>WLWH01002286.1_pt1 | contig 10995 bp, 16 predicted proteins | sample 6712741 | NCBI WGS metagenome assembly WLWH01 (sample SAMN12718694, study PRJNA515312) | sponge metagenome | isolation source: marine sponge | host: Mycale hentscheli | place: New Zealand: South Island, Marlborough, Capsize Point | collected 2003-05-01 | reverse complement strand
ATAGCAAACGCTAACGCAATTGTTTCGTTAGTGTATCTAGCTGTGAAAGTTTCTTGAGCGTTATCGTATGTAACACCTGAACCTTCTGGTTTTACTTGTGCTTGAGCGAATCCACTTAACATTACTTCTTCTTCAAAAGCTCTGTCAGATGACTCAGTAGTATAAATATCAGCTGTCTGATTTTCATACTGTTTGTATTCCAGGCCGAATAAAGCATTCAAACCTGGCTCTAGTTCTTTAACTAGTTGATTTCGTGATATAGCCATAGTTATTCCTCCTTATACCCCTGTAGTGTCATTAAAGAATGATTGGTTAATAATAACTCTCCATACGACATTAGCCGCTGTTAAATCACTATTTTCCGGATCTCTTGAGACACCGATTATTTTAACTTGTTGGTCAGCATTGTTGTTAAGAGTCGAATCGTCTAGAGTCGCTCTTGATACATAGTTAGGTGTAGCACCTGCTGTGTATTCAATGTCTGCTGTGTTACCAACGTCAGTTTGTGCTGAAGCTCCAGTGTTATTACTTCTGATTTCGTACTGTTGTAACGGACTGTCGTTAACAAGAGCAACAATATCAGTAGCAGCATTACTTGCTGCCAAATGATTCTGGAACGTCGGTTTTGATGTAGTAGCATCAGTGTAAAAAACACCGTTTAGAGAGCCGATAATATCTTCAGTACCAGCTATACCTACAGTAACATATCCTGTAGCTGCCTGTACTACCAAATCTTGGAAGTAAGTAGCTGCAGAAGAAGCTGCCATAGGGTATTCACCTAAACCCATGTTTTCATAACCATTGCCGTACATTTTAATAGGTTTGATTCCAAACCCAGTTGATGACGAGTTAGCCATAGTTGTTTTCTCCTTATGTAAGCTGTCCTTGCGGACCTCCGCTTACGGTTTAATTTATTCGCTGGGTTGAAGTGTTAAAAATTTTTAACTTTTCTTGCCACCGAAGGTTGTACGAGTTTGCATATCAATATCGATAGGCATTCCCCTATGCTGTTCCTTCATAAGATCGTTGTCGATTGCGGTCTGTTGATCTTGCGCTTGTTTAGCGAAATAATCTTGTCTTGACCTTGCGATCTCTTCTGGTACCCTAGTCAGCACTAGGCCGCCGTGTCCGATAACCCCTGCGTATTTGCCATCCGTGATTGCTGGAAAGTCCTCTTGTGGATATTCGTCTGCCCTTACTAATTCATACCCAGACCTTAAGCGTCCTTGTATGTTTTTCGTGTCAACAAATCCCAAGATTTCTATTCTGACCCATCTGTGTCTGAATCCATCTGGCGCGTTGGGCGTATCTAAATACGATGGTGGAGCCCAAACTTTTGGTCTTGCTTTTGGCGCAACCGTTTTTGCTTGTGATTGTACTTTTGTAGAATCACTTTTAGTTTGACTCGCACGAGTTGGTTTATTGTTTGTCATATGCCTATACCTCCTTCGTGTTTATAAGTTGTTTCGCATACTCTTCTAGTGGCACACCTAATTTTCTCGCTATTGCGACTTGAGAAGATGTGAGTCTCACTTGTTTGCGACCACTCTTTGTACTACGCGTTGCAGAGGCAACGTTCTGTGTAGGTTTAGTAGTCTGTTTTTCTTCTACTGGTCTATCAAATTTATGCGGAAATTCAAGTCTTATTCTTCTATCAACTTCCTTATAATAATCGTCAGACTGAGGATCCATACCTTCTTCTTCGGTTAGTTTCCTGTGTAGATCGAATGCTGTGTAAGTCATGGCATTATCCTTGCCAAACCACTCATTTTCCTCTGCCCAAGCTTCTGCTTTTGGATCTCTAGCTGGTGCTTGTTGCATTGGTTGTCTTTGTTGTTGAACAGGTTCTTCTTTAGCAGCAGTCTCTTGCATTTGATGTTGAGTTTTTAATTCTGCTAATTTACCTTGTTCGTAACCTAATTGAGAGATTGCAGTCAACGCTTCTACTTCTGCTTTAGAATCTTCATTTTGTCTAGCGGCTGCAAGTTTTGCTTGTGCAGCTGCAATAGAAGATGAAATTCTGCCTTCCATTTCTGTAGCATAATTTTTATCTAAAGATGTAGCTTGTGTTTGAAATTGATCTCTTTCTTGTTTAACGCTGTGAGCATAACGTAAAGCTTCTTCTTTTTGTCTTTCCGCTTCACGCATTTTCTTAGTAAGTTTAGCTATTCTTTTCTTAACTCCTTCAGAATATTCTTCAACTGCTTGAGTGTTATCTTGTGGTTTATCACTTTTTTCTTCGTCAGCTTTCTGTGTAACTTCACCGCCTTCGTTCTTTTCATCTCGAACAACAGGCTGCTCATCAGATTTCTCAGATGCGTTAGCGGGCTGATCATCGTATGTAATATTTGCTTCATTTGGTTTTACCTCATTTTCAAAAGTCTTATCTGTTTCTTTTTCTGTTTCTGGTAATTCTACTCTTGCACCCGGTCCGGATGTATCTAAATCAACCATTGGCTCATTAGATAATTTTTCTTCTTTGTCTGGCATAGTTCCTCCTATGATTGTTAAAATTCGTGGAATATATCTTCAGGGTTTTCCACGGTTGCTAAAACTTCATCATCATTTAAAAGTCTTATCTCACCCCCATCTATTTTAATTCGTGATCCGGCATATCTTGCAAAGATAATCCAATCACCTTTCTTGGCCCAAGGACCTTCTGGGAAACGTTCTTTGTCATAGCAGTGTGGTCCCATGTCTAATACTAAGCCGCAAGTTGATGCTACTTGTGATCGTTCTACTGTGTCGTCTGCTAATATAATTCCACCTTTAGTTTTTTCTTTCTGTTTAAAAGGTAAAACTAAAATTCTCCAACCTGTTGGTTTAGGTAGTTTTCCAGATTCTTCTGGTTTTTTTTCAGTAGGTTTAACACCCACTAATTTTTTATTAGGTAACTCAATTTTTTGAGTTGATGTCGATAACTGTTCCTTCATTTTCTTTTTGCTCCTTTTTGTTTAGCAGGCTGGATATTTCCTGACTTAAATATTGATACGTTCGTATCTGTCCTAACATATACTGGTATTTTTCCATATTGTCAACACCACCGGATGCCATTGAAGATACTACATCATCATGTCTCATCTTTATTATTTTTCTTATCTTGTCGATAAATGTCATTTCGTCCATTATTTCTTTTTCCTTTTCTTTGGTTTTATTTTGCTGCCATATTTTTTAGTCCATTTTTTTGCAATAGCAGGCTCTTTTGCAAATAAATATTTTCTTTGTTTTTCAGATCTAAAGGGCAACTCTAGGCTCCCTAAAGTCAGAAATTGCTTTTAATTTTTCTTGAGCATCAGCAATTTTTTGAAACTGTTTATCTATTTCATCAATGTGTTGTGGGTGCTCACCAATACCTACAGAATTTTCTAGGTATATTTTAATTGTTGCGTCTGCTTCTGCTATTTGTGCTTCGTATCTAGCTTCTAGTGCGTCTAGTATTGCTGTTTTCATTTAACACTTCCATCGTTTACGTGCCTGTCGAAGTCTTGAATTTGGATTAGCCGCAGCCTTTGGAAATTTTTTCATTTGGCCTGCGCTTCTTGCGCAGTACGACTTACGTCGATTTGCAGCTTTTGATCCTGGTTTTACTTTTCCAGTCACGGCTGTTTTTAATTTAGAACCGGGATTTTTTCTTCTATAGGCAGCGACACCGGCTCGTGTCATACCTGCTCCAGATTTTGTAGACCTGAAATTTTTCTTGTTTCTTGCTGGCATGTTATCTTGTTTTCTCATTATACTCTGCCTCCAAATGCCATTCGTTTTCTTTTTGTAAAAGTTGAAACGTTAGTTGGTTTTCCGCCAGGGTTACCTGCTGCTCGTTTTCGTTTGACAGCACTCGCCTTTTGCGAACTTGTCATCCGTGTGGCTTTTGCAAGTGGGACGCATTTCGGATATTTTCGTTTGCTTCCTTTCGATCTCCCGCAAGGTTGGTACTTGCCGTCCTTCTTCGGTGCTCCGATATCTACCCATTTCTCTTTCACCCATGCTCTTAAGCCTTTTTTGGCCATTATACAATATCTACCATCCTTGTCACATCTTCGACAACGATTCCACCATTAGCTTTCTTAGTTCTTTTCTTTTTACCCCCTGGTGTAACTTTACCTGAACATACGGCTGAACCGTACATGTTCGCGTACGCCGAAGGATATACTTTGAATTTTCTCTTAGCGGCTGCTTTGCCTTTTGCACAAAGTTTTGCCATAGTTTACCTTTTAGTTTTCGTTAATTACTAATTTGCAATCAGGACAATACTTTACTTTTTTAGAAATATTATTTGTATGAGCGCAAATAACTTTAGTACCAAAAATTTTTTGTAATAATCTTTTAATCATTATTTATTAATTTTCCCAGATTTTTTAGATTTAGAACCAAACTTACCATAAGACTCATTAGCAGAAGCTTTTAACTGTTTTGCAGTTCTTTTCTTCTTAACTCTCATAGCAATAGATTCGTCTTTTCTATCTTTATAACCTTGTTTCTTTTTTGGAATAACTCCTTTAGCCATTAAGATATCTTTTTTAGTAATTTTACCATCACCTGAATGATCTGGAAATTTACTTTTCTTTTTTTTCTTAACGGGTCCGCCTTTTGCGTACATAGCGCCGCCGGCCATTCCCATATCAGAAGGGTAGTAACCAGACTGCATATCTTTTCTCATCATGCCGCCACCCATTTTTTTTGCTCTTCCGCCATTCATTAACTTTTGTCTGTTCGGATTTGTTTGATTATTATAGTTTCTATTTGACATATTATTTTCTCCCCTTCATGGCTCTTCCGAAACCACGTTTAGCTTTTCCGCAGCCTACACGACCGCCTTTTTTAAAATAACTTAAACCATCATTACCTGATGAATAAGTAGTTGATACTCTAGGTTTTCTTAATTGAGGTGGTAACATTCCTCTTTCCATTTCTTTAGATGCCTTATAAGTTCCAAATCTTCCAGATGTCATTGGTGTAGCGTCTACTCCAGAACGAAGATATCCATCTTCACCTTGAAAAACAGATTTTGTATTTCCCACACCAGTGTTTCCACCTTTAATTGTGTAGACTTCATTTGTATTTTTTTTAATTCTTTTTGATAATGGGTTTCTTTTAGGTCTAGCAGGCATGCTATCCATAATTGTAGTTTTTGTAGAAACAGGAGTAGAAACAACTTGTTCTTTAAATTCCATATCATCGACAGTAGGTCTTAAACCACTTCCACGACCACTGTCTGCAGAAACTGAAGATTGTTTTGGTCCTCTGTTAGCCATAGCTAAACCTGCACCAAGCACACCTAATAATCCTAAAATTTTTTTATTTCGTCTTCTAGATTTTTTGCTCATTATTTTTTACCGCCGTTTTTAAATATTTGTGTACCCTTTATACCATAAATACTTGCCACGACAAGTATCCAAAGATTTGTGAACCATGACGGGAGCGACTGGAAATGCTCAAAGAAGATTTTTATCTTGTCCATTGCCTGTGCGTCGTCAGAAAAGACTCCATACGCCAAAACCAGAATGGGCAGTGTCAATATTACAAGAACCGCCTCGTCCTTATAATCCGATTGTCTTGCTTCTAGCAATTTTCCTTGGTAAGCTTCCTCACCTCGAGCTTGACGCTCTGCATGTAGCAGTTGTGCATCAGACATTGCAACTTTTGCCTTCTGCTTATTGGCATAAATTTTACTTCCAGCAGAAACGGCTAGTTTAATTGCCGATAACCACATGTTAGTACCAAGTAGCCTTTACAGGTTTCTTATCTGCTCTCAAAGCTTTAGTGCCTTTAACTTCAACAGTTTGTGATTCAAATGGATTAGTAGTTTCTACGACTACACCACCTTGTTTCATACCGTCTTTGTCTGCACCTAACTCAGGAGTAACTTTTTGATTTTTATTTTTTTTCATATATTCTCCTTATACTATCTTTTAGGACCTTTCAAGATCCTAACATCTGTTTGTTTCATCATGTCATTGACCATTTTTGCGTCAATTCCCATTTGTGTTTTCTCTAATGATGTGTCTGCTCTCAGCTCTGCAAGTTCTTCGTTTTGTTGTAATTTTTCGTCAAACTGTTGTTGACCCATTAATTGTTTAGATTTGTCTAAATTAATTTTTTCTTGATCTTGTTCACGTTTAGCACTGTCATCCATAGCCCGTAAATCAAGTTCTCTTGCTTTTAATTTAGCAATTGGGTCTCCACCATACTCACCCATAATTTTATTTTCTTCATCTTTAAATTCTCCAGTCATTTCTGCAATTAATTTAGCTTTTCTAGACTCTAAATTCATAGACATCTGCATAATTTGTTGTTGATACTGAGGATCTTGCTGTAACATTGGATTTTGTTGCGCCATTTGTTGCATTTGCATCAATTGTGCAATTTCATTTCTAAATTCTACCTCTAATTGCTCTTGTGCCATCAAAGAAATGTGTTCAAAAATGTTTTTTTCTAATGCACCCATCACAGCCGGACTATTTCTAGCAATATTAGTCGCCATAAAGTTTAAATGAGTCGTAATATGCGCTTGATGGTCCTGTCCTTTGAAAGCTTGGAAAGGTTTTCCACTCATTGCAAGAATATTTTCAGTTGCAGGGTCCATTGGAGCGGGTTGTTGCGGTGGTGGGAGTATTTTATCGATATTTTTTACACCAATCGCTGTGTACATAGCATGATACGCTTCATATAAATTATGCATTTGAGGATTTGACTGTGCAAGTTGTAATTCTGTTTGAGCCATTGATATTCTTTGTGACTGAGAGAAAATATTTGGGTCTGCAACAGGTATAATATCTACCTTGTCATCAAAATCTGCAACTTTAATATTTCTTTGTCCACCTACTACATCATAAGGGTACTCTTGAGGAAGATAAGTTTTAAAAACTCCTGCCAATAATTGAAATTCATTTTTCATCGCCACATACAATCTTTTATGTATGGCTGACATGACTCTGGAACCACGTTCTAAGAGAGCAATGGTCGTACCAACAGCTGCTTGTTGGTTGCCGTCACCGACCTGCATGTCAGCTATGGCGGCAAATCGTTGCCCTGCCGAAACCACGGTACCCATCAACTGTAATAAAGTTGGTGATGGTTCTTTAAATGGTAATGGCATAAATGCGTCTTTGATACTTCCTCCAGGCGCATCTACATCTCTGAATTCTCCAGGTTGAATTGCTTGTGCTTCGTCTCTTACTCGTATTCCTCTTTGTTTAAATCCTGCTGGTAAATTACTTAACGTACCTGCATCTAGTAATTGTCTTAACGCAGTAGTTGCCGTTCTCGACAAACCACCGATCATGTGTATTAATCCAAAGCCATAAAAACCCATTCCCGGTAAAAATTTAAAATGTACAAAATAATCTATTTTATTTTTTTGTGGATCTTCTGCTTGGAAATTTCTTCTAATAGATAATACTTCTCTACTACCCATTTCAAGAGTTACAATGTATGGAAGTTTAATTCCTGTTGGTTCTCCTTGTGAATCTTTATCTTCAAAACCTTCTAAATCTAAATCAGTATGAACTTCTAAAATAGTAAAGATGTCTTCGTCTTGTGTTTTCTTAACACCTTCCAATTCTCTTTCTTTTTTCTGTACTTCTGTTTCTTCATTGTAACCAGGAGTTAATTCTACATCTTTATAAAAACCTGATACTTGTTTTTTTCTAACTTCGTTCTCAGACATTTTAATCATGTGAATTACAGACTCCGCATCTTCTAAAGAAGTTGCAGTGTATGGAACAACTAAATCATCAGCCGGTACAAATTTTGAGACGGCTCTGCCAAGTAGTTCATCGTAATAAACCTTCTTGAACGCAGAGCCGGCAAGAGGGAGATAAAAAAGCATTTGATCGAACTCGGGTTCATACTCCTTCATCACATCCATGAGCTGATAGTTCATGAATTCTTTAACTCTGTTTGATTGGTCTTCTCTGGCTCTATCTGCTAGTCCAACAATTCGTGTGTGTACTGGACCGTTAGCCGGTAATAATTCTTTGTAAGCTTGTGCTTGAAACTGTGTAACCGCTTCTGCAAGAACAGGGTGAGTTGCACCACTTGCTCCTTGGAAAGGTTGTGTCGGGTTTTCGTATTTAAATCCTAAAAGATCTAGTCCTTTTGTGTAACTGTCTTCCCAGTCTTTTCTAGATGATTTGTATTGGTTATAATTTGCTGCAAGTTCAGAACCTAGTTTACCTAAAACCTCGTCCGGTAATAGTTCTGCTAAATTGTCAAAATGAGATTCGCCACCACCAGCATTAACTGCTTCTGGATCAAAATTAATTGTTGCTCCACCATCTTCATCTTGAGTTACTTGAATATCTTCTGGACCAACTTGCTCATCAAGTGTCTCTTGTTCTGCTACAGCGATTTCTTCTTCGCCAGGTATTTTAATTTCAGTCTCTACGTTTGGTAGGGCTTTGTCTATATCTGCCATTTATATTCTCCGAGTTCTTTATTGTTGTAGCTTGTTTTAACGGAACATTCAACCCTTGTGAGTCAGGTCCTTTAAGTGGCGGGATTGCATTAAATTTAACGTGTTGCATATTTACCACAAGATTTTTATTCTTCATCGCTAAAAAAACCTCTCTTATTTTTAAAATCATCATAAGTCTCATAACCACTGATACCTAATGATAATGCTAGACCTGGTAAACCAAATCTACGTGACACAGTTTTTAAAGTTGTAGGGTTAATCCCTAGTCTCATTGTTTTTGCAATAGAGGGATTAAGTCCTCTAGATACAATTCTATCTGCATCGCTTGCAAACGCTGCACCAAAATAATTAAATGGGTTTGTTGCAATCTCGCCTAATGAGTCTCCTTGTTGTACTTGTTCTGCTAAATACAAAGGCTCAGTTGCAAGTAGTCCAAGAGGTGTAGTTGTTGCAGCTAAACCTCTACCTAAAGTTTTTAACGCGGTCTTTGTAATACCAGATTTATTTGCACCTAACGCGCCACTTCTTGCAGCTTCAATTGTTGATGGTGCAACTGCTGCTGTACCTGCTACAGTTGCTGCGCCTAACGCTGGAAGATACGCATCTCCGATTGCTGGGTCTGTTTGTGGTGTATCATCCAATGATCCTGTCACCATATCCATTAATAAATTTTTTTGTTGTTCTTCGTTTGACAAATAAGTTGTTGGATCATCATTCATAAATTTTTTAACAAAACCCGCGGCTACTGCACCACCTGCTGCAATCGCACCAAACTTACCTGCACCTCTTAACATTGGGCTTTGTAAAAATTTTGTTGCTGAGTTTTTAATTTTATTAATTGGCCCTTCTTCATAAGGAAGTTTATTTATATCTTGTGAAAGTTTTACAGGATTGTCATCAAAAGCCATTTCCATTTGTTTTGGACAACCACTTCCTGTAGCAAAACCTATTCTACCACCTTCGTTTCTAAAAAGTTGACAAATATTTCCTTCGTTGTTTTTAGCGGCTGTAATTAATGTTTTTCTAAGATTATTGTAAATGCTCCCTTCACCTTCTTTAATAAATTTTTCTAGTTCCGGTTTTTTTGTTACTTGCTCTAAAAGTTTTGGTGCAGCTTTTGGATTTTGTGCCAGCTCATTAAAATATTGACCAAATCTATCTGCTTGAGTTGTTGCGGAAGAAATTGGGCTTGTTTGCAATTTATTGTTTATAATAGAATAAGGTGTTTTATTGCTAGATATATCTTTGTACTCTGAATAAACCATTTTGTTTAAATTGTTTACATCTTTTGTTACATCTTTATTTTTTAAAAGATTTTCTTGAATATTATTTATATAGGCTGATCTAGTTCTTTCAAAAGAATCTCCACTAAGTCCCCATCCTAAACCCATGTTTTTAGCAAGACTCATTCCTGCTAAATCTTTTCTAGCGGCCTTAAGTATGTTTTTATTATCTGATTTAACAGCAGCAGCAAGACCTTGAGTATGTTCTATACTGTATCCAAGTTTTAACTCTTCAGGAAGTTGTTTGACATCAAAGATTTTTGCTAATGCTCTATGCTCACGACGCATTTCATTTGCTAAGGTTCTTCTAGGAAGATTTAATTTTTGTTCTAAAATGCTTAGGCTTTTTACATTTTCAGCATTTGCTCTAGAAAATTTATCTTGGTAGGCTCTAAATAATTGAGCATATCCAGGAATTTTTGAAAACATGTCTGTTCTTGAAACTCCTGTAACACCAGAATCAGGAGACAACCAAAACATTGCGTCTCTTGCACCTTCAGGAGGTTTTACTTTTAAAAATTGATTACCTTGCCCGCTTTTGTTTTCTGCAAAAAATTCAAAATAGTCATCTACAGCTTTTTTAAAATTTGCATCGTTTTTTAATTTGTCATCAAAAAATATTTTTCTAAATGCTGTCTCAGCTTTTTGTACTGGAACTTCAATATTTCCTCGTTTAAAAAGAGGTTTCTTATTAACACTTACTGTTGGAAGACCTAAAGGGTTGGTTGCATTATACGTGGCTATTTTTTTATAGCCTGGTTTTTTTGCTTCTTGTTTCCAATCTTTTTTTAAATCTTTTATATATTTGCTAACTTGTCTGGGTTTATATTTATTTAAATTTTGAGATAACCATGCATTAGTCCAATCTAAAACTTTCTGTCTTATACTCAGTGTTTGTGCAGTTTGAGATGCTCTCCCTAATCTAGCACTTTCTGATGCTAATTTTTTAATTCTTTCAAAGAATTTTTTTTCTGATTCTCCAACTTTTTGAACTGTAAATTCACCTTTACTATTTTTATATTCTAGGAGACCATTTAATAATTTTTTAACATTTGTTTGAGGACCCACATAATTAGGATCGTATTTTGTTGCTCTAAATACCATTAGACCTCCAGGATCTTAGCTAGTCCGCCTTTAGCTGCATCAAATTTATTGGGTTTATAGTCTGTCAATGCAATTCGTTGGCTAAAATCTTTATCAAGATATTTCTGTAATTCTAGTTTTTGTTGGTCGCTTGGAAGTTGAGAAATTCTAACTGCTTCTTCTCTTGGAATATTAAGTTCACTAACAGCTTTT
>WLWH01002285.1_pt1 | contig 10997 bp, 13 predicted proteins | sample 6712741 | NCBI WGS metagenome assembly WLWH01 (sample SAMN12718694, study PRJNA515312) | sponge metagenome | isolation source: marine sponge | host: Mycale hentscheli | place: New Zealand: South Island, Marlborough, Capsize Point | collected 2003-05-01 | reverse complement strand
GCGATTGCGGAGAAGAGCCGAGCCATTCGCCTACCAATCCACGTTACAGAAAACCTCAACAAACTTAAGAAAGCCCAGCGTGAACTAAGCCAGATGAAAGGTGAGCAGCCAGACATCTTTGAGCTGTCCAATCACCTAGGACTGACTGTTGATGAGATCAAAGACCTCATGTGTAAGGCACGTCAACCAACATCACTAGAAATCAAGATCGGTGAAAACCGTGACACCTCACTAATCGATCTGCTTGAAGACGAAACACAGTTACCTGACACACTGCTTGAGAGGCAGTTTATTAAAGAAGACATCCGCTCCTTGATTGACGACTTGCCTGAAATGCAAGCTGCTGTAATCAGCATGCGTTACGGAATTGGTGACGAGGTGTTAGAACCTATGTCGATGACAGCCATTGGTCAAGTATTAAATATGTCACGAGATCGTGTCCGAACTCTTGAGCACAAAGGACTGAGATCCCTGCGCACACGTTCAGCAGAGGTCAGCGAGTATCTCTAATACAATAGAGAGAAAGATGCTGCACAGACATGGATGTCACGAATGAAATCCTAAAAAATCATATTACGTATGGAGCTAGTGACTACACAGCTAGCCATACGTATTCGTCTGCTAAGTGCTTTAATTACGCTGAAGGAAATACAATTCAAAAAGCAGTAGTACAGCACTGCAACATAATCCCCTTTGCTCACAAGTATGAAGATGCTGTGGGCTTGTTTGGTGCTGAGAACCACTTCATCAAGTTTGACTTGAACCTAATCGAGGACAGAACAGCAGCCCCTTACACAGAAGCTGGCTGGTCAGCACCAGTAATAAAGTTCTTCCTCGATGGAGCCCACGCAGATTGGGAAGAATACAAACTAGACAAGGCAGTAACAGGAGATATCAATTACGAAGATGCAGACATCCTTCCATATGCATTACCAGAATTGCAGAACATGTATGTCAGTGTCCGCCTTGTAAATAAAAAAACAGGAAATATCTATGTTGACGACTGGCTAGATGCCAGGCTATATACATCTGGAAGAGAGGAGCATCCTTACGAACTAATGTACTTAAAACAGAATGATTGCTTCTACTTAGGAGTACACGCTCGTAATACAAGAAGGCTCCCCTACAACTTAGAAGTAGTTATAGGAGAGACCGTAAAAGAATATGACGCTATTGAAGATAAGCGCTTTATTATGCGAAAGATTTATTAGTAACCACCACCACCGCTGCTGCTTTCACCGCTCTCAACACCATAGGTGCCGTGATAGATGGTTACGCCATTAGGCATGTAGTAAACAGTTCCACTGAGAGTGTGTGGATGGTTAGTTCCACTGCCTGCTGCATTAGCACCTGCCTCAGTATCGTATAGAGGGTAATAACCTTCGATAGCAAACGGTCCAGTCTCAGTAGGAGTTGGAGTTGGGGAAGGAGTTGGAGTGGGTGTAGGTGTAGGTGTTGGTGATGAAGACGGTGAAGTGCCTGAAGGCCTGGACGCAGCATTAGGTGGAGTAACTGTCATTACTTTTCCGCCACTTAGACGAGGGAATGCGTAATGCTCAATAAGTTCAAACCCATCAGTAAACAAAGCTGCTCGTGATACTTCGTTTATTCCGTAGAAGTTGAAACCAAAAGATCCGTCGTGATCGATACGGACATTAGTACCTTTGGTTGTATCAAGTGCAAGCTTACATGTACCAGCAGCTGTAGTTACATCAAATACTGTGCAGGTGACATAAGCTGCAGAGCTACCATAATTCCACCATTGCTTTAGCTGCCAAGTATTACCGCCACGTGGGGGATGACGAAGCACCATTTCGGTGCCCGTGTGCTTTTTAATATCCCTAACGCCGGTTAGAACAAGACTATCAGCCATTTGATTTATGAATCACATTCTTCTATTTTAGACCATTCAAGGTTGTCAACGAAGTTATTGAACTTGTTGCCGTCTCGATGTCTAATACGGATGCATCCTTTAGTTTTACCAGGGCTACGTTCAGGAGTTTTAAGAAAAGCTAGAGCAACAAGTTTGTGCACTGCAACAGTAATAGTCTTCCGTCTGCCTATACGTTGAGTCAGATTAACTTGTGCGTATCCATTCTTATTTCTGCGTGTACGAAGGATGCGTTCGACTACACCTTTAGTGCTTTTGATCTCACCTTTGTTGTTGACATAGTACTCAATACAGCACTCAAAACCAGGCAGAGTATGAACAGGTTTCCACTCTTTGTCGTCTATAAATTCCATGTATCACAATATTTTGGGGTATATATACTAAATTATAGCGGAAGCAGTTAATATCGTTATATGTGACAATGTCGATGTCACTTATAAACCCTTTTAGCTTACGGAGTTACGATCCTATGTGGATTGATAATGATTTTCCGAAGCTCCTTGGTGCAGAACTTTACCGTCCTCATCCTGCCTACATCATTGAGATGGCAGTTGAGCCAGTAGTTGTACACGATTTTTCGAAGCAACCCGGCCAGACCGTGCAGCTTGATCGTTACCGCTTCTGGGGTAAGCCCGGCACTAAGGAGTCCCGTGAGCGGACCGCTGATCAGACACTTGGATCCGCTTCCGCACGCAACATAGTCAAAGACAAGGTGCTCGTTACTCTCCGTGAGTACACCGGCCCCGCTGATTCCCGCGATTCTACACAGCCTTCTACCTTCAAGGTAGCTCGCGAAACCCTGATCACAGCCCAGCGTTTGCTGCTTGATACCGGCAACCTGAATGTGTTCCACCAATCCATTGGTTCACTCACGCTGCTCGACGACTATCGTCGTTGGCGCGACCGGGTGTTTGCTAACGAACTTCTGAAAGCAGAAGCTTGTGGCCAAGCATCCAAAGAGCAAGGTGGTTACTACCTTCCCGGTGGCAAAGCTAAGAATGACGGTGGTCTTGGAACCCTCGGCGTCACCTACGAAGCTGGTGAATCTGCCAAGTTCGATGTTAAAACCGACCTTCTCGAAGTTGTTAAGGACATGCGTAAGCGCAACGTCCCTACCTTCGCTGATGGTTACTACCGTTGCATCGTGGACCCCACTGCAATGATGCATCTGCGTCAGAACAGCGACTTCCGCGAAATCGCACGTTATCCGGGTACTGGGATGGTTGATCCCATGAACCCACATATGCATCCCAACGCTAACTTCTATAAGGGCATGGGACCTGCTTACGGTCAAGCTGGCTTTGTTGCCGGTCAACCCGTTATGCCTACTGGCTTCCTCTTCGAGGGTGTCCGTTGGTTCGAGTCCACCAACCTGCCTGAGACTTCATACAACCTGGCAATTACCGATGAGTCCGCTACTGCCGCCGATTACGGTGCAGCGCAGATGATCTTCTTCGGTCCACAGGCTGTTGGTGTCGGCATTGGTGGTAACAACGCTCAAATCTTGTTGAACAACAACGACGACTTCAGTCGTTTCATCATCATGATCTGGAGCTTGTTCGCCGGTTTTGAAACCCTTAATAAGGATTTCATCACGGTTGGTTACTCTTTCGTATATTGATAGGAGAAACTAATCATGGCTACTTTTGAATTTGATTCTGAAAACCGTACACCTTGGAATAACAAAATTTTCCCTGGTAATTACGTCGCTCACCTGAACGCATACCGTGACCAAGGAGTGGTTGCACTTCCTGGCGCTGTGTTCTTCCGTGGTGTGGGTGCTCTTGTATTGAATCCTGATAATGATTCAGTGCTTACTGACGGTGTACTTACCGCCGGTACATACGATCTGCAGATCCTGTCTCCTGACCTTCGTCAAGATGACAAGCCTCGCAAGGATCGTCCCTTTGTAATTCCTGAAGGCGCTGTTGTGTATCGCACAGCAGTTAACGCTCCTGGAGTTCGCGAAGAAACTCTTGCTGGTACTACGACTGTCACAGTCGTTGGTATCACCACTCCTGCTGCTGTACCCCTGACCGCTATTCCTGAAGTGGATCCTGTAACCAGCGTGCCTAATGGTGACTATGGTTACTTCAATTCCGTTGGTGAGTTCAGCCTGTTCGAGTCCATCCTTGATGGAACCGCACTGACTACTGAAACACCTGTTCAAATCACCACTAGTGCTGATTTGATTTGCAGCCTCAAGCCTTCTGCTGGTGCTTGTCGTAAATCACCTTCCGCCATCTTGGTTGAAGTGTGCTACTACATGCCTGACGCAGCGCCTGACGCTGATGATGTGCACATCCCTTACGCGGTTGAAGCCGGACAAGGTTATTGATATATAACCAATAACTCAATAGAACGTCTTTTCGGAGGCGTTCTTTTTTTGTGCCTATAATGAACAAGTGTAGTCAGTATAGTAATGAGTAACTTATTTCAAGACCAGAAAACAGGCAAGCTTGTTGAATTCATTAACAAGCATGACAAAGAATTTGCAATGGTAAGGGATGCTGGAGGGAATATTACTTATGTTAATTTAGAACAGCTAGTTCCTTATGACCGTGACAAAGGCCGTCTCACAAAACTTGCAGCTCCTCAGATTGCACCAGAACCAGAAGAACAAATCCCCAACACGGTTGTTCCTATTGAAGATACACGTTTGAATTTAAATACAGCACCTGCTGAACAGATTGCAAAACGTCTTCCTGGTGTAGGTTATGCAACAGCAAAACGTATCGTTGAACTACGAATGTCTCTTAGCGGTGAAAGGTTTGCCAACCTTAAACAACTAGAAAATATTCCTCGTGTGAATTGGGAACAGTTAATTGATGAAGACCTTATCTTCATTAGTTAAAATATTAATAACAAAGGTGTAGACAGTAATGGACCCACGTATTGAACAAGTGCTTTTAGCGCAAGCAGCACAAGAAGCTGAACAGGGTCCACGCCTTAGTGACATGGTTGCACTGGGTGCTGGTGGTGGTGCTGCCATGGGAGCGCTGACAGGCGCTGTCCCACACATGCTGGGTAAAGGCATTGGTCATCTACGTGGAACAAACCACATGATGAAGCCAGGTGCGCGTATGGCTGGTGGTCTCGTAGGAGCAATCCTTGGCGGCGGATTAGGTGCTGCTGCACAACAGTCAATGGCTAACCAAACTGGTTCAGCTGGAGCAATGCTTGCCAAGATTCAGGCACAAGGCGGAATGATGCCAGGTGATGAAGCCCAACTTGAAGCAATCTTAAAAGACGCTTATTCATCACAGGGGTTACTGGGCTAATGCAATTAGACGAACTACTAAAATCAAAAGTTCGTTTCCATATTGGAATGAACTCAGGTTCACAAATCCCTGCCGGTGACAGAGCACGTTTAGAAGAAGCAATGGCTCTGATACCAGATGAGCTGTGGTACAACCAAATCGTTAATCATATACGTCGTTGTGACTTAGCTTTTACAGCAAGTGAATATTATGACTTGGACAATGGTCAAGTTAATGCAAGCAGGATTGAGCAAATTGCAGGTGATGTCCAACGAACAATCCGAACGACAGACCCGCTGAAAGGTGATGAGTATGCATGGGAAATCTACCTACGTGAAGTAGACCGTCTAGCAGAAACATTGTATGTAGCAAACTACCGTAGACCAGAAGTTAGGCGATACCTATTTGATAGAGCAGGTTCTGAATTTATTATGGCCGTACCTGGTCCTGCTGATACTGCAGTTGGTTCACGCATCATGCTGAATAATGTATGGCGTTAACGGTAGAATAAACATAGGAAATAATTAGCAATTATGGCAACTCAAAAAATTACAATGGGTCGCGGTAGAGATACTGATTACGAATCCAAGAAAGCTGCTGCACTAGCACAGGCTGGAATGGGTGGTGATTTTGTTTGGGGTGTCCAATCCGTCTACGAAAACGGCACAGGTCAAGCATCTAAAGCATCACGTGACCCACGTTATGGAAACGTTAACATCACAACTGGTGATGCACTTGATGGAACCTACGGTAACTTCAAACCACAGTTTGATAGCGCTGGCAATCAAGTAACCGAAGAACCACGCAACCAGACAGGTTATCTAGATGGTGGTTACTCACAGACTGTTCAACCACAAGTTGATAGTGAGCTGGGTGGACAGCAAGCTGCTGAACGAGTTCAAATGATTGCACAAGGTGGCCAATATATGGGCCTCAACAATCGTCAACAAATGTATCAGGTATAAACAATGAGTAACGAAGCTAAGCGTAAGCGTCGGATGCAAATGGGTGACGCTGACCCAACTGGAGCACAAACAGTCTCAACAGATACGACAAGCGGCATCCCACCACAGCCAATGCCTGGAATGTCTCAAGGTAAGGGCAACATGATGAATAACCCCCAAGTAGGGATGTCAATGGGTAGCGGTGCACCACAGTCAGGTTCTATGAGTGGAACCAATCTGTACCCCTACGGTGATGGTGGGTTGAGCCTTGCTGATGGGCGTATGGGTGGCGTAGGTTTTGTACAGAACTCTGGGCAAAATGAAAACCTTGTACCAGGACGATTGCTTAATCAACAGGCATACAACACAGTAGCCCAGCCTAAAGAAGGTATGTCACAAGAGATGCTGTTGCCACAAGGGTTAGCAAAAGAAGCAGCTACTCGTGCTGAAAAACTGTATGCAGCCGGCAGTAGTGATAAAACTCCTTCTTATCAAATCGGACCGATGGGAATGCTAGGCACTCCTGTTGAAGTATCAATGCAAGGAAACGTCAACCCAGGACAACTGCCAGCACAAACGCCTGCTCAGACAAACATGACAATGCCACTAACCGGTAACGTAACTGCATCAGTTCAGCAATCTGGAATGAACACAGGCCGTGGTGGTGGTCGTAATCAGAAACCAAACAACGCATAAGGTAAATAACAATGGCATCTACATCAACCAATAAGCAACCACTCTTAGTTGACAGAGTGCTACACGAGGTCATTGACCTTGCAGGAGCAACTGTAGCTGAGAATGCTGGACTAGAAATTAGTGGTACAAACAGTGCAACCTTAGTCGTTGATTGCACAACAAATGATGGTGCAATTGCTGAAGACATTTATGCAATTGCTAGACAAATACCAACTGGCTACAAAATCAATGTTTATCTGAGCACAGCATCAGATTACTTACGTGCACAACAAAGTGTTTACGTTGGCTCCTTAACTGGCGGAACAGCTACAGGAGAGAAGACACGAGTAGCCGCAGCAAACTTGCCATTTGTTCTTGCTCCTATGCCTCATTCTGGTAGTGAGAGTCAATTCAATGCGCTCTATATACCTAGAGGTAAAGCATTGTGGGCAGCTGTAGAACAACAGTCTGCTAATGACCAAGCAGTTTCTGCACCATTACTTGGAGTGCAAGGCGGGTATTACTGATGCCTAGAAAGGAGAATGGATTTGGTAAAACAAATTCATTTGACTTTAAAGACTTCAAAGACTTTGGTCGCGTAGATAAAGGTAAAGGTAAAGGCGCTGCAGGTCTATATCCGTCAAGTAGACGGTATGGTTCTTCAGTGCATCGTAGTGTCATTGAAAAGTGGAACTTAGATTCAGATTGGGTTAAGTGGCGTAAGGGGTATGAGTATTACAACCGTGCTGCTTGGTATCAATTGGATACTTACAATGAAATGACACAAGAGTATGAACAATCGTATATAAAATCAAAGCTGTACCAAGGAACGCCAGAAGAGATTGACGTAACTTTTACGGGATATAAATTTGCTACAAATAATTCTGATAGTAACAATCACTATGTCGTAAAACGAACGTGTGACAGTGAGCCTGACTTAGGTGTAATTAACCAAGTCAAAAATGATATGTTTAAATATCCAAATAATAAATTGAACAGAGAGATCTGGTGTAAAGGTACACCCGGTGCCGATGCACGTCTACTATTTAGGATGATTGGAGAACGTCTAACAGATGGTGAAACAGAGGCATCACTGACATACGTTCTAGACACTGAAGATAAGCCTGCGCTATATATCGGTAAATCGTTTGAAGAGTTAACAACTGTAGAAGTAACAATACCTTTAGACAGCATTTTACTTGACGAAGCTGCAGATCCTAATTTAAACTTTGAACAGCTAGTCGGAGAAGTTGTATATATACCTAACTTCTACACAGAAAAACCTGTTGCTAACATTGACAATATTGAATGGATTGACGGTATAGAATACTTTGGCATACAATTATCTGATACAAATAAAGACGTATCACTGTTTGTTTTAGATGCAGAAGCCGATGCCCTACCTCCATCTTTATATGACATAGCCACACTGCCTAAACTGTTTTCAACAGACCAAGCAGATTACAAAATACAAGGAACTTACATTTATCAGAAAGAAATCTATCAAAGGTTTTTTGGACGTCAGTATGTAACAGCAGACTTAATCAAAAGCAGAGTAGAAACAGCATCTTATACAGTTCTACCGTTTACAATTTTGGGTGCAGAAATAAGAGGAGACAATCTTCTATTGACATCTGTTCCTGCTGCAACTGAAGTAGAGCTATATTCACCTTTAGGTTCCTCAGGCACACTGGTATTCACAGACTATAGTTTTACAAAATCAAAGCTTGAGAGTGGTGAAGACCCTTGGCTAGTGATTGATACAGACGTAGACCCTTGGATGGATGAGGTATTTACCTCAGGTAATCCATTGCAGCCAGCTACGTTATATACCTGTAGTTGTCCTAATCACGCACAAGCAATCCTTTCATCCCCACAACAAACAGAAGATGCGGGGCAACGAAAGATAAACAGACAAAGACGCTATCCCCTACCTACTGTATTAGGTCAGAGTGATTTTAATGCACTTGCTAAGAACAGAGCTGCTGGTCGTATTGAAAGCTGGGAAAGTAGAGAACATAAGATGAGCTTTAAGATGTGTAAGCACTCTATCGCTGCAATGTTCATTGAACACATCAAGATACTAGAACCTAATAAGTATCCCACGTCAGAAGCGCGTGAGCAGTTTGAAGAAAAGCTTAACAAAGAAATGAATGAAGTCGGAGATAGATTTGTTGCTTCATACAAGCGTGGTGGAATTACAACCTTAGAAATTATTTTTGCTCTAGCACAAGGTCTTAACTTAGATGATGCTGAGCTAGCATATGTCATTTTAAATAGTAACTTCTAATCGATACAATAGTAGAAAGTTAAGCTGTAATTAGTGTGGATACTCCTACGTATGATTCTGAAGGCTTTCAAACGTGGAAACCTCAGCCTGGTGAATACTATAAATTAGGGCTTAAGCAGCGTGAAAGCTACGGCGGAATTATTGCGTCACTTAAAGACGCACTATCGGTTACAAGTTGTGGTGTAAGCAAGGCATATCCACATAACTTTGCTGGTATTATTGCTGCTATTGAAGACTTAGCAGACTGTATAGACCAAGGCAACAATATTGATATCGGCGAATACCCTCCAGGTTGGGACATCGATATTGACATTAATAATGGAATCATTATTGGTGGTGATTGGACTGAGCTACCAAAAGATGGAAACCTATGGTTTGATACAAGGCAAGGCAGACTATTTGTTGCTATCGACGGTAAGTATTGGCAAACCAACGGTGGTGATGGCCTTGCGTATGTAGACGATGGTGTGCCTCAAGAGCAACCAGTAATCGGCTCAACCTGGTTTGATACATACAACAAACTCATGTATGTATGGACCGGCCAAGGTTCATGGGAAGCAGTCAAGGGTGTTGAAGATGCAGCGCAGACAACAGCTACTCTTCCCTTAGCGTTCAGAAATCGTTTGACAGCAGGTGGCGGAAATGGAGCACGCATCCTTCCTGAGGACTTTCCAACAGCAGAAGATTGGCCAGCTGTTTTACCTCCGTTAGATTTAGTAGAACAAAACGTTCAAGCAGACTATAACGAATGGCTCCTGTGGGCTCTGTTTCGTGTCGGTGAAGCTACTGAGTACAACACAATCAACTTTGGTCCTAATCCACCCCCAGAGGACCAACTACAGCCTGGCAGCATGTGGTATGACACCAATGCTCTAGAACTTAGTGTCTGGTACTCAGACGGTGATAGCAGTCAGTGGGTACCAACAAGTGTGTCATATCAGTATGACGAAGCATTAGCTCGGATGCAGGTTGAGATTGATACTGAAGTAGAGCAACGTACAGCAGCTGTGCAGCAAACAGAAAGCAGACTGTTAATTGATATTTATGACGTCAAAAATAGTGTTACATCGTTAGACGGAGAGCTGCGTCAAAGGATTACTGATGCAATTAATGCGTTAGTGATTCCAGACCCTGACCTTACATCTTACAGCACAAATTCTAATGTAGATGAAGTCAAGGCTGCTTTAGAGCAGAAGGTTAATGCTGCAAGAAGTGAACTTGAGTTAAAGCTCTTAGAAGTAGAAACTTCGCTAAATGCCGTCGATACTGATGTAATCAATACTATTAATACAAAAGCAACTCAACAACAACTGGCAGCAGTTAGCGACGCTATTCCTAGCATCTCACATCTTCCAACAAACGAAGTTGTAGATAGTAAGATTTCAGCAATCACTGGTTCATTTCTACCTAGAACTGGTGGAACATTATCGGGAGCGTTTGTTGTAGAAAAAGTCTACATGGATAAACCTGCATTTGACTTTAGTAGTGCAGCTTGGCATGGCAATCTAAGCCATAAATATCGCACAAATTCAAATGAAGAAAACTATGCGACGTTTGGAACTAATGATAATCCTTGGGAGTATGCATGGGACTTCAGTTCTGATGAAGAGTTCTGCTGGGTATTTAACGACAGCAATAAAGTATTTAGCATTACGAAAGAAGGACCTGCTTGTAGCCAGCTGTATATCACTGAGTTCGGAGAAACAACAGAAAATGGTAGAGAGTTACGTAATAAGATAGATGTAAAGGATAGACTAATTACGTATCAAACAGCATTTGAAAAAATGCGTCAGAGCGTATCAGTTGCTGATGACTTTGATGAATTGAAATTAGCACTCTTAACGGCACTAGCGAGCGTTTAAAAATGGCCTTTAATTTTCCAGATCCAGCTGTATCAACAACTGCTACTAATCCAGTAACAGGTGCTCAATATCAGT
>WLWH01002284.1_pt1 | contig 11001 bp, 11 predicted proteins | sample 6712741 | NCBI WGS metagenome assembly WLWH01 (sample SAMN12718694, study PRJNA515312) | sponge metagenome | isolation source: marine sponge | host: Mycale hentscheli | place: New Zealand: South Island, Marlborough, Capsize Point | collected 2003-05-01 | reverse complement strand
TGACTTTTTGTCCAGAATATTTATCCTTTAGTGTATTGTATAGAATGATACGTAATGCTGTTTCTGTAGCTCCAATTTTTCTGGACTTGTTTAGTATTACCTTGTGGAATGTTTGTACTGTATTAAAATAAGTCATCTGATAATCATACATATCTGTTGGTTTCTTAGTTTCAGGATGAATTGGTGGGTAAACCATTCTGTTAAATTCTACAAAGTCATCTGGGAGTAAGGGCATTCTTACACCTTTTTTAATGGATTTTAAATGTTTTTCAAGATCTTGGTTTAGTTTAACTAAATTATTACTATATATAGATGGCTTATACATAGTAATATTGGTGTAATATAGAATAAAAGTATTTATTAGCTAGTAAAATCCCCTTTCTTTAGCCAATCTTCTTCCATTATCTATCATTATTAGACATTTACCACATGATGAAACTGTACATTTATCTGCAAGTATAACACCTGATGAAGATATCAATCCACAGAAATAACATTTGCTTTTATCCAGTTTTGAATGTATACATTTCCCAGAACTCTTGAATTTTATCTTTTTACTCCAGTCAGTCTCAGTTCCCTTCTCTTTAATGTCTCTGCTTATCATCCATTTTTCTATTCTTGTTATTTCTTTTTGAAGATCTCTCCTTCTAACATCGTTTTGTGTAGTTTTTAATTCTTCCCAAAGATCAGATAGTTTTCCCATAGATTGGTTATACTTTATGGCTAATTAAAGTCTTTTGGTTCTTCACATTCAAATGCGTCAAGCATTACTTCACCATCTTCTGTGATGATTACCTGGTCATATTTTCCAACAACCTTGACTAATTCTAGGAATTCTAAATATGCTAAATATTTTATATATTTTACATGTGTTATTTTTAATTTATCGAAAAGTAGGGTTGATTTTATTCCATCATTAATATTAATGGTTTTTAACATATGTTTAAGTGATAATAGAAATTTATCACACAATCTATTCTACCTCATCACATTCTATACATACTGGTTCTGTATCAATGTCGTTTGTGACAAACAATGGATAGATGCAGTTACAACTCATAATAGTATTACGTGAATGTATCATATAAATCTTACTTCTTTTTACTATAACTATCTAATATATCAAGTGGATTTCACACTCTTCATTATTATATAGTATTGCTTCCAAATGTTCTAATATTTGTTGTCCTCTTTTGGTCATGGGGGTGTTGTAGTGTATAAGTTTGCAGTAAGTATAAATTCTTACTGCAAACCTAAATTGTGTCTATATTTTGGCTGTTCCATCATATGCTAGAAACAATACAGGACGTGATATGTCAGTTGCTTCAAGTGGTGGTCCATGGTCAAACTTTACAGTTAAATCATCTACTGATGTAAGGACGTAATGCTGATTTACGTGTGTGACATATCTTTGTGACGATTCATTTTGGGCGTACACATGGCCTAATATTCTAGCCTTATTAGAGTGATGAATGCTTCCTGGAGCGTAATAGCCTCTAATTGACCTTATTCCTTTACTGCCTGGAATGTTATGTGTTTCATCTATATCTGTAAATATATACGGATGACTTGCGTCAGTACAACACATCCATGCTGTTGTATGACTGTTTGCATATACTTCCCATTCTGCATCATGTCCTCCTCTAACTTGCAGTTCTACGGGTCCGGTTCCACCGGTAGTCTTTATAATACTTCCAGAGATGTCTGCTATTGCTTCTGGTGTCTCGTTAGGAACGTATCTACTGTCTACACGATGCCATTCGTGTCCACTTAATCCAAGTCTAACATCTATCCATCCACGAACACCTGCGGTTGCAGCTAGCCAATAATATATTTTGGATCCTTGTGGCACGTCATCTATGCGTATAATGGTAGTCCATTTATTTCCTCTTCCATATACTGTATTTTCTAACTGTGCACCCTCTAGATAATTACATGTAACAGGTACGAGTGTGTGATTGACGCCTTCTAACCTTGAAAATATTTCTGTTAGTTTTCCAATATTTCCATCTATGGTTGCAGTACTAGTTTCTGTAGCACTGGTATTTTCATTAATGATGTCGGCAGTACCATTAAGTTCTATTAGTTCTTCTTCTACTGTCATGTGGTTATTATTGTCTTTTCATATATAAGGATTATAGGTATTTATAGTATTCTAATATTATGGGTTTTATAAAAATGTAAAACCTTCATATACTATGAATAATACAGGTTTTGCAGTATCTTCAGCCCATACCGGTTTCTCATTAAAACTAACTTGTAATCCTGTTACTGACCTTACATGATTAACGTCGTTACCACATGATGCATATTCCCAATATTTCTCATTCTGTATAGCAGTATGATGTATAACTGTGGCGGCATTGTCATCAGTTGTAGTTCCAGGTGCATAGAACATTTTTAATTTTGTTATTTCGTGTTTACCACCAATTTCATGTGATTGTGGAGCAGCTGTCAATATAATTGGATTGCTTGCATCGGTACAACAGAGCCACGTTGTTGATATGCCGTCACCTCTTACTGCCCAATAACCATCAGGTTCACTTCTTGCCTGTATAGATACAGGTCCTGTACCCCCAGATGTTTTTATAATACTTCCAGACAGATCTCCTATTGGGTCTCTAACACTGCCTACCATATTATTATTTTTTGTGTACCATATTTCACTATCAGTTCCTACAATTCTAACATCAAGATGGTTACCTGCTGTTACTGCAGATGGCATCCAGAAATATATCTTGGATCCTTCTGGTACATTATCTACTGTTAAAACAGTATTCCATGTATTTCCAGATCTCTCTACATCATATTTCAATGATTTTCCATTTAGAAATGAATATGTAACAGGTATCTTAGTTGATTTATCATATCCTTCAAGGTAATTTACTATCGTATTGACCCCTGTAAGTATGGATGTGTTTATATCATTCTCAACTGACATGTTGATATATAAGTCTAACACCTATATAAACTATGAAACACATGCTTGCTTTGTTTAGCATAAGTGGATGACATTGTCCTTCTTTTAAGAAAATTATCCAGATGGCGTTGCTCAATACCGGATGATCCATATCTACTTGTTAGTCTGGGGACGGATGATACTGTGTCCCAAGCGAATTTGTCCTTTATTAATTTACATCCAGGTGCATAATGATCTGATAAACTTGGAAACATTATAGAACCACTGTTTTTGTGGTCATGTACCAGACCCAATATATGTCCTAACTCATGCATGGCCACGTGCACTGTGGGAATTGATCCTCTAACAAATAATGCGCCCGAACAATCCCTTGATCCTTCCCCAACTGGGTCTCGGTGATACAGATATGATTCTATATTCCATCCAAGTGGTGTAAAATACCAATTTGATTCAGGAGAGTCATTGAACTTCATTATTCCATTCCATGGGGAATTTGGGTGATACAGATATGCATATGCCAGTACGCCTGTATGGTTAAACTCATTTATATCTTCCAGCCATTCAACTGTGATGTCAGAATCCTTACTGTTGTCTGTCTCATAATCTATTGCAATATTAGTTATCTGTTGTACTGAATCAAATGCCTCCCTAAATGCACGTATTTGTTCAGTAATTCTCATATCAGGGGTATGATCTATGAATTTCCATGTGAAGTGTTTCTTGTCTTCAGGCCAACTCCATTCCCATTCGTCCTGCCCTATATCTATATTTGATACTAATGTTCCGTCCATACGATTAAAAACATATTTAAATGAATTATTATCTTTAATCAGGCTGCATTTTACCTGATCAGAACCATGTATTGCCATACTTGGTTATATTGGTTTATATTATATAAGTAGATTTCCTAGTCCTTCTGTTTAAATATATTTGGTTGTATATGAGTAAACATTTTATATCATTAAGAAGACTTTACTGTTATTATATGTTATTGATTTGGAGAGAATTCTACCATAACACCTAGATGCCAATTATATGATAAATCTTGCCATCTATGAATACTCCAATGTCCATAATGAGTTAGATATACATGATCATCATTATCACTATTTCTATCAGGGTCAAGAATGTTTTCGTATACAAATGGTTCACCTGTTACCCATTTGAATTCTCCTTCGGTCTCCATATCAGACAGACCAAGTATTGCAATTCTATTAACTGGTAAATAATCAGTTACAAAATCATTTTCTTCTTCATCAGTGATTGTTAATAAATGACCTTGCATACAATTCCACCAAAGAGATTCAGCTTTCTCGTTTGCAGATACATGGTTTACTATCTCATACATATTATCAGGTGTATTATTATGTATAAAAACATAATAACTTCCATTATACTCTACAGGGTTTATATCAGGACTGTTTTCAGAGTCGCAAACAGGATCAACTGGGTCTACAGGAAGAGTATATTCTACTATATATCCTGTTATGTCATGATTACCATTTACAGTATCATTCCATTTTCCATTATATTCAAATAACTCTACATAGTCTTCATAATCACCGTTTGTAGGTTGATAACTAGACCAATTAGAATAGTCAAATGTCTCTTCATTTATCCATTTAAAATCTCCATCAGAGGTTTTTAATCCTATCCAGGCGGATGATTCATCTGGAAGTAAATCAGTTATAAAGTCATTCTCATCTTGAGTTGTAATTACTGCTAACTGTCCGGTAAACCCATCATGATATAATTCTTTTGCAATGCTTTCTGCATTAACCCATGATATTCCAATATCTTGTATAAATTGATAATATTTACCATTTTCAGGATTGTATATTGGGTCAGTTGAATCATTTTCTGCAAATGTGGGACTAACAGTTAAAAATAGAACTGATAGTGATAAAAATATAGGTAATGATAATAATAATAATCTTTTATTCATTTATACATTTTCATAAATTAATTAGTATTTAAACATTACTTTCTCATATAAGTGGACTGTCTAGTCCTTCTGCTTCTCCATCTGTTTAAATGTCTTATGAATATGTTAGATGATCCATATGATTTTGTTAATCTTGGAACAGATGTGATATTATCCCATTCAAATGAATCTTTGATTATTTTACCATTAGAGTCATAACTTTTAGATACGGATGGATACATTAATGATGATTTGTTAATTATATCATGTCTTAGACCTAATATGTGTCCAAGCTCATGCATTGCTATTTTTACTAATGGTTGTGTTTGTAACATGATCAGTTCTCCCTGGTGATTAACTTGTCCTTTCCTATAGTTTAGATTGTCTACTTTGTAAGCTTCTACTGGCCATCCAAGTGGAGTGAAATGCCACCTTGATTCACTACTATCATTGAACTCCATTACTCCATTCCATGGTGAAGTTGGGTGATAAAGATAGGCATGTGCCAGAACGGATCTTTTATTGTCAAATTTTTCAATGTCTTCAAGCCATTCTACTGTTATATCCGTTTTCTTTTTAGAGTCTTTTTCATAATCTATGTCCAGTTTCGTCAATTGTTCTACTGAATTGAATGCTTCCTGTATGGATCTTAGTTGTGATTTAATTCTAATATCAGGTGTGTAATCTATGAACTTCCAGGTGAAATTCTTCTTGTCATTTGGATACCTATATGGGTATTCATCTTGACCTATATCTATTGATTCCCCATCCATTGTAGACATTATAAATTTCGTAGATCTACCATATTCATTCTGAACAAGACTGCATCTGATTTGATCTGACATGAAATGGGCCATTATGCTAAAACCTCATTTCGCATATAAGGCGATATTGTCTTTTTTACTGCAGTAATATTGGAAAATATCCTTTTTATCTTCCTTGCCGTATTCTTTTTATCATATTGCATGGTTTTCCTTTCAAGTAGGCAGTCTCCGCAGAATCTCTTCCTGGTCTCATATTTGGCATTTATTGCCTTTTTACATCCTATGCATGCTATAATCATGATCTTAATATCTCCAGTGGGAATGGAGGTGTATTGAATTGTGTACTGGTTCCATCATTAAATATAAATTGACCAGTTCCGGTTCTTCTTGTCTGGGTTGGTTCGAATCTTGGCCATTTTGTGAATTGATTTGGTCTTACTGTTATTTCACCATTAACTGCATTAGTTATTGTTGCAGGAATTGTAAACTTTCTGCTTGATTCATCCAGGAAATACTCCATGATTACGGTCTGAAAATCAGTTAGTGGTCTATTAGTTGTTTTAGTTGAGAATATATTGAATATCGTGTCTGTAATGGAATTGGATGTTATTTTTACCACGTTTCTTTGGTTTACAAAGTCAGTCATAATGTTAGTGATTAATACAATGTGTAATATAAACTATTGCACTGGTGCTATAATGTTGTATGTATTGGTATCCAACAGAATGTTGTAGGATTTTACGTTTAATAGGATGTTATATTTGTTTACCATGATATATATAAAATGTTATTATTTATATAAATCTATACATCGATCCATGGTATTGCATATTTAACACTTAAGTATCTTCCTACTTCATCAATCTCGTCATTTGATAACAATCTATCATATAGTATGAACTCTGCAAGCTTGAAATCCTTGTAATTGTTTTTCTCGTTGTTTGTTCCGAATATTAGTCCGTTTAGCGGTATGTTACCGACATCATTTCCTACAAAATCTATATCGTCACCGTCAATGTATCCGGTAGTGTTTGCACTGTTAAATCTTAGTGCCGCTATATGTGAGGAAGTATCAGATTGCTGGCCGGTTACTATGATTGTTTCTGCCTCCATGAAAAATATGTCTGTGGTTCCAAACAGATGTCTTTTTGTGTCACTTGATCCGTCAAAATATATTCCTGGAGAAACTACTTTGTCTTTAAATACTACAAATATTGTGTTGGGTTGCTCCAGATCCTCTGCAAAATTCTCTGTCTGCATCATATCTGGTCTCCCGTCAAATGATACGGATGGATTGCCGTTAAAATCAGGATCATTCTCTACATAACCAGGTTGGTTTGCCACTACATCCTGAACTGCATTTATCTCGTTTCCTGCAGTATCTGTAAGCTGTGATACTGTAGTTCCGTCAGTTATTACGTTCTTTGCATCATATTGGATATGAAGCCCTGATATGTCACTGGTTTTAAAGTTATATGGTTCCACCTCTATCTCACTTGATAATTGAACTGTAATGTATCTGATTATGATATCGTTCGCACCATTGGTCATGCTTACTCTCAGCCTTGAATTTGTTCCAGGTGGTATGTGTATTGTGTACAGATTGGCTGAAATATCCCTGTCTCCTATTGTAACCCATTCTCCCAGGTCAAAAGAATATGATACGTTTCTTCTCTGCGAATCTCCCTGTATGCTCATTCTGAATGCGAATTGGCCGGGTTCAACGTTGCTTTGATTTATTACCCTTGCATCATATATTATATCGTTTACTTCATATTTGAGAACAATTTTTCTTCCTCTGTTTAAAGTTGACATTAATCTATTACACCTATATCTCCTATGTTATATCAGTCCATGTAAGGTTATAAGTTTGCGCAAGTGAATTACCAACTGTGTTTAGTTCAGCATCAGTAAGTTTTCTATTCCACATGAAGAATTCTGCTATTTTTACAGTGGATGCTCCTCTAAGCTGTGTCTGATAATTTGCTCCAAGTGTAAATCCTGTAACACCTTCTGTTCCAGTAAAGGGTTCAGTTATGAATGATGTTCCTCCGTCAGTATATGCTGTGGTATTGGCGTTATCAAATCTGACTGCAGATATATGCGTATTAGAATCTGTTGTTCCTCCACCTACTGTTCCACCTCCACTGTTTACGGTGTATTCAGAATTGAATGTGAATCCTTTACGTCTTGTACCAAGTCTGTTTCTTTTATCTCTTGCGATTCCTGCATAAAAGAATCCGGTTGCGGTTGAACCTCCTACCCTTCTAAAAACCATTACTATAGTATTGGGTTGTGCCTGTTCAGGGAATGGTGACGTCACTGATGTGCGAAGATAATCGTTAAAAAAAGAAACTGATGGCTTTCCGTTAAAATCTGGGTCAGGTGATATTAATCTCGGTCTTAGGGAATTAGCTACCTGAGTTGCATCACGGCTTGCTATCTTGTCATTAAGAGTTATTACTAGAGGATTGGTGTCGGTTGTAGTTTCTACATCGTCTGCACCGTATCGTATGTACAGTCCTGGAACGGTTCCAGGATCTATTGCTGATGAGGGTACTACTATATCAGCTGTAAATGTTTGTGTTCTCATTACTGATGGTGTTGGTGCTATTCTAATGTCTGAGGTTATTTCCTTTGTCCTCAGTGTTGGAGGTGTGGTTGCGGTCATGACTATCATATCGGATGTAAAGTTTTGCGTTCTTTCTGTAGGTTTTATAAATGTGGATATATCCATTGAGAAAGTGATTGTTCTTTCCATTAGGTTAGGATTTCGTTCTACCGTACTCCATGTTACACCATATCGGGTTCCCAACATGTTTCCTACCAGATCTGTTTCATTATCAGTGATGAATCTGTCATAAAGGAAAAACTCTGCAAGCTTGAAATTTCCAAATGAATTGCTGTCAAAACTCCTTCCCAGGTAAAGGTTTTGAATAATACTGTTTCCTAGAGTTCCTTTCGCTACGTTATCTCCTCCGTTTATATATAAGCTTGTATTGTTAAGGTTGTATCTTAATAGTGCTATGGTTGTATTTGAATCAACTGTTCCTACATTAAGGGATGAACGGTCTGCAGTTGCTACATAATTATTAGTATTTGCAGCGAAAGATTGATTGGTTGCAAAAGAATCAGTTGTACCAAAATAAGGACCAGGATTTGTAGCTGTGTTTTTAAACACTAACACTACTGTTGTTGGTTGTCTTACCATTTCTGAAAATGTGTCTGTTTCAAGGAAATCACTTGTACCATCAAAGGTAATTGATGGTTGGTTATTGAAATCTGCATCAGATGCTGTATATGAGGGCTGATCTGCAGCTGTTGCCTGCTTTATATGGTTGTTATTGTCTGTCCTATCGTTTAACTGTGCCACGTTTGTTCCGTTTAATACTAAATCACTTGCACTGTAATGTGTGTAAAGTCCTGGTATCTGGTTGGGATCTCTGGTAGGAGGAAAAACACCCAGACTGGATCCTGGCTGGATGTTTATATATCTTATAGTTATATCTTCGTCACCTGAAGACATCCTAAGTGATAAATTAAATCTTCCATCTGCAGGTATTATTACAATGTACAGGTTTGCAGATATTCTGACTGGTGCAAAATCAGTCCAATCTGCACCATCCGTTTTCCATTGTAGTGATTTGAAGTTCTGTCCATTGCCCAGATTAATTCTGAAGGCCATTTCTTCAGTAGCGCGGTTTTTCCCATTGAAAATGAATCCAGACCATATAACTACATTATTGGTATTTTTAGGAATAAATATTCTTCTTTTATTAGTAAATCCCATTATATATTAACATTACTATCTATTTTATATAAGGGTTAATTTAGTCCGCAGCAGGGGATATTATTATAATATATACATTATATAAATATGTTATTACTGTATGTAAGTCCATGGGAAATCATATCTATTGGAATATATATTTATTGTTTACTATCTATTTAAATATGATGTGTTTATATATCATTCAAAACTAGGGTTTAGCCGGAAGGGGTAAACTCTACTATAAATCCACTACTATACTCGTATCCATTTCTATTATCATTCCACGTTGATTCGTTCCCAAACAAATGAACATAGTGTTCATCACCCTTGTAATTATCTGGTTGGTTGACTCTCCATTTATTATAATCAAATGGTTCTCCAGTTACCCACTTGAATTCTCCTTCAGAGTCCCTATCTGTTAGTCCTATCCATGGTCTATGATGTTGGGTTATCATATCACTTATAAATTCTTGTTCACTCTCACTGGTGATGGTTACTAGGTGACCATCCAATCCATTATACTGTGGTAAATTATCTATTATAATATTTGAATCACTCCATGATATTCCTGGTATACTAATGAAATCATAATAATGTCCATTCTGTGGATTAAATATGGGTTGAATTCTTGGTATTTGATATTCTATTACAAATCCTGTAACTTGATTATTTGGATAATAATAAGGATTGCTTGTATTATCATAAGTTTTATATCCTATATTATCATTAGTTGCATCATTCCATTTACCATTACCTCCATACATAGATACAAAATCTTCGTTTGAGTTATGGTTATTTTTACAATATGTACAATTTGTACCTGATGGTTCACCTGGACTCCAATTGGAATAAGTTAATGGTTCTCCATCTATCCATTTAAATGTTCCCTCTGATTGTGAATCATGTAGTCCAATCCATGCTTGGTTTCCCCAGAATACGAGATTAGAGATAAACTGGTTTTCAGAATGTGATGATATGGTTGCAAGGTGACCACGCATATCATGGAATGTTGTTCTATCTGCTATAAAATTAGCATCAAACCATGATATATCACCATGTATATATTCATAATAATTACCATTATCAGGGTTAATAATTGGTTGTGCGTACACTTGATTAACAGATATAACAGTTACAACCAATGCCATTATTAATATTAGTTTTATTGACAATAATTATGATATATCTGTTTATTATATAAATCTATATATCAGTCCATGTTGTACCATATAGGTCACTCAAGTATTTTCCTATGAAATTTACCTCAGGATCAGTCAGTAATCTGTTATACATTAAGAAACTTGGCATTTTGAATCCTTTGTGCAGAGTTTCATCGTCCTCTGATCCAAATGTTAATCCTGTGATTTCATCATCTCCTGGGTCAACGTTGTTAAATAAGGTGGCTCCGTCAAGATATCCTGTAGTTGAGGATGTATTTAATCTTAATACTACTATATGCACGTCTGTATCTGATGCTATGGCACTTTTTACTGACTTACCACCTTCAGCTTGAACAGTCCATGGGTTAATTGGTGCTGAATTTTGAAGGTCTATAAAGAATGTGTTTTTCTTTTGTGTTGCAATGCCATCAAAGAAGGTACCTGAAAACGTATTTGCTGCC
>WLWH01002281.1_pt1 | contig 11010 bp, 23 predicted proteins | sample 6712741 | NCBI WGS metagenome assembly WLWH01 (sample SAMN12718694, study PRJNA515312) | sponge metagenome | isolation source: marine sponge | host: Mycale hentscheli | place: New Zealand: South Island, Marlborough, Capsize Point | collected 2003-05-01 | reverse complement strand
GAAGAACGCATTGATGAGATTATTGACGAGAAAGTCAGTCGTTTTGAAATGTACTCTGTTATTTCTGCCCTACTTGCTGTAGGTGCTTTAGTTGGCTATCTCAATATGTAGCAACCAAAGGAGAAACTATGTTTCTTTGTCCAAACTGCAATAGAGGCGCTGGAGAACTTAGGTGGAATAATTTCACTAATAGTTCTGAAGTGCATTGCAGACAATGTGACATCGGCACAACTGTTTTATCTGACGACTATTTAGAAATTCATTAGATTAGCCCTGCCATTGTGCAGGGTTTTTCTTATTGGCAAATGGTCAAATTCAGGGAAAGTTAGCCTTTTATCACAAGTTTTTTTTCTAATTATTTTTCTTCTTTTATGAGGGTATGAAAAAGCCACTAATCATTGAGGTTTTGAGGTATCAACAATAAAGTCTCGCGAAAATTTTACTTCGATAAAAAACTCTGAAAAAAATTATGTGATAGTATTGATTTATCGAACACTTGTTCCCACACTATGTGGTAGTAATAAGAGGTTTGAACACTAGATATAGTGCTTTTTGTCATAACTGGCAGATATTATAAATAGTGGATTATATGACACTGTAGGAAAAGCGTTCCTACCAGCGTGATATAAATAATATGCAGAAACATTGGGGAGGCATTAGCCAACTCTTGTGTGGTGGTTAGGTTCTGCTACATAGGGACTTATTGGGGCATAGTTCGCAAGAACTGTGAGTTCTTATAAGGATTGACTTCGGTCAGTTGGATTAATAGGCTATCCCCTTTTTTTATGGGGTTGGCAAGGATAGATTGAGCTGCGGCTCAGAAGGAGAATAATAAGATGACGACAAGCGCAAATGTGCCAAACCTAGATATTGATGAAGGCTTCTCAACAGGGCAAGATGATAAACAATTTTTATCAGTTCAAGATATCGTTTCAATAACTGGCATTTCAACATCTGCTGTATATGACCTGATTCGTTCAGGCAAAGTTCCAGCAGTTCCAAAATTAGCTCCACTCAACAAGAAGTGGAAACCTTATAGAGTCAGAAAAGAAGATTTTGAAGAAGCAGTCTTAGGAGGTAGTGATGCCGAATAGATTTATAGAATTGCAGAAAGGGATGTCAGTCACACTTATAAACCAAGTGCAAAAGTCAGCAGGGCTACATCCCAACTGCAACGAGGTGTCTTGTGTATAAAAAATCATCTCAAATAGACACAGCTGGATTAACTAGAAGTGATAAAGAACTGGTCAACGAGATTGTTGAAACTTTGAAAGTAGTTGATGCAATAGCAAAGCCTTCAAGCAAAGCTTCTAATCTTGACAGAGCAATTGTCTCTAATCTACAAAGCTACGACAACCTAGATGGGAACTATCGCAAGTGGATTGGAAGAAAAAGACGATTCATACAAAAGATTCGTGACCAGCTGCAATATATTCATAATGATATCTTTGGTCAAGAGACCTATCGACCTGAAACCATACAATGCAAAAGACAAGGCTGCCCTACTGCTAATAAAAGAGTTGGAGTAGGAACTTTGTTCTGTGCAGGATGCGGAAGGGAGTTCTAATGACAGATATATATGCAACAAGTAACTTTGCTTCTTATGGAAAGCCTGACAAGCAGGAACAGCAACGAAAACAGTTTCTTAGAGAGATTGATTCTCCATATGGCGCACATAGTTCTGAACTAAAGAAATATTGGAAGAATAGTAATAACTGGCGCAATTTGTTAGTTCCGATATCTAAAGCCAGGAGAAAAGAAATTATTCTTGAATACTTAGATGTTGACATACTTAGAACAACTAGCGCTAAAGATATTGATGAAGCATTTGATAAACTCAATCCTTATATTTCATCTGTATCTGAGAGAGCTTTGATAAACTTTTTTGAAAATCAAGATGTAGTTCATAAAGCTATTGGAGCAGTAAAACGACAAAATCCAACTTATGGACTAACTGTCACTCATTTAGGTCAGGACATATTGTTTTGGGAAAAAAAGATGTTCAAGCATACCAAATGTCCTTCTATCTTATGGGATGAAAACAGAATAGAACTCATAGAAATTGAGTGTGAAGATGAAGACCATAGGGCTGATTGCAAACAATATCATTCAGATGGCGCTACTGAATGGCACGATAGAGAAACTGCAAGAAGTAGAAAAATCGGACTGCAACGCAAGAAGTTTATGACTGACCAAGCAAGGTTGAGTGAACTAAAATTCAAAGCTATTGGAAAACACATAGAAGCTCTACGAAAAGAGCCTGACTTCAGTTATGACAAACTAACTGAGTCATTGGCATCTATTGAGTGGTCACATCCTGAGATATATCTAAAACCTGACCTTGTGAAACGATGGAAGTTCACAAATGAGGAAAAGGCATTCTGTGAGGAATATTTTGATATCTACGATGTCCAAGTTACTGAACAAGGCGTGTATCACGCTCTAAAACAGACTGAGAGGGCTAACTAATGGGTATGACATCAGAGATGGCTAAGTTTGCTGGCACAATCCATAAAATGCGAGAGCATATTGATATGTTGGTTGAGACAAACACTTCTCCAACAATTGTGAACGATATGCGTGACCTTGTTGATGAAATCCTAGACACATTAGAAGAAGCATTGTTCTTCAACTCTGATGTGCAAGATGATATGGGAATAACCGCAGCTGTGACAGAAAGAATGGACTTAGCTTGTCCACATTGTTCAAGCCTTGTTTATGACAATCGTATAAGGAAAGCTGATGCAGGTCAGCCAAGTTATACGCCTAAAAGTCCTGACTTTATTTGTAGCAATGACAAGGATTGCAGTGGAATGATACAAGGAAGAGAAAGGAAGCTTCGTGCTTCTTGGTATCTAAATGATTTAGATGGGAAGCCTAAACTGCTTCCTGAAGAATGGCTTATATAGAATAGGTTCATCCATTCCTGTTCTAACAACAGGGCTATGTGGAGAGGTTGCTGCCACACCTTATGCCTCTCCCATAGTCGAATTATATGGCAACAAATGAATATCTATCACTGAAGGAAATCCTTCCAACGATAAAAGACAATATGTGGCAACACGATGCTAATTGTTCTAATGTCGATTCAACAATCTTTATACCTACTGAAATGCAAGGCAGAAAAGTCTCGCAGCTCTATGAGAAAGCAAAGTCTTACTGCTTTGAATGTTCAGTGAGACCTGAATGTCTAGCATTCGCTATTTATAACAATATGACAGAGGGTGTATGGGGTGGACTAACTCCCCTTCAGCGCAAAGGTCTGCATAAGACCAACCCTGTCAGAGATATATTCAAAAAAAAGGATTCAACAAATGGAAGAACGAATTAACTGTGAAGTCTGTCACAACAAATTGAAACAAGTGCAGGAAACTGCTCAATATTACTGCGACCAACCAGCATCTCAATGCTACAACTCTCTAAAGGTCATTCACTATGGATGACATCATAATTTTTTTAGGCTGCATTGTTCTTTGGAACATTTTATGGGTTTACTACCTCATCAAAAGTTAGTTGTGGGGAGTATCGGATTTGAACCGATAACCTCTTCGATGTCAACGAAGCGCTCTGCCTGATTGAGCTAACTCCCCTTGTTTTAGCATAAAAATGGCACATATCTCGGAAAAAGTGGCACATAAGTGGCACATAATCCACAAAGATTCACTGACCCTCGTCTATACTATTTTGTATGTTGTTAGCAGGGATAAATAACCCAATAATGACAGGCTTTCTACGACTGTTTAGATGTCTCTCTGTGGGAGATACAAGATTTGAACTTGTGACATCTACCTTGTCGAAATTCGATAGGGGTTTTCTAGGTTGCATAAAGCCTATGTTACTTGAGTTTTTAGGTCTGACAAAGTCAGAAAACTCACAAAAAATCAGAATATCGGCACGAAATCGGCACGATTTTTCGATGACTTCGGATTCTGTTTTTAGGATGTACTTATCCAAATATATAAAAAGGATGGTTACGAAGGATGAATTATAAAGATAAAGCTAAGGCATTAACACCTTATATTGTAAAAAATAAAAAAGGTAAGAAGTACAGAGGGGTTATGTCGGTGGTTGTAGATGGTCTTAGACAGAAGAAACCAATAGGTACTTTTGACACTTTAGATGAAGCAAAAGAAGCAACTACTTCAGCTGTGGAGAAGCATAATGCTTTTCTTGCAGGAGATGTTAAACAGACAAGCGTCTCTTTACTTTCTTATGTAGAAACAGCATACCTAGCGTGGGGCAAGGAGAATAGAAAAGGCTTCTCCCCTGATGAATATATCAGATTTATCAAAGAGTTTGGGTATGCAGATATTCCTTTGCAGAAAATGACAAGAGTTGCCTGCACAAGGTATAGAAATGATATTGCTAAGTTCAAAGACAAAAATGGTGTACCTTATAAAGAGTTAAATAATCTTTATATTCGTCTTAGTGCTGCACTCAATAACACAATGAAGCTTGCTGTTAATGAAGGGTTGTTGGCTATTAATCCAAATGACAGAATACCTAACCCACACAAAGACACACCTCGTTGGACTAATGAGAAAGAACGAAGATATACCTCTAATCGTATGGTCAAGACAAAAACTTGGTCACAGGAGGAGATTGTTAAGAACTTAGAGAAGTTTGCAACAATGAGCCAAACACAACTTGTTAAAAAGAAAACTCGTGCAGCTGCAAAATCAAGAGCAGCTAATGTGATGAAATCTGATAACGCTGAAGCGTGGAAGGTCTATTGGACAGATAACGATGGCAACTTTCGTTCAAAGAACTTTAACTGGAAGAAGTTACAAGGTCGTGAACGAGCTAAAGTGTTGGCTGACAAATATGCTGATGAAGTGACAAAGACGCTAGAGCAATCTGATGGGACATATATCTCAGAAGTAAGAACCTTTAAAGATATTGACAGCATTATGTGGTGGGCATATATGAGTATTTCTTTATTGCTTGGACTTAGAAATGGAGAAATTTGTGCCTTGCAGTTTGCTGACTTTGATGAACAATCAAAAGAAGTCACTATTAATAAACAGTTAGCAAAAAGAGAAGGTGGTGTTATTGAGATAGCTAAACCTAAAAAAGATTCATATAGAACTATTCCTTATGGAGAAAGCATCCAAGTTGTTCTTGATTCATTGAGAATGTACTACGCACAAAATGAAAACAATAAAGACGATTATTTATTGCAGTACAGTGCTGGTGGGTTTGTTCGACCTGATTATTGGATTACTAATTATAGGAAGGCACAGACAAAGGCTGGTATTCCTAAAGATAAACAACTACTCAGTACTCATAAGGGAAGACATACTAACCTAACAAACCTATCTCAATACTTGAGTATTAGTGAATTAATGGATGTTGCTGGTCATTCAAGATATGACACTACTCATACTTTTTATATAGATGGGAATCAGAACAAAGCAAAGATATCAGCTGCACAGGACAGCTTACTAAGTAAAGCTGAGACAACTATTGAAAGTGAAAATATTGATAGTTAGACTTATAACAGGAAAAGCCTTTCGTGATTTGAACCACTTCAACTTCGATGGGCTTTTCTAAATTTTTACTTGATATTCTTCTTTAGGGTCATTCATAATATTGATTAATTCATCAATAAGTTCTTGCTTTCCAATATGTAGTTCTAAGCCAAAATTTCCTTTGTCTCTACCAAGCAAGCCCCTTTTCCAGCCACCTTTTACTTGGGCTGTAACGACAATAAATCTTTGTGTGTGGTGCATTGACCTCATAAGAATCTCTTGAATGTCCTTAGCATCGTTTTTTTCGATATAACCTACTTGTCCATCCATAAGTAATACCCCAACAGCGAACTCATCGTGTTCATTATTTGGTTGTGGCATAAGAATAGCTTGTGTCATTTCGTGATGACCATCTTCAGTATGTTTACCAAAATTTTTTATAAATGTTTTTTGATAAAATGACTCGCCAACAATATCCATACGAGCATCAATATCAGTTTCTAATGAAATAGCATCTTGTTGTTGTTTCTTTTTGTCATAAGGATTTTGCCAGTATTTAACTAAATCTTTTCTATTTACTAAATCTGCTTGAGGAATCCATTTTCTTTTGCCAAAGAGCTTCATAAAAAAAAGATACCAAATTTTGAACAATAACCTCCAATAATTTCGCGAAAATTTTACTTTGATAATCTTTTATAAATCGAACATATGTACTAATATTGAATGTAACGAACCACTATATATAGATATATTTGGGTGTTGACCACAATATAGGGTATATCTTCGGATTAGACCTCTATAATGGTTCTAGGCAAATAAAAACTGCCTTTTGGCTTTTTGAGAATTGAATAGATAAATTATACAAGCTAAGAGCTTTCTGCTCTTGCAAGACAGTCCAGTCTATAAAACCGACTCAGCCAGTCGTTAAAAATCACATTACTAGTGGTGGCTAGTACGAAACAAAGGGAAAAGGATGGTGTCGATGAAGCCATCAAATTATATGAAAAAATACAAACTATAAATACAAAATTGGAGTGACAAGGGTTCTCCCCTTGCAAAATATAGAGAAGTTTGTTGAGTCTCCTTTATTTGGTGCTGTATCACTAGATATATACATAAAAGGGAGGTTGAGCAAACTTTCAGTAATTCTGAATTGTTTGCTGAGTCTCCTTTTTTTTATGGAGATTTTTGGAGAAGTTGTAAATGCAACTTCGAGATAGATAGAGGTAGTTATGGAAGATAACCCAACAGGGCATAACACTGGGTCTAGTTCAATAGAACTGTTAACTGTAGAGGACATTATGGACTTGATGAGCGTGAGTCGCTCAACTGTTCAGCGTCTTATGCGTAGAGGTGCTATTCAAGCAATCCCAGTTAATGCCCCACAAAATAAGAAGTGGAAACCACTACGAGTTAGAAAGCAGGATTTAGAACTTGCTTTGTTAGGAGATGTGGAATGAGTTCTCGAGAAAAAGGATTGTCAGAGGAAGGTAGTAATTATAAAACATATAAGAACTTTGTGAACTTCCTCTCGACAGTCCAGTATAAATATTCTACAACAGCTGAGTGTCAAAATGCTAAGTAGAAAAGATAAAAAAGTACTAGCAGAGATAGAGTATCTCTTGATGGTGTCTAATGAAGGTGCAGTTCCTTCTATGAAGGCATCATCTACAGAACGAACCATTGTTTCTAATGTAAAATCTTATGATAATTTCGATGGAAACCATAAGAAGTTTTCTGGAATGAAGAAACACTACATTAGAAAAATAGACAATCTTATAGACCAATGGACTAAGCAGCTCACTGGAGAAAAGGTGTACAAACCTGAAACAAAACAGTGTAAAGCTACCAATTGCAGTAATCCAAACAAAAGAGTTCCTTTAGAAACTTTATTCTGCTCTTACTGTGGAAAGGAGTATATAAATGGCTGAAGGTGTACATCAAAGTGGCAGAAATTTCTATTCGCCAAATGCTCGACTGTATGTACCTAAGTTCGATGATGCTGTATCACTAGCTAATGAATCCTTAGATATTCTAAGAGCAGAAAACTGGACTTGTAAAAAGTATCTTGTGGAACGAACAGGCTATACACAGCTTGAAGAATTTATAGGTTACTTTATTAGACCTGATGAGGAAAAACTAAATAGCTTCATTGAGCAGATTATAAAACCAAAGTTTAAATCATTAGACTCATCATATATTTATACAGAGCTTAGAATTTTTCCATTATCAACGCTTAGAACCTGTGCAACAAAATACCTGCACAAGTCTTGGACATTTGAAGAGTATTTAAATAATTTAAACGCCTTTTGGGTTGAGAAGACTAACAAAGAGATACCATTTGGAAGTGATTGGTACTCCTGTCCCCCAGTCTTAGAACAAAGCAATCTAAGTTGTGAACATCACAAGCATACTTATAAAAACAATCACACCAGCTGTCCTCATATCAGAATGATACGAACAGCAATGGCTGGAGAAGACTTATCTCCATCAGTCATAGAGCTAGATGAATTTTATAGAAATAAAATGTTAGAAGAAACTGTTGATTTAGGTATTGAATTAGAAGTCGATGGTATTGACGACGAAACTTTTGAACAGCTATATGAAGAAGAGGTGTTTGATGGTGGATGGTAAAACTGATTCACAGATTGTTCGTGAAGGGTTTAGAGAATTGAAACAAACACTCAATGTTCGTGAGAATGATAAAAGTATCACGCTAGAGACAGTGATGCAGCTTATTGACAAGATAGAAAGTGCTTTTGCTAAGTTTGCATTCTATTTACCAGTTGGTTCTGACCCAATAGAACTTAGGTATGACCTAAATTGTGACACCTGTGGCTCAAGTGTTAAAGACCAGCGTGGTTTAAAAGCTGACCCAAAAGAAGCAGACTACACAACAAATCATCCTGATTTTAAATGTACGAACTACAAAGATTGTGCTGATGGTTTTGTAGGTAACAAAGGAGGCTTTATTTCTAAAGGTTGGTGGATTAATGGTAAAAGTGGTCATCAAATACCAGCTGATTGGAATTTATAACAGGGTTTATCCATATGCCCTAACAACAGGACTGCGAGGAGGGGTTGCTGCCACACCTTATGCCTCTCCTCAAGTTCACTTATATGAAAACAAACGATTATCTTCCTCTGTTAGAAATTATAGAACTCATCAAAGATGAAGAATATGACTGGCAAGCTGATGCAAACTGCTTAGGTGTAGATTCAACAATATTTATTCCAACAGATATGCAAGGTCGTAAAGTATCTGAATTATATAAAAAAGCAAAGGAGTACTGCTATCAATGCAAGGTTAGACCTGAATGTCTTGCGTTCTCGCTGCATATGGGTCTTGACTTAGGTGTTTTTGGTGGTCTCGCTCCCCTAGAAAGAAAAAATATACATAAAAAATTATTAGTTAGGGAGATATTTAAAAAAAAGGATTTAAAAAATGGAAGAAAAAATTAGATGTGAAGTATGTCACAAAGCTATGAAACAGATACAACAAACTTCTCAGTATTACTGTGAGCAGTCACTGAAACAATGTTACAACTCACTAAAGGTGGTTCATATTGAATGAAATAGTATTAGTAGGGTTCATTAGTTACTTGGAATAAGTTCTAAACCACTTTATTATGTCACACTTCGCTGCTAGATTTCACTTTATGGGTTCAGCATTGCCATACGAAGACAGATACGATAATCAAAAGATTATTGTTGATTGTGATGTCTGTGACCAAATGTTTGAACAATATCCTGACAAAGTTCCAACCTGCACGAATTGTCTAACTAACTCTGGTGTCAGACGCCAACGACAAAGACTTAGAACTTCAGTTGCACATCTCTTCGGAGAGTAATCTCCTTCTATAACTTCGGATTTCCTTCTTAGTATTTATATACAGGAGGAAACAATGAAAACATACAAAGTTTTTGGAATACAAAAACAAATAGTGGAATTAGACACAGTTGAAGCTGTTGACGCGATTGATGCTGACTTGATAGCTTTATCTAAAAACTATAACGAAGGTTTTATGTTGTCAAAAAAAGACAAAACAACAATGAAGGATGTCTTTGTTGTTGAAGTAGGAAAATAATGAGTGAACCTAATGTTCAACAGACCATACCAAAAGGGTCAAAAGTTAAACTTACTGGCATTCATATCTGTGACATAGATGCAGATGGAAACCCAGTGTTCACTTATTTATCAAATGAGATAGAGGAGGAATAAATGCCACACATAAAAGAAATAAAATACAGAGCCAGTATGCAACAAGCTGATAGTTTCGATAAAGAGATTATGAAAATATCTTTACCAATAGAGATGTATAACGATATTGAACAAGAGAAACTTGAAAGTTGGTTCAACGCGATAATTAGAACCTGTCCACTTTATGAACTCAGTGATGATATAAACAACTATGTCCAATGGTATGAAAATGGACTAGTAACTGAGAAGACGAAACCTTTCTAATGAATTATAAAAAATTCAAAACACAAAGAATTATCCAAATACTAAATGAGGATAAAGAAACTTCTATGGCTGTATATGAAGCACACATTGAGCAAATACAGGCTGAACAAATGGCTCGTGAGTTTGGAATAATTTGAGGGAACACGAGTGTCTAATTTTTTTGTTTTTCATAGATATTTAGGATTAGACGCTCAGTTCCTTGTCGTTTACTGAGAAAAAAAATATTCAATAAATACGCCATATTTATCTATATCTTCGGATTTGGGTCTTAGTATGTATATAGGATTGAGATAACTCTATTCTCATTTTTCATTCATATGTTTACAGCTAAAGATAACCCTATTTATAAAGAGCTGGGCAATGTTAATCCAAACGCGATTATCTACCCTGAATTCAATCAAGCCTTTGTTGGCTTGGGTGTAAATAATGAAAAGACTGTTGCTGTATATGATTGGAACACAGTTATCGCTCTTGTTGTAAATGAACACGATATGAAACCAAGTGAGGCTAAAGAGTTCTTATTCTTTGATGTTGTACAACAAAACAGCAGTAACAACTCTCCTATTTTTTTGCATCAACACAATCCAATGAGAGATATAGAACAACTCTTCTTTCTCTAATGCCTAAGTTTTTCTGTTATGTGTGTGAAGCCATATCAGACCAAAGGAAATGTCCAGCACATAGAGGCAAGAAAAAAGATACTCGCAGGAAGAAGTCTGTCTCTTATGCACAGAGAATGTATAGAAAAAGAGCAGTGGATAATTATAAACAAATTTATGGGAATGTCTGTCAAGGTTACAGGAAAGGAGCACATCCTTCTAATGACTTAACAGCTGACCATATAGTTGCAACAGCACGAGGAGGAGATGAATTTGGTTCGCTCCAAATATACTGTAGGTCTTGCAATAGTTCCAAACAAGCTTCAAACATTGTCTAATTAGTGGGTAGAAATGACCCTAAACATATACAAAAACGCTTGGGAATGAACAAACATCTGCAAAAAACTACATAAACAGTGCTGTATGTTTTATGGGGGGTAGTCAAAAAGTGCAGTATATATAGGGCTGCCGAAAC
>WLWH01002279.1_pt1 | contig 11020 bp, 18 predicted proteins | sample 6712741 | NCBI WGS metagenome assembly WLWH01 (sample SAMN12718694, study PRJNA515312) | sponge metagenome | isolation source: marine sponge | host: Mycale hentscheli | place: New Zealand: South Island, Marlborough, Capsize Point | collected 2003-05-01 | reverse complement strand
CAAAGACAGAGACACCCTGCAATTCGCTCCCGTTTGTAAATGTCCGGATGCAAAGGACAAACCCCTTGTATTCAAAGTGCAACGCGGATCACCCTGGTTTGATGAATACCCTATAAGCGTGTATCTACGCTTTGAAGATTACATTGCGATATAAAACAATAAACAAAAGGAAAAAAAATGAAACGAACATTACCCAAAACAACCGACAAAGCGATCCAGAAAAATCTGGAATCGTGGTTCGCTAAAGCGAGCAAAGAAAATATCCGAGCAGGAAAGCGATGGTATAAAGAGGCCCAATCGTTTACCAAAAAACTCAGTAAAAAATATGGCATAGAATCCTACAAAGTTGCTGCGGTGGTTTCGGCACTATCGCCCAACAACAAATGGGAACGCAACAAGTTTGACGCTGAACAGCTTATCAAGGCTTATCTCGCCGGAAAACAACCATCGGACATCAAGGTATGCACGTATAACAACAACAAACTCAAGGCTTTTGGGATTCTCAGGGGCGATGAAACCATAACGGGCAAGGCCCCAAAGACTCACTCCTTTGCGATGAACGTGGGGCTATGTTCGCCGGATCATATCACCATCGACAAGTGGCATTGCAGGGCTTGCCTATGTGATCCCACGCAGGGAATAGTAGATGCTCAGGAATCACCCACAGCGGTCCAGTATCGGAGAGTTGAGGCAATCACCACGGACCTGGCACACAAGCACAAGCTTAAGGGATATCAGTATCAGGCAATCATATGGATCACGATCAAGGAAGTATGGGAACGCTAAACTAGAGGGAACATAAATTTTATCACGCAGCACCACTTAGCCTTGCCTAGAGAAGCATATCTTCGGATACTCTAGGTCATACCTCCGGTTGCACTCCCAAGTGATGGGGAGGAGGGGGGAGAGGCTAAGAAAGGTGCAACATTTTCACACACAACAACACCAATAAAAACAATGGAAACAAATAACTTACAACTTCATTTACATAAAAACATTACACGTTTATCCGCAATAATCACAAGTGGCATAATGATAACTGATAATAGCGATGAAGATGACGAATGGACTACCAGTATGCATTTGCACGATAAGCAATTAACAACTCATCAAATTCAAGCGCACATAAATGCGCTGATTGATAACCTAGAGGAATTAAGTCAAATAACCACACAACAACCCAATAAATAAAATGACTGACAGAGAAAAAACAGAATTAGAACTGGCACTGCGCTGGTTTAAAAATAATGATATACCAGCTTTTGAAGATGGCGGCAGTATTTATTTACCGATTAATAACGAGACCGATATACAAATATCGACTGCCGAAATTGCTTACAGAGCAGAGCTTCAAAAAGAAGATGAAGCAACAACAACTAACCTAAACCAATAAATAATATGAATGAAGAACTAAATGGAATAGTCGATCGTGAAGTAGAAATCGAAATTGGCAATGACATATACTTGTATGGAGTTGTCAGGATCGCTTTTGAATACGAGAACTGCGAGTGCAGTTCCGAAGTCGGCGAGCAATGGATAACCCAGAAATGGCAACAGCTAAACATAGACGAAGTGGAACTATTAAGATACTACTTTTGCAACGATGAAGGAGACGACATCGACAGAGAACTAACGCCCGGAATGCGGGAGGAAATAGAAGAACAAGCGATTCAAGAATTTATTGAATCAGAATCCTAAACAAATAGAAAGAAAAACGATATGCCAAACTATTGCATAAACAGTCTCATTATTGAAGGAGACGCTAAAAAAATCCAGGAGCTAGTAGACGAGGCCCAAAAGGGTGACGATGCTCGCTTCTTTCAACTTATCAAGCCTATGCCAAAAGAACTGGAAGGCACAACCTCTCCGAGCGATACCCCAAACTGGTATGGCTGGCGATGCGATAACTGGGGAACAAAGTGGGACGCTTGCTACATTGATGTAGTGGATGCCAACGAGGGCTACGCCTGTTTCAACTTTGATACCGCTTGGTCACCGCCGATTCCGGTATATGATGCCTTGACGGAGCAGGGATTATCGGTTACTGCTGAGTATGAAGAACACGGAATGGGGTTCGCAGGAGAATACATCAATGGCGAGAATAGTCATTGGGACCTTGAAGACGAAGAAGAAGAATTAACCTCAACAAAAGGATAAAATGTGGATACTACCAAAACAATTAAACACCTCAGCCTTTGTAGCGGATACGAAGGCATCGGGCTTGGACTCAAAAGAGTTCTCCCAAATCTGCGAGAAATCGCTTACGTGGAGAGGGAAGGATTCCCTATCGCGAACCTGGTTCAAAAGATTGAGTCGGGTGAACTGGATGCAGCACCTATATTCACGGACGTTAAAACCTTCCCATACGGAAAGTTTCGTGGATGCGTGGACATCCTCTCTGGAGGATTCCCGTGCCAGCCTTTCTCAAGTGCTGGAAAACGTGAGGCAACAGAAGACCCCCGACACTTGTTCCCCTACATCGCAGAAGGAATCCGGCAATGCCAACCTAGAATTGTTTTCCTCGAAAACGTGGAAGGAATCATCTCCGCAAAAACAGGGGACGGAGAATCAGTTCTCAAGTATGTCCTCGGAGAGTTGGAAGGCTTGGGTTACCGAGCAACGGCAGGAATATTCTCAGCGGGTGAAGTCGGCGCGCCTCATCAGAGAAAGCGAGTCTTTATCTTGGGCTACTCCGAACACAATGGATCATCTGGATGCGGGGATCTCGCAATCATTCAAGGAGAGCAAGACAAGCCGAAGACAACGGTCCAGCAATCTGAGGGATCAAGTTGCACCAAACAAATGGCCCACGAGTCGGACATCGGACGCGGAGGGCGGACGAATCGAGACGGAGATAACTCCGGATGGGTTCAAGAGCAAGCGACATCGGAGCAATCAAACCTTCGGGGCGAAACTGCGGGATGCGGTGGAGACTTACGAGGAGAACTGGCCGACCGCAACTACGAGGGACTGGAAGGATTCCAATGCCACAGTTCCTCCGAGCAGAGCGAACCCATCGAAGCAGACCCTGGGTCAGAGGGTAGCACACGTTGGCCTTCAAGACCGGGCGAAGCTCAACAAGAGTGGGAAGCACCAAGAGTCGTGGGCGACACCGAGAGCCAACAAGGTTCACCCGGAAATCACGAACGAGAATCGGGATCAACTGGCGAATCGGGGCAAGTCAAATCTGGAAGAGGATGTAGCGGGACACTGCGGGAAGGCAACGGGCAAGCTCAATCCAGACTGGGTGGAACAGCTAATGGGTCTTCCAACAGGGTGGACAGATTGCGCCTATGCGGAAACGGAGTAGTTCCAGCAACCGCAGAAAAAGCCTTTACAACACTATTAAATAAAGTAATGTATAACTATGAATAACAGAGAACCAATAAAGGAAATGTTTGAGGGCGCATTGTGTGGGATCGCGATTGGAATCGGGATCTTTGTAGCAATGCTCCTATTAGCTCTCATCGTGAATGCTTCGGGTGCTTAGACCAAATGGCTTATAGCCATTGGTTGACATAGCTCCTAATAACTATCGCGATTTTATCAATTATAAACTCCCCCATTTTGGGTGTCAAGAATAAAACACAAACGAAATACACAAGAACCAATAAAAATTATGAGTGATTACTGCTGCATCTGCAACACCCGCATATCCGAAGGTGATCGAAACCAAATCTTTATGAATGGTGGCTACCTCAGCTTTGAGTTTTGTTCAAACTGCTGGAAGTCTAAGAAACTTCACGGACCCTCGCCAGGAGGGTTTATCACTATCGCTGAACTATTTGAACAGAGCAATAAAGATCATAATAAACAAGAACAACATACAAAGGAAATAATATGAAACAAATACAAACATACATATACCCCACGGGGCAACAGCTTTCCGATGGGGAGCTTATCCAAGTCTTAGTCAAATCCGGCTCACGACTTGTGTTCAAGGACGCTTACTTCCACGAGTTACAGGAGGGCGATCTCTACATTATCCCCGCTCAGGTGAAGTTGCCGCCGGCAACGGACACTGAGATCCTGGACTACCTCTTGGACAATGAAATCGGTTGGACCTCTTTGAATGGATGGGTCAAGATATGGAGCAAGGACGGATTCAAGGACTTAGTGGAGAAGGACTTCGACCCAGAAGTTACCGACCTGCGCTCCATCTTCCGTGAGTTAGTGTCCGAGATAATCCAAAACGAAGAACTGTAATGGCTCACTTCTATACCGCAGAAAAACTGCCCAAGTTTCTACCCGAAGTAGAGACTCCGGCTCAAGCCAGAAAGCACAAGGAGGCTTGGCCTTCCGTTACTACTGTCTTAAGTATCGTCAAGGACAGCTTCTTGGATTCCATATACATCCCGCAGAAAATGGTTGATCTCGCTCGGTCACCACATCTCAGTCAACACGACTGGAGATCCCTTAAGGATATGACGTATGGATTCCGGGAGCATCCTTGGACGGGGGAAATGATACCCAGTTCTGAGTTCGGAACATCCGTTCACAAGCGGATCGAAGAACTATTAAAGGGCGAGGGATCGCAAGCAACCCCTTGGGATGACTGGGCTTTGCCCTTCGTCAAGTGGGTCAACGATCAGGAGATCGAGGTGATGGCAACTGAATACGTTGTTGGACATCCTGGTCTCAAGATCGCTGGCAGCATCGACTTCGTTGGCAAACGCCGAGACGGAACTATATTTTTAGCTGACTACAAAACTAGAAAAACTTCTGGTTCTGGAGTCTTTTACCCCAAGGATTGCAAACAGCTCATCATTGAGAGTTGGATGCTTTCCGAACTACTAAAGTTGGAATACATCCCGGATTGTCTTTCGGTTTGTATCGACACAACAAACGCCAACCATTGCCATCTGTGGTGGAGTGATAAGTCCAAGAACTTCTACTTGGATTCCGCCAGACAACTAGCCAAAATTTATTGGCAAGAACGTATGCAGGTGCAACCGAAAAAGTAAATGAAAGAGTTCCGGATAACCTACACTCACGATGATCTGCAAGAGGGCTTTACCTCTACGGCATTCAAATGGGCGCACGATGAAAAGCAAGCGATCCGATTGTTGCTGGCTTCAAACCCCGAAAGGAGTGGGAAGTGCAGGTTCAAGAGAGGTGGGACCGGAAAAATTATTAACATCGAACAAATAAACAAAACATAATGGAAAAAGAAGCAATCAATACAATCATATTCGCCGTGTCATTTGCGACACTGGCCGTCATCATCTACCACTTTGTTACCAACAAGGTGCGTGAGATTCAGTTCAGCCGAGCCTTGAATGAGTTAGCCGAACAACTTACCGACTCAGTGCAGAAAGGTGATGCCATCTTCTTGGACAGCTCTACTGGCATAACGATTGAGGATAACTCTCGCAAACGCCGTTGGACAGAAGAAGAGGATCAACTCGTTATGTCACAACGATCATCCGATCGTATCCTAGCTGAGAAGATTAATCGAAGCGCAAACTCAATCGCCGTAAGGCGTTACAACCTACGCAACCGATAATGAGTAGGGATACCGACTATCATAACAGACTAGAGCAAGAGGTGACTCGATTGAAAAGGGACATCATTATCCTGGAGACCAGGAATACAAACCTAATGCAGGACTTGAAGGTATTGAGCCAATCATATCATCGCCTTCATTTGGATAACGAGCAGTTGCGGCAAGCGATTGCTGTCCTCAATGATGAACCCACTAACTCACTATGAGCTATCTACCGCAAAACCGGGTAGCCACATACCGTAAATACAATCAGCCGACTCGTTGCCCAATTCTTGGCATCGAAACAGATGATTGGGTTGTTGACCACGACCACCAGACTGGTCTAGTCAGGGGAGTTATTTCAAGGCAAGCCAATAGCTTGCTGGGTAAAATCGAGAACTTCTTCTTAAAAAGATGTGCCGGTAAAAAACAAGAACTTCCGCTAGTGCTTCAATGCACTGCGGTTTACTTGAGCAAAGCACCAACGCAAATTTTGCACCCGGTGGGACTGACTCAATTATGCAAACGATTTTCGCGCTTGACAAAAGATGAACAGCTGTTTGAATTAAGGGCGAAGGGTGGCGAGCAGGAGGAAATATCCGAGTGCAGCAACTCACAAGAAAGAACTAAACTATACAGAAAGGTAATTAAAAATGGATAATGATAACACTACACTAGTCGATAGACTACGTAACGTCCAGGGATCACTCAAGGCTCCCAAGGGACAAACGAATAAGTTCGGTAATTACAGATACCGATCCGCCGAGGACATCCTCGAAGCCGTGAAGCCGTTGTTGCACAAGCAACAACTTGCACTAATCGTTACTGATGAAATGCAAGAAGTCGGCGGTCGCGTTTATGTCAAAGCATCCGCAGCGGTCATTGATCCTGTTGGGGCGCAACTCAGCGTGAGTGCTTACGCTCGTGAAGCCGAAACCAAGAAGGGAATGGATGACGCACAGATTACTGGCTCCGCCAGTTCCTATGCTCGCAAGTATGCCCTCAACGGTCTCTTCTGCATTGATGATACCAAGGATCCCGATGCCACCAACAACCACGGCAAGCGCGCTCCTAAGCCCAGCGAAGCCGCAATGGATAAGGCCCAGCAACAACACGATGCTCAGAAGGCTTCACTTGATAGCTTGATTTAACCCTAAACCAAAATAAATAATATGTCAGAAAAAAAATATGATGATACAAATCGTGGAGGCTTATGGCCTTCTGAAAAGAAAACTGAGAAACACCCGGATCTCAAAGGCAAGATCAACGTAAACGGAGAAGATTTCTACTTGTCCGCCTGGTCTCAGATGTCGAAGGCGGGGGACAAATACTTGTCCATCGTTGTCGATAAGCCACGTGAAGATGTTTCTGGTTCTACACCAGCACCAACTCAGTCAGACGAAAAACTTCCGTTCTAAAATGGCTGACGTAAACGTAAAGTATGACAAGGCTTGGTGGGAGCAATTCCGCCGTGATGAAGTCGAGGACATCCTTAACTTTACAGCCAATAAAAATTCGGATTACACCGGAGGGAAAACTTGCAGCAACCCATTTGAGAACTTTGACGGTTCTTTGGAGTTCGGCATTGACCCCCTAGTCGGTTTATCACTTCGGATGCAGGACAAGTTCCAGCGTCTGAAAGCCTTTAGCAAAGACGGAAAACTTTCCGTTGAAGATAAAGGTGACACTGTTTGTGATATATATAGGGACTTGATTGGGTATAGCCTGATCGCCCTAGGTATGATCGAACGCAATAAAGAATCAGCATAGGAGTTACTAGGGGTTCGTCCCCGGAGGGCGTTGGGCTTGTTGGGATCTATTGTTTAATAGAACAACTTGTCTGGCGTCCTCTCCCTATTGCTAACTATGGTATATTGAAAAACTATGACGACACAAGATATTGAAACCCTTATTGATGGAATTAACGTAGCCCTTAGTTCCTACCAAGATGTTAAAGACGAAAACTACGATAAACGCTTTTCTGGAGAACGATTCAAGTTCTTAGGACAGTGCCTTGAAACAATGAAAGAACGATTATATGAACGAAGAAAATCTACACTTACCCCACAACCTTGAGGCAGAGGAAGGCGTGATTGCCTGTTGCTGTCTTGATGGAACATCAGAGGTTTACGATAGGATCTCCAGGATCATTGATCCGGATGACTTCTATGTGGAGCGCAACCGCCTCTTATTTATATCTATTTCAAAGATTGCCGAGCGTGGCGATGAACTGTCCGAGATCTCGCTGTATGAGCAGACCAAGAAACTTGGATGCCTCGATGCCGTTGGTGAACTGAGTGGCATTATGTCGGTGATGAATCGGGTGGAAACATCCTCGTCATCTAACTACTTTGCTAAAATTGTTAAACAGAAGTCCGAGCTACGGACCATAGCTAGGAATTGTCGCATTGCCGCAGAGCAAGCCCTGTCTGAAACGATTGAACCAGACGTTATTCGTTCGGGGGTGGAGTCGCAGATGATCGAACTTGCGGAGGATGATCAGTCCGCCAAGGATCTCGGCACTTCCGTTGACACACTCCGAGAGGAATACCGACAGATGATGGCTCGCGAATATGTGTCCGATGTTGTCAAGACACACATCAACCATTTGGATGACAAGCTCGGTAACGGAGGATTGGCTCCGGGCGAAGTGATGGTTCTCGCAGCACCCACTTCTTGTGGCAAGTCCCAGCTTGCCCTAAATATTGCGCTGAGAGCCGCAACGGAGGGCGGGGTAGCCCCTGCTATCGTTTCGCTTGAAATGCCCCAGAAACAGGTCACACAGCGTCTTGTCACGTGCCTATCAGGTGTATGGATCCGGCGGATCCGGGACGGCGTAGCCACGCAGGATGACATTGATGACGTCAACGTGGCGTTGGATAAGATTAAGGACTTGAATATCAAGAGCATACATAACGTGAAGAGCATACAGGATCTTGCATCACAAGCTCGTTCTCTTGTCCGATCCGACAACATTAAGCTATTGATGATTGATTATCTACAGCTAATCCCTTTTTCTCAGCGTGGAAGCAAGAACGATGCTATCGCTGACGTTTCACACCGTATAAAACAACTAGCCCTAGAGCTTAACATACCTATCATTCTGCTTTGCCAAGTCGGGAGAGAGGGAGCCAAACGCCCTGGTGGGCTTATGCTCTACGACCTCAAGGACTCCGGAGACATCGAGAATGATGCCGACATCGTGCTACTTATGTGGCCCAAAGAGGGTGACATTGAGGAATCAAAAAAGGTTGACAGCCACGGACCATACGTTGAGATGATGTATAACGTAGCGAAGAACCGTGAAGGTGAGCGTGACGTAAAAGGAATTTTTAAGTTCCGACACTTTACAGGAAGATTTTATTGAAGTAAGGTTTGGTAGTCGCACTATTAAGATGTGCGTGGGTTTATCGTTCATACCCTTTCAACCGCCAACCTTACACCTAACTTTATGAAAGCCTCCAAAATTATAGAGAGACTAGAAAGTAGATTCCCCAACGTAATGAGGGGAGTCCAGGAGGCTAGTGATCAATACAGCACTTATGATTTTTCAAATGATCTGTATCTGATCGAGGTAAAGTCACGGAGAAAAAGATATAACCCTTGGCTTATCGAGCAGCATAAGGTTGTTGCCAACAAGGAAATAGCAGATGAAACCGGGCAACAGATATTGTATCTATCTGAATACAAAGGTGTTGCCTCCATCTGGAACATCAACCGATTGATCCAGAATAAATATGATTTCGGTTGGACGCAGAAGCGTATGCCCTGCACCACTGACTTTGGTGCTAGGGGCTGGAAGTTGAAGGACGTAGGATACCTCTACGAGAAGGACAGCAAGCAGATCAACCTTATTGATTAAGGGACTTGAGTGACTGCATTTCCCTGATCAGTTGAGCCACGCTCTTGGTCAGGACTTTTCTGTTCTGCAATTCCATCAAGTATTCATTAACATTTTCTGGAGGCATAGTCTGCATCCGGTTGTATATGAACTCCGCACGGGCGGCAGGAGGTAATCTCTTGAGGCTCTTGTCAGAAGAAGTCATTCCGAGTCGATCATTCTTGAATCGAGTATCAAGTGATTTGAGGATTCGTTGAGCGAGTATCGGGTTCTCGCTGACTACGTTCCGAAGCACAAGCTGTTTCTCAGCTTGGCTATCCTTGGCTTTGATATTCTTGAAGGCATTGTATGCCAACCGATTTGCCTTTTGATTCGCCGTGCCGTAAAGCTTGTCCAGCGTATCAAGTGTTTCAGCAGAGTAGTTACGTGCCTCAAAGGTTTCCTTTGAACTCTCGCCAAAGAAACGGCGGAATACTGGTATGTCCTGCTTTGTGATTTTATTCGCCTCTCCGTTCACAACCTTGGACGTAATGTCAAACAGGCGAGCCACGGTGTTTCCGGGACCGCCAACCCAAGTTTGGTATAAATACTTGAGGTTTTCTGGCGACACTTCGTAACCCATATTTTGCAGTTGTTCCGCAAATGAGATAGCCATCTCGCCACCGCGAGTTTCCATAGTCCAAGGATATGTCTTTTCAGTTTCGCTGATATTCTTTGTCTCAAGCCAAGGTGGTCGAATGTCCTTTCCGAGACCATCCTTGTTCTGAGTCAGTTCAGTCCAGGGTCTTAATGGCGTGGGCCATAAAGAACCGCCCATTGGGTTATACGAATTAATGAATTTACCAGTTAGCTCTACTACTTTTTCTGGAACATTCTTTTCGGTTTCGGGGCTGGACGGAGCCTTGCCCATCAACCCCTGTTGGATAGTTTTTTGTTGCAGATAATCAGCGGTCATCTTAAACGGAGCCATTGAGTAACCGATTGGTATGCTAAGAGTTTTCAGGCTACCATCCTCGTTCTTGCCATACACAACCGTCAATGACTTATCCGTTTTCCAAGTGCTTCCATCTTTCGCTGCCAGCTTTTCTTTCCATTCCGGGTCGATGCTTTGGTTGTATAGATCCAGAGCCAATGTAGTTGTCATCATCGTTCCTAGAACTGCACCTGCGACCTTCGGGTTGGACATACTGCGGAGGAAGTTTCGACCACCCTGGATTGCTGGGTTAGCAAAAAGGTAAGTAGCTCGTAGGGCATCGCCCTTTGATCCCTTTAGTAGTGGATCAAAAGAACTATCACGGGCAGCAAGAGCCGCCTGTTTCCGAGTCATTCCACTATCCAAGCCATTACGATACACGTTGAACCTCGTGGAGTCCTCGACTACATTATTCACATTGTCGAGCCATTTCAAGAAGTCCTTGCCCTTGGATGATGTGGGGTTATCTAAATTCTTTTGAAGTCTTTCAAGAGCGTCCTCAGCAGTCCTAATTGTTGACGTACCAAGATTACCGGTGCTACCGCCGTCCTCCAGAAACTGCTTGTATAGGGCATCCTGTTTTGCAAGCTCCGGATCAGTAGATACCTTTCCGCTCTTATTGAAAACATTCCTGCGTATAGTGCGAATGTCACCCACGGGATTGGCTACCTTCAGGGCATTGCCCAAATCCATTTTAGCCGAGGCATTAACTATCGCCTCA
>WLWH01002270.1_pt1 | contig 11041 bp, 29 predicted proteins | sample 6712741 | NCBI WGS metagenome assembly WLWH01 (sample SAMN12718694, study PRJNA515312) | sponge metagenome | isolation source: marine sponge | host: Mycale hentscheli | place: New Zealand: South Island, Marlborough, Capsize Point | collected 2003-05-01 | reverse complement strand
AAAATGAGTAGCGAGAAACAATTAATATTAATTATAATAACTGCCGTTGTAATATTTGGTTATCAATACATAAAAGATGAACAGAAAAAAAATGATGAAAAAAAACAAAGACACTTGTCAAAATACTTTGATAGCAAGTGGTAAAAATATAAAAGACTTACAAAGAGAGATGTTAATTAGTATTTTATCTGCTAAAGGTCTGATTTTTCGACACTATCAGGCAAAGTTTCAGCAGAAGAAACATCAATTAAATCAGGCTCACTTTCCCAACTTATCTTAACAACACTATCAGATTTAACATCAATTTTTTGTTTCTCTTGAAACAGACTAGAAACTCTTGGTGCTAACCATTTAAGAAAATCTTTTTTCTCTCTTATAAAAAGGAGCTCATTGGGAGATAGGTCCATTTGTCCGGTATCAAATATTTGTAGCATTTTCTCAACTAAAGTTTTAATACCTACCTCTTGTGCCTTGTTAAATTCAGCTTTAAACTTTGGGTTTGTTTCTAAGTACTTGTAAAAAGTCCTCAAGCTGATTTTTAAGTCCTTTGCTACGTCTATGGCTAGACCGCCATCGTAAATAGTGCCTAGTATAGTACTTTGTTCTATATCCGAAAGTGTGAGATCGTTTTTCTTCACTTTGGATATACTGTTTGATTTCTTCATCTGTTTTATTTCTAAAGTTTTTTAAGTTTTTTAATCTAATAATCTTTTTGTCTATACTTAACGTATTATTCCTAAAAAGTCCTTTGTATTTTCTAGTCTTGCTATCTGTTGAAAAACAACCTTTGTGAAAGCGACATAGAAATCGTTTGCTTGTAGGTGTAAAATAACCTTTGGCTCTACATCTCTTTCCACTAGTCTTGGCTATCGCTTCGCAATAAATCTTTTGACTTAATCGTCCTGTCATAATCTCGTTTAGTCTTGCTTACCTTTTGTTGGTATCCAAAATGTGATTTCTTTTTTATATCACTCATTATATTTTTAGGTATATCCACCAGCACACCATTGCCTTTGGTATCTTGTTCAATGAGAGCCTGTTTACAATAATAAGGGTTATCCTTTTCTTCAACTGCTTTAATTAAGGTACTGCGGGGGAGAGTGGACAATTTATCTATAATAAGGTTTTTATCTCCACCTTTCCTGACTACCTCTCTAACAAGTTTATCTATGTTAGTTAAGTTAATGGTAGTTCTATTAATATCAGTCATCATGCGACATGACATGTCGTTTAATGAGACATTACTGTTCTTTGATGAGACATCATACTTCTTATTCACAATATAATCAGGGTTAATCGTATACAACAAAGTAGATTTAAGTCGTTTAGTTTTTAATATCCCAACTTCCTGTAATAATTCAGTACATCTATATATAGTAGATCGGTGTAAGCAAACCATACTAGATAGTGTAGCCTGACGGGGATAACATTGTCCATTTTGAGCATTTACAAACTTTAATAGTGATATGAGGATTAGCAATGAAGATGATCGGTATTCTTCCGGTATCCGTTTTATCCTCTCATCATCAAAGAGTTTAAATGGTATTCGAATGTGCGGTAAATATTTCTGCATAGCCTTAGGGTTTGTGTTTACAAATTTTCTGATGTTCTGCTTGTAGATGAAACAAAGTACCTACCCACTCCTGCTCAGACATAGCCTTTAATGGGACAGAGATAGGGTATTTTTGAGCAACTCTGAACTCCAGAGTATCATCTGCCACATCTTTATAATAGACCAAATAAACGGGTATATTTAGACCTTTACCTATCTGCTCTACTATGTTGGTGTATTTCTTTTTATCAGAGCCGGTATCGTATAAATGTTCAATAATCGCTAGTGGTTTCCAGCAACCTTTGTTCTTACAGATTTCGACACTATCAATATCACACATAGCAATCCCATCCCAAAGCCTATGCCATTTAGAGTATAGGTCTTTGTCAAAGTATTTAGCAAATCTCATTCTGGATTATATAAACTATAAGTTAGTGTTAACTCATCATTAGGCATAATATCTTTTGTTGTTTTCAAGTACCATTTATTATTTACCTGTGTTCTAACACAATTAGATTGCTTGGCGTGATTAATAAAAGCACCTAAAGGCAATCTATATAGTATCTCATCAACTTCAATGTGTGATATACCTAACTCAGTATCTTTCTTAATCTCTCTTGTAGCGAACAAACCTAAACCATCAATAAAACTAGGTTTAATAGTACAAAAAATAGGTAGAGGATTATAAGCCATTATCTTCCTTTTGTCTTTTTAATTTATTCTGAACACTTACAGCAAGTTGTCGAGTTGAGTTAGTAGAAACAACATAAGATTTATTTTGTTCTCTAAAGGCTAAAAAATCATCATACTTTTTCTTAGCATAAGCAACTAACTTATTTGTTTCTAATTCTGTAAGTCGGGTATCTACACTATGTTGATGAACCTTAACTTGATTAGTAAGCTGATTTAATTTTAAATTAACCTCGTGATGTAATCTATTTAATTCTTTAAGCTGTTCGGCAATCAGTTGTAATTCATAAGAATGATTAACAGGCTTGTCTACCGGTTTCTTTTTAATCTTATTGTATGCGTGTTGTTTAATATCCTTTTTAGTCGTTGTTATAGATATAACATCCATAGTATTATACGCTTTAACATAAGTATTAGATGAACCAACAACACCATAACTGCTACCCAATAGCATAACATCAGCACAGCTAGTCAAAGATATAAATAGTAATATTGATAAAAATAATCTCATTAGTCGTAATAGCTTTCTTGTAAAGTTGCTTTGTTAATATTATACTTATCTATAAGTTTCATAGCCAATTCAAACTTACCTTTTTCTCTGCATTTTTTTATTATAGATTTTAATTGAAATATTTTATCTGTTCTTGATTTAGTTTTAGTGTCCATTTGGAGCTCCTGTATTCCGATGATTTGCTTTAATGTGTCTATCTCTTTCTTTTGAGATTCAATGATAACTTCTAAATCAGAGGAAACATTTTTAGACATTCTCAATTTCTTTCTCAATGCTTTTATCTTACCCTCATAATCTATAAACATATCTGTATCTGTCATTTTAATACCTCTATTTTTTTTACTACTGAACGTGGAAATACTGTAATCGTGCCAATAGATAATTTATCATTGTCATAAGAATAAGATGTAAATATTTTTATCATCTTTTTATCTTTGCTATATAAGTAGCCGGTATCTTCGCACCAACTATAACATAGTTTATCAACATCAGATAAATCTTCAAACCATTCTGGGTTAGTAACAATATCTTGCCAAATAATTTTTACTCTTTTGTATTTAAATTTAGGTTTAGATGAAGTCATAAAAATCATTCGGTTGCACTTGCTTATCTGTACCTAAATATATTTTTTTCATCTCTTCTTTTCTGGGTATGCGTTGACCCTCTTTGTATCGCCATACGTTTGTGCTTGGATTTATATTTACGATACCAAACTTTCTAGCTGTATCGCTACAACTTAGTTTATTTTTTTTCATCCATTCTGATAGTTTCATTGTTTCCTTTTTGTTGTGATTTGTATAACCAATAAGGTATTGTTATCCACAAGTCAATATTTATATAGACATAGTGGAAAACTATGTATACAAGCAAATAAAACAACTATGAAATCAAAAGAAATAGATAAAGCATTTTCAATATTTAATGATGGTGAAGGATTAGATCATTGGTCTTATTCATCTACCTCTACACCCTTTGCTAAAAATTTAATTAACTATACTTTCTCTCAAGATGTGAGAAGAACATTTGCATTTAGATACAAAGCTAATTTTGGAAATTTAGTCAACAATACTGTCCAAAGATTAATAGGAAATAAAATTTGGAAAACAGAAAAACAAGCGATGACAGAGTGGGATAGAGATTACAAAGTTTCTTTTGAAAAAGAACTAACATCCATAAATAAAAAACCACCCGTAGATGACAAAGATGCTTATGGAAAAGAAAAGATGATAGACTTTGCTCACGATTGCATCGGAGTTACAAAAAAGGTTGTGCAAGATATTACCGGTAAGAAAGATTTAGAATGTGAACGCCACGTTAGAAAAAAAGAAATGACAATGATTAAAGATATTCTAGGTAAAATAGATTATGAAACAGATGATTGTATAATTGAATTAAAGACGAAGCCACCTAACATTAGAAAAATTAAAAACAAAGAAGAATGGTCTATGAGTAGTCAAGCATTACCCATTGAACCAACTATAGAAAATTTAACTCAAACTGCTTTTTATTATATGTGTGCAAAGAAGAAACCTTTTTTGATTTACACGAATGATAAAGAACATATTATCTTTGACGACAAACACGAGTTAATGCGTACCGATCATCTTGAGTTTCTTTACTTTAAAATGGTAGAGAAGATTTTATTGTGGGAAAGAATGATTATGTTCTGTAAGGGTAATCTGTCTGAACTTGCATTAATGTGTGAGCCACCAGACCTAAATCATTATTTTTATTATAAAGATTTAGCCACAGAACAGACACAATTAATTAGTAAACTTTGGGGAATTAATAATAACAACTAACAGAAAGGAACTATGTCTTGGCTAGTATATAAAACAAAAGTTGTTGCAACATACACTTTTATTTATGCACAAAAAGTTTGGGGTCTATTACCATTCTAATAATAAAAAATAACAAAAGGAAACAATGAAGAAAAACATATATCAAAAACTACACTCAGCTTGTTTACAAGCGGGTGCAGTAAAGAAAGCAGATAAGGTAAAAGGGATGCATTTTAATCCCTTATTACACGATGCTGTGCAAGAAGTTGCTACACAAGCATTGTTAGATAATAACTTGTATGTAACTTGTAATTATCTAACGGAAGTTATGGATAAAGCAGATGCGATCATGGTGGTGTGTACAATGAAAGTACATGACATTGACGACCCAACTAGTTTTGTAATAGTTGATGGTTGTTCAGCAATGGGAGCAATGGATAAGTTTGGTACAGGTAATGCCATGTCTTATTCAAGAAAGTATGCTTTCTTAAATCTTTTAAATCTAAAGACAGGTATAAAAGATGAAAGTGGTTATACTGCTACACCATTTAATAAAATTTCTAAGGAGCAATCCAAAGAAACAAGTCCAGTTTATCTTGATGATAATGTGGATGCCGAAGAGATAAAGGAGTATATTCAGTTAGCTAAAAACTCTAAACAGTTTTACAGCATAGCTGATAGATATAAAAATCAACTTCAATATCTTATGAAAAACAATTCCAAAGCATACAAGCAAATCAAAAAGATTGCTGATGCCAAAGAATTGCAATTAAATAATAACGTGCAACAATAAAGTTGCAGATAACAAAAGGAAAAAATGGAAGAAGCAATATGGGTTAATGTAATACCCAATGATAAAAAGACAGAAGAGAAGCACCCTGATTGGGTAGCACCTAGAAATCCTAAATCTCCAGAAGGTAAAAACTGGACAATAGGAGTTAAAGTAGGTGGCTCTTGGTATAGTCAAGCAGGTTGGAACACTAAAGACGAAAGTGGTCAACCAACTGGCGGTATTACTATTAAACTTACACCTAATGCAGCAAGTGGTACAAGTGGTGGTGGCGGACAATCGTTCACACCACAAAAAACATTTGCTAAAAAACCAGCATTTGGTACAAATAATCAATCAAGGTTCTAAAAAACTTTGACATCTTTGTGGCGGGTTTTAGTCATTACCCTTGACTTTTTTATTAGTTGTTTTCCCCGCCACGAAGTCCCTCGTTATTATGAATAGAAATAAATTACAGAAACAAATTGGTGGTTCACACTACAAAGATAATTTTAAAATCCAACCTATAGAATACATACAAGCTAATCGTATGCAATTTGCGGAAGGATGTGTTATTAAATATGTGTCGAGACATTCGTTTAAAAATGGCAAAGAGGATATACTAAAAGCAATACAAAACCTAGAGTTTATATTAGAAAGAGATTACAATGATTGACAAAAAGGAAAAATCTTATATAAGAACAAGGTATGGAGACGCAAACTTTAAATACGTAGAAAGTTTTGATTCCGTAGAGAAAGCTGCTGACCCTTCAAATGAAGGTAAGTTAGTAGAAGTAGTGGTCAACGAAATTAAATGGGATCACACAAAAGTGAAGGAGCATGATGGAAGACATCAAATTGCGACTACAGAAGCTGATGGACAAACAGCAAAAGAAAAGTGAGTTGTATGTTCAAACAGTACAGAAAGCTAATAAATTAAAAGCTGAAAGTTACAGTTTATATTTAGAAGTTTCGAAATGTAGAGAGCAGTTAATGACACACAGATAGTCATTAATTAAAGATTTATAAAAACAACAATAAGTTGTGCAAACAACAGAAGGGTACTTTACGCAAATGAAAACTATCACACAATTAAAACAAGCTATGAGAGCTCCTATGTACAGGGAACTAACAGAGAGAGAACTTATTATTTATAAGACAGGATTTAAAAATGGTTTCCGTATGTCATTGCAACAAAACAAAGCAAAGATAGAAGGAGAGTTATTTAAATTAAAATTAAAACAAGAAAAAATAGAAAGCACAAAAGATAAATTACCTACTGAAAGAAAAGCAATACCTCTCAATGTATTTAATGCAGTAGTTAATAAAATATGTGTAAGATATGAAATGCCAAGAGATGAGTTACTTGGTGTTAGAAGGTATGAGCATTTAGTTAGAGCAAGAACAATTATGATTAATTTAATGCTTGAAGTTTATGGTGTATCTTTATCTGAATTAGGAAGATTGCTAAACATAGATCACTCAACTGTTATTCATCATCGTAGATTAAAATATATGGGTCAAAGATTTTGGTCTAAAGACAAAACAATACACGAAGAATTTAAAGAGTTAAAAGAACAGTTAGAGTTGTAAGCTTTGCCACTCTTTATATTGTTTTAAATATTCATCGAAGCAACTATGTTCATTTGATCTATGTCGCTCACAAAAGTAATCTTTGTTAGCATTAATAATCCACCCACCTTCATCAGACATTAATTGTTTGTCGCACATTAAACAATTACCACAATGTATTTGAAGTTGTTTACGAGACTTGACCCAAGTTTTTTTTCTTACCATTTTTTACAAGACCAGTATCTAGCTGTGAGCTTACTGGTTGCAGAATCACATCGGTGTCTAGCTCTGAATGACTTTCTATTTTTAGGATTTGATTTTTTAATTGTCATATTAGCATCGCCATATCTAATAAGTTTTACTTGATCGCCTACCTTTGCCAGTACTGCAAACTTCTTAGTTTTAGTTCTAGCATTTTTAGGTTTATTGTAACCCGAAAATTTTTCTCCTCTATAATCTATAGCCATAATCGTTTATAATATTTTTTGTCGTATAAAACAACTTTCCATTTATCTTTCTTTTTAAATTGATTTCTTATCCCGTATTCTTTAGCTTCTTTTTCTGTCTCCCATATCTCATTGGTAAACAAACTCCAATCATCATTACGCAACCACAGTATACAATACACTATTCTAGTATTAGTGATTTGATAGATTTAGAACCATCAATATTTGTTTCAAGTGTTGCTTTAGATTTAATACATTTGTAATCTATGTTAGCTTTGACTTGTCTTGTGGCTTCACGTTTATGTTTAAGACATACAGACATAGACTCTTGTATTCTATGTTCCTTAATATCTGGTCCTATAAACATAAGAAGTGCTACAATTTCTGCTATCATTAATGTCCGTTTCCGTTCTTTCTAACTTTGTCTTTTAACTTCTCTACATCAGCTAATGTCTTTTCTAACTGTTGTTTTAGAAATTCTATATTGACTTTGTTAGTCATATTTTGTTCTTGGTTTTTAATTAACTTTTCTACATCTTCAAAGACAGCTTCTAATAACATAAACTGTTCTTGGTCTGTAGGTTTCTGCTCAGATTTTTTAAGCAAGTCTGCTTGAAATAATTCTCTTGATGTTTCTAAAGATGTAAGTCTAGCAGTAACTTGTGTGTACGCAACAACACCCATAACCACACCAATAATTATTCCTACCATATTCTTAATTGGCATACTCACTTCTGTTTTGTCTGATAATTTTAGTGCCATAATTTAATGTCCTTGACCTCTATATTTTTTCCAAGATTTTTTTTTATGTTTATTCATAGATGAACTTTTAGGTCGTCTACCGAGACTAGTACTTTTTGCTATTCTTTCGTGCGGAGTTTTGTCTGCGTTGAACTTTTTTGCCATTCTTTTTTCCTGTTTGTTGAGATAATAAACTTACTTTTCTACTGTATTGCTGTGATGAATTAGTCATTATACTTTTCATTTTTTAAACTTCTTTCCAGATAATAAATTAGTAACTGATATTCCGTAGTTACCACCTACCACTATAAATATTAAATAGAGATAGACTTCTGGTATATTCTTTAGCTGTGCAAAGTAAAACTCTACTTTTTGTAGCATAGCCATATCTCCCCAGAACGTAGCATAAGCAAGAATACCTAAAGGTGCTAGTATAAATGCACCTAGTATTAAATCTAAAAACAAAGAGCCATTTCTTTTTGCTCTTTCATTTCCTGTTTCCATCTCTGCTAAAGCTATTGCGTGTTTTCTTTCGCTCTTTTCTTTACGTCTTTGCATAAAAGTTCCAGCAGCTTTAGACCCTATGTTGAATAATAATCTATATGGTATCATCTGTTCCTTTTATTTTCTCTTCTAGTTCCTTTATCTTGGCTAATGCCTTTTCTAAATCTGTAGTCGAAAATTCTAGTTTTTGCAAACATCTTTTATTGGCAGCATCTTTAGATTTTCCAGCATCTTCCAGCTCACTAATCTGTTGTTTTAAGATTCTAACTTGATCTTTATACTCGGTTATGATTTCGCCTGTGTCCATATTATTTGTTATAATATATTTTGACTTTAAGTTTTTTTTGTTCTGGAGTGAGACCTCTGTTGATTAAACTTCCTGCTTTTCTTGTATATTTATCTTTTGGTATATAATCTGTTTTTCTATAGTTAGCTGATTTGACATCATACGCTTGATATTCACCGGTGTCTATATCTAAAACTACCATATCTATTGGACCTTTACCCATAGCAGGTACAAAGACAATCTTATTTGGGTCTTTAGCAAAGTTAGCTTGTGCAATTAGTTCGTTATACAAACCAACAGAAGCTGTAATCCTACTTCTTCCATTAGTCTTTATGGAAGCTGTCTGTCTGCGTCTAGCCATTCCATTTAAAAAAACCTAGAATGACCGCAAGTGAGCCGCCAATAACAACTAGGAAATTTATAACACCTTTTCCTTTGTTCATATCAGAGTGTAGATTTTTTATATCTACTCTCATTTCGTCTATAGCTTTGAATAAAGTTTTCATACGTTCCGCACATACCTTCTCATGATATGAGATGCGAATACTATTATTTTTCTCTGCGTATTCTTTAATTTTTTTTACACTTGCAGATGATTTTTTTGATTTTGTTTTTGACATAGCTTTTTACTGTTTCCCAAAATTTTGTTATTTCTTCTAAAAAGATTCCTATCATTTTATCCATATATACTCCTATGATTCCTCTGTTTGTACGCATTGAAAATTAACAACCATTTTATTTTCATTAACTATACTACTATCTATACTATTTATTATTTTAATAGAACGTAGATAACCTGCACTAGCACATTCTGACCAAGAATTAAATACAAAACTATCGTTCATAGAGGGTAAACAATCCATGTGTACAGCAGAACATACCTTTAATATTAACATAAACTTCATGCTAATTTATTAACAGATAATGTTTATAATTTATAGTTTATCTTGCTTGAGATTTATCTCATTCTATCTTGAGATTTATCTCATTCTATCTTGAGATTTGTCTTATGCTATCTGGCAACAGCTGGGACACCATTTGATGATACGATACTTTGATCGCTGAAAGCCATATAGATGTATGTATTTCCTGTTGAATTGTATGCACCTGATGCGTTTCTTAATTTGAAACCATTCGATAAAAAATCTACTCTGTCTTGTGTGCTTTCTACATCTGTTTCATTTGCTCTTAAATCTTTATTAACTACATTATAACCAGGTCTTTTATTATCTAATATACACCAATCTCTTGTATCATTACTTGATTTTATCATAACGAAAGCTGGGGAAAATCCAGTAAAAATAAATGGACCATCTGCATTATTATTAGCACTATAAGAACCAAACTTGCTAAAGCCTTTTTTCTCTGCGAAGCAGTAAGCTATGTATGTTGAGCCACTAGTATTATTTACAGCATCAGTTCCTATTGAAAATACACTTGAAGTAGGTGCTGTATTATTAAAATAAGCAGCATTAGATTGTAATCCACTTGTACCATTAAATTCCATAAAACCACCTGCACCTGTTGATTGATGATACATTCCCCAAGATGATGTTCCACTTAAACGTTTTGTTAGAAACACACCAGGAGTTTGTCCAAGACCATGACCAACTGTAGCACCTAAAGTTCCATTACCAGTATAACTAACTATTGAGAAACCTGATGTTGTTGAAGCTGAAACTGTTGATGTTATACTTCCGTCTGTGTTTGATGAACCTGAGCCACCAGCTAACCAATTCCAAGCAACAAAATTTTTAGCACTTTGATTTAAAGAACCATTACCTAAAGTAAAACCATCACTATCAAAACTTTTTATTAAAGTAGCATCTGTTCCTTCTGCATCAGAATTATTTGAATTTAATTCTTTTGTTACTCCTCTTACAGCATCTATTAAATAATGATTTGTTGCATCTGTACGATTTTTTCCCCATAACCAATCAGGTCTAAATCCGACCCCTGTTATAGCAGTATCATCAGTAGCATTACCTGTATAAAGTTTAGTATTAAAGTGGTCTGATGGTTGAAATGAAATATAAGCCATGATTACAATATCTCCTTATATTGTTGAATTTCTTTGCTTTGATAAATCAAAGAAAAGTTTTCTTTGCATGAGTGAAACGAATGTAAAGCCATAGTTAAATCCTTTTTATCATATTAATTAAAAACTGTTAATACCTTTCGTACATAAC
>WLWH01002269.1_pt1 | contig 11042 bp, 8 predicted proteins | sample 6712741 | NCBI WGS metagenome assembly WLWH01 (sample SAMN12718694, study PRJNA515312) | sponge metagenome | isolation source: marine sponge | host: Mycale hentscheli | place: New Zealand: South Island, Marlborough, Capsize Point | collected 2003-05-01 | reverse complement strand
TTTTAAAAGTTTTACTCTTGTATGCCAGCACCATTCAGTCATTTTAATAATGTAAGTCTCTACAAAAGAGATTGCATCATCAAGTTTTCCAAAAAATGTATATAAAAATTTATCTAGCATTTCCATCTTCTACGTGCCTGTCGAAGTCTCGAATTGGGATTGGCCGCAGCTTTAGGAAATTTTTTCATTTGTCCTGCGCTTCTTGCACAGTACGACTTCCGTCGGTTTGCAGCCTTTGACCCTTTTTTAACTTTACCAGTCACCGCTGTTTTTAATTTAGAGCCGGGATTTTTTCTTCTGTAGGCAGCAACACCGGCTCGTGTCATACCCGCTCCAGATTTTGTAGATCTGAAGTTCTTCTTGTTTCTTGCAGGCATATTATCCTGTTTTCTCATACTACGCTTTCTTTGCAGTCTTCGCAGATCTTTTCAAAGCTTTGTCTGTAACAGTGCCTTTACCTTTTCTGCTTGTTCCAGCTTTTTTTCTTTTGTTCATATAATAATACAAACCTTTTTTAGCTGTTCTTCCGTCTTTAGTTTTATGTGTTCCTTTTGTCATTATTTACAAACCCTCATTCCTTTCCTGTAACCCATTCGTTTTGCAACTTGTGGTGCTACTTTTTTTAGTTTTCTTATTCCCTTACCTTTTTTACCGGCAGGTATTTTCTTTTTAGTCATTACACTTACATCTCTTTCCAAATAGTTTTTCAACTATTTTATTTAACCACTTCTTAAACATAATAAACTACTTGTTTATTTTGCCAGATTTTTTAGCTTTGCTTCCAAATTTTCCATAAGAATCATCTCTTGAAGCTTTTAATTGCTTTTTAGTTCTTTTTTTTCTGATTCTCATAGCGATAGATTCATCTTTTCTATCTTTGTAGCCCTGTTTTTTCTTTTTAACAGATCCACCTTTTTTGTACATAGCTCCACCTCTCATACCCATATCGTCTTTGTAGTAACCAGATGCCATATCTTTTCTTTTAGTAGACATTCCGCCACCCATTCTTTTAACTCTTCCACCAGATTTTAATGGTTGAGTTGTTTGTGTGTTAAATCTTCTATTTGCCATTATTTTTTTCCTCCGTTTTTAAAGATTTGTGTTCCCTTAATTCCAAAAATACTTCCCACGACTAAAATCCAAAGGGTACTGAACCAAGTCGGGAGTGCCGCAAAATGCTCGAAGAAAATTTTTACTTTCTCCATAGCGACCGGATTGTCACTGAAGACTCCCCAAGCCAGGACTATGATGGGCGCCGACAAAATTACCAAAACGAATTCGTCCTTGTAGTCGTTTTGTCGAGCTTCTAGAAGTTTACCTTGGTAAGCTTCCTCACCTCGCGCTTGTCGTTCTGCGTGTAACAATTGTGCATCAGACATTGCGACTTTTGCCCGTTGCTTGTTAGCGTAGATTTTACTGCCAGCAGAAACGGCTAATTTAATTGCCGATAACCACATAGCTTAATACCATTTAGCTTTAACAGGTTTTTTTTCAGCTCTCATCGCTTTTGTTCCTCTAACAGTAACTGTTTGAGTTTCAAAAGGATCAGTAGCTTCAATTTGTACGCCACCTGTTTTGTAACCATCTTTACCGACACCTAATTCTGGAACAGCTTTAGGGTCTTTTGCTTTTTTAATCATAGTTTTCTCCTTAATTTGTTTATATCTATTTTTTTCTAAAATTTCTACCGAAATCGTGAACTTTACTTGCGTCAGCCATCTGTTGTTTAGCTAATGATACGCCTGCTCTTAAATTTGCTAGCTCTTCGTTCTGTTCTAGCTTCTCATCGTGCTGTTGATCATTCATCATAGCCTTCATTTTGTCAAGATTGATTCTTTCTTGACCTTCTTCTTCTTTTCTTGCGTTTTCCATTGCTTTTAGGTCAACTTCTCTTGATTTAATTTTTAATAATGGGTCTCCAGCAAACTCACCAGTAATTTTTTCTTCTTCTTTAGCGTAATCTTCTTGCATTTCAGCAACTAATTGCGCTTTTCTTGCTTCAATTGCGTTTGTTATCTGTTGAACTCGTTGTTGTTGTTGCATTACTTGTGGATTTTGCATCATACCTTGTGCCATAGCAGGATTTTGTGCTCCCATTTGTTGCATTTGTTGTTGAATCATTTGTAATTCTTGTAATTCTTCTACAAATTCTATTTGAACTTGTTCTTGTGCCATTAAACTAATGTGTTCAAGTATATTTTTCTGCATTGCAGCCATAACAATTGGATTATTTTGTACCATATTTAATCTCATAAAGTTTAAATGAGCATCGATGTGAGCTTTGTGGTCTTGACCAGGAAAAGCTTGAAATGGTTTTTGTGACATTGCTAAAATATGTTCTAATGCAGGGTCCATCGGCATTGGTTGTGCCGGTGGAGGTAAAATTGCATTAACATTTTTCACACCCAGCGCATCGTACATAGATCTGTACGCTTGGTACATATTATGCATTTGAGGATTTGATTGCGCTAGTTGTAATTGACTTTGTGCAATAGATATTCTTTGTGTCTGTGAGAAGATGTTTGGATCTGCTACAGGTAAAATATCTATTCTGTCATCAAAGTCTTGTACTTTAATTTCTCGTCTTGCCCCTGGTACATCATAAGGATAAACCGGTGGTAAGTATGTTTTAAATACTTCTGCTAATAATTTAAATTCTTCTTTTAAACCTACATACAATCTTTTATGAATTGCAGACATAACTCTAGAGCCACGCTCAAGAAGTGCAACTGTAGTTCCAACTGCAGCTTGTTGATTCATATCACCAACTTGCATATCAGAAATTGCTGCAAATCTTTGACCTGCAGAAACTACAACACCCATTAATTGTAAAAGAGTTTGATCTGGTCCTTTAAAAGGTAAAGTCATAAACTGATCTTTAATATTTCCACCAGGTGCATCTACATCTCTAAACTCACCAGGTTGTAATGGTTGTGCATCGTCTCTAACTCTAATACCACGTGATTTAAAACCAGCTGGTAAGTTTGCTAAAGTTCCAGCGTCAAGAAGTTGTCTTAAGGCTGCTGTTGCAGTTCTAGTTAAACCACCAATCATATGAATTAAACCAAAACCATAAAAACCAGTTCCTGGTAAAAATTTAAATTGTACAAAATAATTAATTTTATTTTTTCTAGGATCTTCTGCTTTGTAGTTACGTCTAATAGATAAAACTTTACTGTTTGCTTGTGCAACAGTTACAACATATGGAAGTTTAATTCCTGTAGGCTCACCATCTTCTCCAACATCTTCGTAACCTTCTAAGTCTAGGTTAGTATGCACTTCATACAAAGTGTATTGATCTTCTTGGCCATCTTTTTGAATTCCTTCAAGCTCTAATTTTTTATCTTCAAGTTGATTTTCTGTAACAGGTGGGTCTCCTAATTCTATGTCTCTGTAAAAACCATTTACTTGTTGTTTTCTTAATTCGTTTTCTGAAATTTTAATTACGTGAATAATTGCTTCTGCATCTTCTAATGAGTTTGCAGAATAAGGTACAATCAAATCATCTGCAGGTACAAATTTTGAAACGGCTCTACCTAGTAGATCATCATAATAGATTTTCTTAAAAGTAGAACCGCTAAGAGGGAGGTAGAATAACATTTGATCAAACTCTGGTTCATACTCTTTCATCTGATCCATTATTTGATAATTCATAAAATCTTTAACACGTTTAGCTTGCTCTTCTTTAGGGACATCAACATTCCCCATAATTTGAGTTCTAACCGGACCATCTGCTGGTAATAATTCTTTGTAAGCTTGCGCTTGAAACTGTGTAACCGATTCAGCAAGTACAGGGTGGTTAACACCGGATGCACCTCTAAAAGGTTCTGTTCTTCTCTCGTATTTAAAACCTAAAAGTTCTAAACCGTTTTTGTAAGTATCTTCCCAATCACCACGAGATTCTTTGTACTCGTTATATTGATCAATCATTTTATTTCCTAAAGAATCTAAGTCTCCATCTTCCATAGTTTCTGCAAGGTTTGCAAAATGGTCTTGATTAGGATCTATTTCTGAAGTGTTAGGATTAAACGAAACTTCTGCTCCACCATCTTCAGTCATATCTACTTCAACAGGTCCTGTTGGAGTATCAATTACTTCCGCTGATTTTACGCTTTCAATTTCAATATCCTCTGCTTGAGGTTTATTGTTTTCGTCTACATTGGGTAATGGTTTATCTATAGTTGCCATTTGGCTATTCTACCTTCTTTTAAATAATGATTCAACACCTGACTCGCTGATATCAGGTATTTTGATTACTGTCAAACTTACATCTCCATCTATAGAGCCACCGTCAGCTTGTTTAGTTCTATTCATATTCTTAAGTATATTTAAAACTTCATCTGGTCCTTTACCTTTTTTCATCATTGCAAAAGCTTCATCTAATGTTGCTAATACTTCTGCTTTTCTTTGAGGATTGTCATCTATTAAAATCCTATCTAATAAATCATCTGTTATTCCTGGATATCTAGCTTTTAACTCTAATCTTTCTACCATTTTAGGTGCCATTTCTGTAATTGGATTTGCATCTAAAAATTCTTCCATACCTCCAGCTTCTTCTACATCTTTTTCAAATTGTGATCTACCTTTGGGATCATATTCTGGCACTTTAGATTTAGTTCGAGTGTTAAAATCCATAATCTGTTCTTGTATAGTTTTTTCTGGTTGTGGTGCTTTGTCTGCAGTTGTAATTGCATCATCACCATACTTACTCATAATAGCACGCAATGCTGCTTGTAAATTTTTTGGTATACCACCTCTAAACATTCCAACTCTACCTCCGTTTTTTAAATTTAAAATTTTTAATGTGTCATCAATAGTTCCTTGAGAATGTTTTGCTTGTGTCATTGCCTCAATAATATTTTGTTTCATTTTAACATTATTAATATTACCAATAATATTAGTATTATTTGAAGGAGAAATTCCTAAACCCATAGGCATTGCTTGAGGCATAGCATAAAGTTTTGTACCATCTGAGAAAGTTCCTAACTTTTCGTTAAAATCTTCGTGTCTATAACCTAAATAATTATTTACGCGATCACGAGGTGCTACAGGACCACCTGCTGCAAAACCTCTTTTACGTTTTAAAAATTCTTCAAGGTTTGTAATACCGCCTGTAATTTCTTCTTGAACATCTTTGTAATATTCATCACCACCCATTTTGTAAACTTCTTCATTCTCAAAAAGTTCAGTGTATCCTGGACCCACCTCTATATCTTTTACAAGTTCTGCTCCAGCTTTTGTACCTTGATCTGTTTCAAAAAATACAGAACTGCTTCCGCTGCCTAAATCTACTTCAACATTAATATCAGGTCTGTCTGGATGTTTAAAAGTTTGAATTCTATCAGACTCGTTAACTAAAGTTCCTTCATCCATAACTTTCTTAATTACCATATTAAAAAAGTCTACACCTTGGCTTGCAACTTGCTCAATACCCTCACGCGCGCCCTCGGTTTTAAATATGTTTACATATTTACCAATAGCGGGTGCACTTGCTAAAGCAATTAATCCTTTTATAAAACTTCGTCTATCCATAATTAATCATTAAATAAGTTGTATATCATACCCTCTTGGTTTTGATAATTTTTATAAGCGTCATAGCCAGCTAATCCAGCTCCTAATGCAATTCCTGGTAATCCTAAAAATCTAGATGCTCCTGCAATCATTCTAGGACTTAAACCCATTCTTAAAATTTGTCCTGTAAGTCCTGGTCTTGCTTGACCTACGTTACTTAAGTTAAAATAATTTTTTGCACCCTCTAACATTGTTCGTTTAGGTGCATCTTTTACAACGCCAGAAAGTTTTGATAATGGTTCCATTAAAGTTAAACCTAATGCAGGTCCAACTGGATCTGTTAAAATGTCTGTCATCGTTTCGCCTTCATCTAATCGTTTAGCACCAATCGCTCCTTCATATAAACCTGTTATTAATGGCGTTCCAAAAGTTGTAAGGATAGGTCTTATCGCTCCACTAATTCCAAGTGTTGATCTAACTCTACCTCTACCTAAATCTCTTGCAGCTTTGTAAGCTCCTGGTACTTCTTGTGCAGCAAAACCTAAAGATGAACCAGCTGTAACTTTTAATGGGTTATCTTTTACATATTGTAAGATTTGATTTTGGTCTGCTTTTTGATCGTTGTCTGTTGTTACAATTTCACCTTTCTCTGGATTAAATCTTAACCCTGATAAAGCAAGACCTGTACCCGCAGCGACTGTAGCAATTTTTCCAACTGTACCTAGTTTAGGAAAGAGACTTAAAGATCTTTGAGCAAAACCTTTTAAAGTAGAATCACTGCTTTGTGCAATTTTATTTAATGTTTGCTCTGGAGCTTTATCAAATTCAAGTTCCATTTGTTTAGCACAGCCACCTCCTGCCGATCCTCCATTAGCTAGTTCTTTAACTCCAAAAACTACTTCACATATATTATTATCATTATTTGTAGCTTTATTTATTAAAATTGTTTTAACAGCCGTGTTAGCAGTTGGATTTAGTTTGTAAATTGTTTTACCTGTTCTATCTTTAGGAAGAGTAATTTCTGTTGTTTGAAATTCAGGCGGGGCATACAAAGAAATAGAATCTTGTATTTTTAATATTGGATTTGGTCTGGGTCTAAAAAAATCATCAGTTTTAAATATGCCAGGTTCAACATTAGGTCTAATTCTAACATTTAATTTTTTAGCTTCTTCTAAAACTGCTCTAACATTTGGGTCTTTTGGATTAGGATTACTTTCAATAAATATTTCAGCATCTCTTTTAAAACCTTGATTTAATAATCTTGGTATAGCGTTTCTATTTTCAGGAGTATCAATAAGTTTTCCTGCTTGTTTAGAAATTTCTCTACCGTGATCTATTTCAAAATATCTAGCAGTATCTTTTGGATCTGTGTTTAAAAAACTTAAATTAGGATTTTCATAATAAATTTGTCCTGTTTGTCTATTAACTCTTGTACCCAAAGCTTTTAATGTATTAGGATTAGCTTTTAAATATTTTATCATTGCATTAGGATTAGTTTTAATTTTATCATTGCTTGATTTTGAAATAAGAGTTTGAGTTTGATTTATAGCTTCTTCTCTAGGAGACAATTTTGATGACAAACCTAATTTTTTTAATCTATTTATTTGTCTTTTTCTAGCTTTTCGACTTAATCTAGATAATTTTAAAGAGGGATTTTCTATTTCTTTTAGTTTTCTTGCTTCTGATTTTCTTTTAGAAAGATTTGTTGCAATTCTTTTACCTAAAGAAGGTATTTCTTTTTGTAATTCTTTTTTTGCTTGTTCATAATTTGGAACTTTATAATAAGTTAATTTTCCTGTTTTAATACCTAAAGGATCTAAACCTTTAGGACTATAATTTCTATCATTAACCATTTTTCTTATTTCGTCTTTGTACTCATCAACTGATAATTGATTAGCACTCATAAGTGTTTGATTAATAGCTTTTGTAACTGCAAGTTTTGTAGGTTTACCAAATACATTAGATCCTGTTCTAAATGTTTGATCTTTAACATCAGGATAAATTACATCCAAATTTTGTTTAACAGATTTTGTAACGTCTATTCTGTTATTAATAGCTGTTCCAACAGACTCCGCTTCTTGAAATATTTTTGAACGAACTTGTTCACCTGTTTTAGAAGGTAGTCCTAATGCTTTTGCCAACGTTCTTTGAAAAGGTTCACTAATTCCCAATTTAGTTCTAATATCTGTTTCAGATGTAAAAGGTCTTATTTTTTTAAATTCTTCTATTACCTCTTCAGAATATTTTAATTTTCTACCAAGATATGGTTTTTTAGGTAAGTTTAGTTCTTTATCTAAACTAGTTTGTTTAGCTAAACTTAATCCTAATTCATTAACGATTTCAGGTTTACTTTTAATAAGTCTTAATGTTTTGTATCTATCTATTGTTTCTTGAGTAAACCTTTTAGGTCCGTGTCGTTCTTTATAAACTTCTGGCGATAATTCTTTTTTTAATATGTTTGCTACACCACTTTTATCTGTTGGTTTACCTTGAGTTCCACCAGCTCTGCCTCTTCCTGCAACACCTGTACTTAAATTTGGAAATCTTATGTTTATTTCTTCAAATATTTCTGAAGTACTTTTACCTTGATCAGATAAATTTTTTGCGAGTGTAACTACTCCGCCATCATAAAAATTAATTCTTTCTAACACTATCCCCTCCTAGTGAACATTGAAGCGATGCCGCCGTCTGCAAAGGTTCTTTTAAATCCTATATCAAATCTAGGTTCGCCAGTTATAGCATCATAACTTATTCCACCGCTTAAACCTTTGTCATTATTAAAATTTAAACCTATATTTTGAGCATCATCAGAATAATTTCCATAAACATTTGTATTACCAAAATTACCACTGTAATTAATTTGTGGGTCTAATGATTCTCCTGTTAAAAGATCAGCTGCATTAATTGTTGCTGTTAAATCTCCTAAGCTTCCTGATGCGCCAACTCCTATATTTGTATTTAACAGATTAGGCACATTTCTTGCTCCTGGAAGATAGCCATTTTTTATTGCAGGTTTAACACCTATATTATCAAGTAGTCCTGCTGTCATTGGATAACCATATTCATTAGTAAAGTCAGCATCTGTGTAACCGGATGGTTCAAGAGATCTTATTAAACTTTGCACATCGTCTTGATTTGGATAAGTACTTAATTCTGCAGGGTCATATCCTGCTTTTTTTAATCTATCTAATTCCATTAAATTAAAACCATAAGCACCTTTAGTAGGAGTCGTTAAAGCGTCAGCCATTAAATCATTTGATGGGTATCCTACATCTATACTGTTGATTCCTTGTTGTTGTGTATTAAAATTTATATTATCATCAATAACTTGTAAACTTTCATTAGATGATAAAGGTTGTTTATTAGTATAGAAATCTTGTAAAGTTCCTCCTAATTGATTTGGTTTAAGTGTTTCTCCAGCTTTTGCTGCTTCTAAAGCTTCCATTTCTCTAGCATATTGATCTAATCCACCTACAGGATTGTTAAAAGCAATTCCTTGCGGAACAGTTGAAGAAACCGCATCACTCGCAGGAGCATTTACTTTTGTTGTTGTTCCGACTGTATTTGCAAACGGATCTGAAAAAGTTTGAGGTGTTTGTAAACCCATTCTAGATTCTGTAAACCCTTTTAAATCTCTACCTGTTAAAACGTTTTGTGCTGTGCTGGGAGAAAGACCCATTGATTCTAACATATCCATATTTTTTTGACTAAAACCTTTTCCTTTAGATTTTCTGTCGTACATATCATCTAACCGACCTTGTAGTTGTCTTTGTGTTCTTGCATCTTCATATTCTTTTTGAGTTTTAAATCCTGTAAGTTTTTCTCTTAAACTTAAATCATTTGGATTGTTTGTAACATCATTAAATTTATCTTTTAAACTTCCAAGTCCACTTGTCAGTAAACCTAATCCAGGAATACCCAACATCATTCCTGCTATAGTACCAAGTATTCCACTAAATTTATTTTTTGGTTTAGCATAACCAAACTTTGTTATGTTTTTATTTTTTGCTTTTTGTTTATCTAGTTTTCGTTGTGCTATTTTTGCAGCTTCTTTTTCTGCTTTATTTATTGCAGCTAATTGAGCAGCGGTTACTCTCTTTTGTGGTGTACCATCAAAATTTGATCCTGTTCCTTGTACATTAGGATCATTAGATTTAGATACATCTCCTGAATCAAAATCTGCTTGACTACTAAAACCATAGTTATCATATTCAGGATACGCAGGTATCCCTTCTTTAGTCATAGTTTCTTGACCACCTAAAGCTTTTAGTTTTTCAACTTCGTTTGGTGTTATGTATGCCAACAGATGTGGTTGGCCTTTAATTTTTTTCATTGGTTCTGGTTTAATTTTTTCTATTGGCATTATACTAATCCACCGTCCGCGAATCTCGGTGCGGGTTTTTGTGTTAATTTTAAAATTTCATCAACGTATTTGTTCCAAAATCTTGTACTATAAAAAATTTTTATTTCTTCATTATCCAAAGCATCTCCTAGGTCGTCACCAATTTTATCAACCAAACCTTTAAGATCATTTTTTAAAGGGCTTGTAGATTCTCTTCTTAAGTCTCTAACATATCTTAAAAGTTCTTCTGCTTTTTCTTCTGGAACACCTTTAGTAATTAAATCTTCTTCAATAGCGTTTATAATTTCTGCACCTTTACTATCTAAAAATTCACCATAAGAATCATAACCCATTGGCCCACCAACATCATCGCCTTGAAAATATCGCGGTCCTCGGTCCGCTTTCATTTCATCTAGATCTGATAAAAACTCTTGTTTAATTTTTGTATCCGCAGCCATATCATTAGCTCGAGCTAAAGTAGTCGCGGCTCGTTTGCCTTCTGCAATATCTCCAGTTGTTCTTGCAATATTTTGAATATCTTTATTTCTAATTCCTTCGTTTCTCATTTTTCTTACAAACTCAGCATATTCGCTTCTGTCTTTTTTATTTTTATAGTTACCAAAATCTATTGATTTTTCATTTGCTCCCATATCATCAAAGTAAACAGGAGACTCAATTGGTCTACCATCTTCGGTGTATCCTAAATATCTTTTTGGTCTTAAAGTAGTTGGTTTTTGAGCTTGAACTTTTACAAAATCTTGTAATTGAGAATCATCAACACTTTTTAAAAGTTTACTTATATCTACTTGATCAAAACTTCTATATATACCTTTTCTGTTAATAATTTCTTTTATCATTTTTGATTTTTCGGCAGGTGATGCTTCTTGTAATTCTTTTAATGTCTTAGCAACAGTTTCTCTGTAACTTTGTTCTAAACCTGCTCTAAAGGTATCCATATCAAAATTTTTATTATCAATAGTGCTTACTTCTTCTGCAATTTCATTTGTAAATGGTGTATCTGATCTAGTAGTTGTAGATTGTGTAAACGCATCTTCTACAACATTGCTTGGAGCATTGTCTTGGAATTCTTTTAAAATAATACCACGTTCTTCATCGGTAACTGACTTACCTGTTTGATTAAAATAATCTGTAACTACATCCTGAACTTTTGCAGCCCCTGATTTAATAT
>WLWH01002266.1_pt1 | contig 11050 bp, 24 predicted proteins | sample 6712741 | NCBI WGS metagenome assembly WLWH01 (sample SAMN12718694, study PRJNA515312) | sponge metagenome | isolation source: marine sponge | host: Mycale hentscheli | place: New Zealand: South Island, Marlborough, Capsize Point | collected 2003-05-01 | reverse complement strand
AACGAACTTTTTAGGAAAAATAAAATGCACATCGAAATCTTCTTTGAAACCGCTGACCAAGCCGCCGCCTTCAATGACTTCCCTGTTGTTGCCCTCGATGGTGACAGGGTTGTCGTCCATGTGGACTGGCATCCATCACACTTGGGCGGACTGACGACCGAACTCATGGATATGGTCGGCGTTGTCGATTGTGATTCTTGCGATTTTTTCTAAAGTTTCCTATTGACATCTGCCGATACTTATAGTATAATCAAGGCATAACAAAACTTAAATCTTCGAAAGGATTTTCACTATGAACAAGTTCACCAACAACCAGTCTTCTGAAGAAACCAACGCGGCTTACCTTTACGAGCTGGAAGAAGCTCACCGTCAGGAGGAGCAGGAGCTGACCGAAATCGCTGAAGCTCAGTGGGAGGCGTTTCAAGATGACCACGAAAGCGAAGACGGAGAAGAGTTGCATGACTACAACGAACTTGATGAACATGACCTACAGGTCGCTCTAGCCGAGTGGGAGGCTGAACAAGATCCGGAAATGTATCTGGAGAATGATCTGTTCATGGTCTACGATGACCCTGACTATTGGGATTGACACATGGCTTGAAGTGCTCTGTCGGCTGGTTATTCCTTTTTCCAGTCGGCAGGGCAACTCTTTTCTTAATGAGACTCGATCTCAATAAGGTCAAAAAACGGGCGCGATCTCGTCTTAATGAGACTGAATCTCAATAAGCTAAAAAAGATTATATTATTTTGAGAAAATGTCTTATGAGTGACCAACCGTGTCACACCAATAGACGATAATATATATATAGCAAGAAAGGAATAAGAGATGCTAAACAACAGAAAAAAAGCAATAGCAATGCACAACGCAAGCAAGAAACGCTTTGCGGATATATTTACAGGGTGCCTAGCACACGGCACGCTGAAGCAAACACAGAAGAAAAAAAAGAACTTCAAATTGCCAAAAAATAAATAATCAACCGGCACGAGTGACCAACCGTGTCACAGCTCTAGAGTATAATATAGACATAACAAACAACAACAAAAGGAAAGTAAAATGATACTAATAGAAAACTTCATCGAAAACATCCCTCAAGATTGCGAGATTGCAATATCTGGACGCGGCGTCCGTTGTGACTGGAAGTATAAGACAAAAGCGGAACTGGTTGAGTTCGATGGAGATAGCATTATGTTCTACGCTCCCTATGTAAAAAGATATATTCACACAGATAAAAAAAGTATACTTTCTTACAAAATAATCTGAGTGAGTGACCAACCGTGTCACACCCTTAGACGATAATATATATATACAAGAGATTAACAAAAGGAGAAACTATGAGAGTTTCAGATTTACAACCAGCGGCTTACCCGCAATCACCAGCAGTAGAGAATCCTAATAGTGATTCTGACTCGCTGTTCACTAACGAGTTTAACAAAAATAGTTTCATCGAGGAAAACGGTGACGTTGAAATCGTTTGGAACGAACGGTATAAATTCTGGGCTGTTCCAGCATTCGCGGAAGGTCGCAGGATCTACAGCGAAGCTAAACAACGCTACTGTGATCAACACGGAAGTAATTAGAAATAATACTTGAAAATCAGAAATCCGATGTTATAATTTATACATAGGCTGAAGTCTAACAGCATAACAATGACACGTCAAGCCTAAGAGCGTAAACAATGGCAGGTCAACGGTTAAGACCATAACAATACCGCCGCCAAACAACTTAAATAGACGAAAGGAAAGTTATGATAGTTGCAAATGAGAGAGCCAATAAAAGCTTAGAGGTTTTTAACCTAGACGGAGCGCAGGCGTTCGAGATGAAAAACGAAACGCTAAAAATGTGTGCCGATGATGATGGCACGCTATGGCGTTCTGTTCGTGGTCTTGAAGTTAAAGACGCAGACGGGAATACTGTTTTCAGTTTGTCGTGGTCTGAAACTGGCGTATGCGGTACAGTTCACAATGACGATTTTTTAGTTGAAATAACGGAGGAGTTCTAATGAGAATTTTACAAACAGATTGCACGCCGGAACAAGTACAAAAAGATTTGCCGGAGTTGGAAAGATTGAATCGTGAAGCGATGAAGTCGAAAATTATGTGGGAGTTCTTCGGTGGAACAATCACACTAGAAAACGGACACGAGTATCAGGTAACAGGAGAATAGATATGAACCAGTACATGCAAGAATATTTTGAATACCTAACCGATTTACGAGATGGCGGTACTATGAATATGATGGGAGCGCCTAGAGAATTAGAGCATGAGTTCGGACTAAACAAAGCCGATGCCCGTGAAGTATTTAGCAAGTGGTGTGAATCACTGAAAGGAAATTGAGAATGAGTGAATTAAGAATAATTAAAGAGAGGCGTTTCTATGACCAGTATGGAAACAAAAAGTTTGCGCTACTGGAAGAAGGGCAGACAGTAAAGATTGAAAGCCATCCACGTTCGGGTAGCGGCCCGCTACTCTGCAGGGTGGTTAATCCATCAGAAGCATCTAAGGATTTTGGCGTGCGTGATGGTATGCTGGTTGAAGTTGATTGGGATTTTTTGGGGCTTGAATTATGATTCCACAATGGAAAATGAACGGTAAGGATATGCGATTCAATGGCGATATGGAAATCGGAATCGTGGAAGTGCGTGACCTGTTTGATGACCTAGTCGTGACGCTATGGGTTGACCAAGAGGAAAGCGGAAACATAACCGTCAAGAGCTTAGGCGGTATCGGCAACGGTCGCTATAAGGTGCAGGTACTATCCAGAGAAAAGCCGGTTGAGGAGGGCGAGGAGTGGAAAAATTAATCCCCTCTTGTGGGGGGTGAGAAAGCCCCGGCTGGCCTACCCCCTACCGGTGGGGGTTTTGAAAATAATCTGATATTTCTGGGGATTGTCTAAAGGTTTGGGGTTGATCTGGTCGATAATATATAATAGAATGGAAAGGAGAACATATGACATTCTTATTATTATTGATTGGTGCTTGCTTGGTTGGTTTTTTAGGCGCAGAAGTTTTACAATAAAATTCTGTTTTTGCTCTTGACAAACGGCCATGCTTATGGTATAATAGGGTTATCTTAAACGAAAGGAAATAAGATGAGCTACTTCAAATTCAGACAGAACAATTCGTTCGGACATTTCAACGGCACTCCGTTGGTATTCATTCAGGCAGATAATGCGAAAGCCGCTAACGCTATCGCACAGGATAATGGTATCTATTTCAATGGCGTAGCCGATGGGATTGATTGCGATTGTTGCGGTGATCGTTGGTTTCGCGTATGCGATGACGACGCACAGGCACAGCCTTCGTCATACGGTTATGGTGGTGGTGTTACTGTCTACAGCGATGGCGACAATTACGTGGACTATGCTGGCGATAACCACGCCGTCAAAGTAATCCAAAAATAATAGTTTTTTGGGCTTGCAAATCAATTCCCGCTATGGTACAATCGTAGTATACAAAACAACAACAAAGGAAAAATTATGAACGAAACAACTAAAAAAATGCTCGCTGAACTAGACGCCGCTATCGAACAATGTCTATGGATTCCTAACGAGCATCTACCGGAAGAATACCACGACGACCGTGAAGGTGGCAAAACCTTGAAACGCCTAAACAAACAGGCTGACCAAGTACAAGCGGCAAAGGCTGAGATTCCAGCCCGTGAAAGACCTGTTATCTTTTACGATACACCTGAAGGGCGTGGTACACCTGAACGTATGGCAATCCTCAACAAGTACCGTGATGCAGTCGCCAACGGTGAAGAAATACCATATGAAATTAACGAAGATAGGTTATACAGAAACGAGCAAGCGTTTGCTAGTGCAATAGATTTATCAATGGGAGAGGAAGAATGAGCTTAGAAATTAAAGACTCGACAGTATTGGCAGTAATTGAAAAGGCTACACAAATTCCCCCGATGGAATACTGTGGAAAGTTCTTGGAAGATAACGAGCAGGTAGGCGAAAGCCTTTCAACTCTGGCTGTTACACTGGCTCAAATGGTTAGTGATGACGACAATGTTGACCAGCTAATGATGAACGCAACTGCTATCAGCTCGGCTATGTTTATGACTTACGAAATGGCTAACGCTGAAGTCGAAGCGAAAGAATTAGAGGATTTATTCGATGCGTAAGAAAAGCAAGAAGATGATTATTAAACCTGAAGATATAAACGTGTCAATCGGACACCAAAAACATTTTACAGGTACGGGAGCGTGGGACAATCGCCCGAAACGTCAACGCACTCGATCCGCACAAACTCGGGCAAGCATGAAGGAGTACCAATAATGGTAAATGCAATTTTGAAAGCCGGTACGCCGGTTGAGTTCACCCTAACGGGTATCGCCGGAACGGTCAAGGCGATTAAAAATGACCACGTTCTCATTGAGAACACTAAAGGGGAAACCCTGAACCCGAGCCTTGCCGATGTTATGGTGATGCTAAAATCGGGAGCGCTTAAGGTATAATCGTTGTGCGGTGTCCCTGTCGGCTACATTGGAGGGCTGGCAGGGACTACAACGAACCCCCTCTCTTGGGGGGTGAGCCGGCCCCCGCCGCCCTACCCCCCGATGGTGGGGATTTCAAAAAAACCTGAGATTTTTCTAAAGTTCTCGCTTGACAATGACGATATATATAGTATACTCATAGTATAAGACAGCAGCCCAGTTAAAGCCTTAGTAGCCCATATGAGTCCGGTGAAACCCTATCGCGATTGAAATAGCGGCATTGGGACAGCATCGGTAAGACGGTGTAGGGTATAGGTGGTATGGCTTCCCACCCTGCTTTGTCTTATCTTAACTATTCCGACAACTGGTACCGAACTGTAAACGAGTACTTTGGACAATCGGCGCTAAAAAAAGTCAGAAAAAATTAAAGTTTCGGCTTGCAAATGTCGATATAAATGGTATACTTAAAGGGTAACAAGTTAGTAACAAGGAGAACACGATGGGATTAGACCAATACGCAAACGCGCGACGAGGCGAAGCAACAAAGGATGAGGACGGCTATACAATCTATGAGGATAGCATGGAGCTAGCCTACTGGCGTAAGCACCCTAGTTTGCAGGGATACATGGAAAACCTATGGCTTGAGAGAGGTAACGAGGGTGAGTTTAATTGTGTTGACTTGGAGTTGACACTTAACGACTTGGATAACATGGAGGAAACTCTTGACGAAAACGCCTTGCCAGAAACACAGGGTTTCTTCTTCGGTGAAAATTCCGAAGACCATTATGCAGAGCAAGACCGTGAGTTTATCCGTGAGGCTCGTGCGGCAATCAAACAGGGATATACTATAGTTTATTCAAGTTGGTGGTAAAAAGATTAAAGATACCACTTGCAAATGACGATAACTATAGTATAATCAAAGAGTAACATTTACTAACCACTACCAAGGAGAATCACATGAAGATTCAAAAAACCCACTCGCTCGCTTTGGACTTTGGCAACGAAGTATATCTAAACACTTATGTTTCCAGCTGGTCAGGAAACGTCGAACTGAAATTCATGGACTACGAGTCAGACGGCTCAGAGTACAAAATGAATGTAACACTCCCACTCGACAAGGCTCGTGCCTTGGCTAAAGAGTTAAACGAAGATCTTCAAAACTATGATAAGGAGCAGGCAAAGAAAATTGCAGAAGCTGAAGCTGAAGAAGCTAATGCAGAGTAAACCCAGTTTAACAATATTTTTTATTATAGTCTTCGCGTTCGTCACTGGCTTGATACTCGGACTTTTCGACTGGCTAAACGGACGGGCAGACTAAACACTAACCACTTTTTGAAGGAGCATTTTATTATGCCAAAAGCAACTATTAAAGAATTCGCACTTGAGATCGACGCTCACCTTAACACTAAAAACCGCCAACGCAACCAGTGGGCACAAATCACTGAATCCCGTAGTGGACGAGTCCTACACACCGGACACCCGTCTTATATTAAACGGGTTGCAAAGAAGAAGTACAACACTGTGCTAGACTTCTAAGTGGTTGGGAGTAGAAAACGGGGTAGTGCTTCGGACGACTATGTATACGCAAGCATTAAACTCAGGTGGCGGAGTCGCTCAACGCCTGAACTACCCCTTTTCTTTTCTTCCCCCTCTTGTGGGGGGTGAGCCGGCCCCCGCCGCCCTACCACCCGTTGGGGGGGTAAAAGTATTTCTAAAACTTTTCCGTTTTTTATTAAGTTAGGGCTTGCAAATGGTCGATATATATTGTATACTTAGAGAGTAACAACAACAACACACGGAGAAACACAATGCTAAAATTTTCAAAAGCCAATGCCAAAACGCAAGCACTCGCCAACGATACAGAACTAGCCGAGTACCTACAAGGCAATCGCAAAATATACTCGCTTGACCTGTTGTCGGGTTGGTCGTGTCCTCATGCAAAGGATTGTCTATCTAAGGCAATAGTGCAGGACAATGGCAAACGTAAAATTAAAGATGGTAAGCATACTAAGTTTCGTTGCTTCTCAGCTTCTCAGGAAGTACAGTATACCAACGTATACAATTCACGCAAGCACAATTTTGATTTGTTGCGTAAACAAAACCACGAAGAAATGGTTAGTCTAATCAATGGTTCATTGCCTGAAAACGCCGGTATTGTTCGCATCCATGTAGCAGGTGATTTTTTCAGTCTTCCCTATATGCACGCATGGTATATGGTCGCAGCACTAAACCCTAATGTGCTATTCTATGCTTATACTAAGTCCCTTAAATTTTGGGTAGGTGGCATTAACGAATTGCCTATACTTCACAACTTTGTTTTGACTGCTTCCTATGGTGGACGTGACGACCATATGATTGACGAGTTCAATTTACGTTCAACTAAGGTTGTATTCAGTGAAGCGGAAGCGGAAGAATTAGGATTGGCGATTGACCACGACGATTCACACGCGGCAAAGCCGTCACTACGAGACAATAGTTTCGCCTTATTGATTCACGGTACTCAGCCGGCAGGATCAGAGGCATCAACAGCACTCAAAAAATTAAAGGGGAAAGGTAGTTATTCTAGAAAAAAATTAAAGGTTTAGGCTTGACAATGCCGATATATATTGTATAATAGAAGTGTTAACAGTAACTAGGATTTTGTTTTATGTTTGGAGGTCTGATTATGACTGCTTTTGAAATTGGAAAAGAAATTAGTTTCACTTACTTGAAGGGTGCTGAAAGTGCCGTAAATGCTAAGGGTGTCCTTACTAAGGATTACTCAGCACGAGCCGAGAATTATTCCGGCAAGATCGTCGATGTTCGAGACATCGAAAAAAGCCCTGTGTCTGACGCAACTTTGCGTTATGGCAAAATCAAGGGTGAACGGTCTAACAAGTTGGTGACCGTTGAGACTAGCGATGGCGAAGCCAAAGCATTCTACAATGGGCGTATGGTAAATGCCATGCAAGCTATCAAGTAGTTTTCCTTGTTGTTGTGGAGGTCGTCTATCCTTTGTGGTAGGCGACCTTTTTTTGTAGACTGAAAGACCCCCTCTGGTGGGGGGTAGGCAAGCCGGGGCCGGCGGACCCCCCGATGGTGGGGTAAAAAAAGATTAAAGTTTTCCCTTGCAAATGGTCGATAAGTATAGTATACTAAAGAGGTATCAACCACTACAAGGAGATTTCTATGATCGACAAAAACCGCCGCGTGTCTGTTTACTTCAACCTGCACAAAAAAATCTGGAGCGTCCGTCAATCTGGATCGCCCGTTGAGCATCATACGGAAGTATGCTTAAAAGATGTTCGTTACCTAGTCCAACCGGCAGGGCGCGCAAAGGTAATTAAAGAGAGACGCAAAAACGTCCACGCCTTTCTAACTGGCTATCTGGTTGACCGTGTACCAGTTCCACTAATTAGTTTCGATGTAACATATAATCCATATAAGCACGCAACATTTGTAGATACTCAGGATCATGAGCCTCAAGAATGGTCAGAGTATGCACACCTGTCGTGCGGTGAGGGTTGGAAGTACGTCGAAGCAATATTCACGCGTGAGTATTTTAATAGTGATTTACTTAAAGTTTCGGCTTGAAAATGCCGATATATATGTTATACTAAAGTATTAAGTTTCTTGTTTTATGGGAGTTCTGATATGAACCACTACACTAAATTACAGATGACCGCCGACAAAAACGAGGGTTCGTTCGTTCGTGAGTTGCAAGGTCAAACTGGAACAGGTTTCCATAAGGGTACGCATGTGCATAAGGATTGGTGGGCAACTACCATTTCGTATGATGATGCTATGGAAAATCTTCAACGGTCTGCCGAAGAACGTGAGGATTTAATGGCACCTGTTAAATCAATCGAGGCTACTGTCAATGACGATGGTAATTTTGTATTCAATGTCGGTGACCGTCAATTCGAGCCGACTGACTGGGCATTGCAACAATTTTCTATTCGTGCATCTGTGCCGAGTTCAACAGTTATATCAAAACTGCGTGAACAGGATGATTATGATTCGCAGGATGCCGAAGTTATGTCGATGCTTGCTAATAATGCTTTACGTCGTCTTGACCCTGAAAAGAAGTATCGACTTCGCACCTATACGGATGGTACTTGTCGAGCGTTCGTTACTGACCGATACGCACCGATTGATAACCGTTGGTACTTGGAACAGTTGAAACAGAATCTGCCGGAAGGTAGATTGTCTCACTGGCGCGGTGACGAGGATACCATCTATGGTAATATCCTTTTGCCCGATACGATTATTGACTATGGTCAATCTGACGATTCCGACTATGGCGGTATGATGTCTATCGGCAATTGTGAAATCGGTAAACGCCGTATTTCTCAGACGCCTAGCCTATTCCGTTCTATCTGTTTGAATGGTTGTATTTGGGGACAGGTATCAGGCAAGCAAATCAAGAAACGTCACATTGGTAAGATTGACTTGGTTGAACTTGGCGGGCTTATATCTGAAAACATCAATGAGCAATTACCCCTTCTACCTATGGGTGTTCGCAAGTTGTTGGAACTTCAAGAGATGGAAGTCAATGACGTTCGCATGAAGAATGTTTTCGGCGTGGTGGCTAGTGAATACAAGCTATCTAAGGCTGAAGCGTCTGAAGTGTTTAGCCAATGGGCTACTTACGAGCGAGCCGACAAAAATCTGTTTGGTGTGGTCAATGCGGTTACTCGCGCTGGTCAAGTGCTGGACAATAAAGGTTGGGTTCGGTTCGATGAAATCGGCGGTAGCCTGCTGGATGTCTCTGAGTCCCGATGGGAGAGTATGGTTGCCCGTGCCGATACTCTTACCGATAAGGACTTCGAGAAAATCTATCTCGCCGCTTGAGTGGTGAGCGCGATGGAACCGAGTTTGTAGTGGTTGCGGTGGCGTTCGTGGCGGGTCTAATTTCAGGATTCCTGAGATGGGTGCGCGAACGCTAGCGCGTTGCCGCCGGTGGGCAAGTTCTGCCGGCGGTAATTTTACCCCCTCCGATGGGGGGCAAGGCCCCCGCCTCCCACACCCCCCAAAAGGTGGGAAAAATAGTCGAGACTTTCTAGGGATTATAATAAAGTATTTGTTGAGAATGGTCGATGTTATAGTATACTAGGGGTATAACTTTAAGGGAGGAAAACGAATGGAAGATATTGGTGTTATGACTATGGGTTTCTATAGGGATTGTACGGACTCATATATGACTGTAGGCGTACCTGCTATGGTCTCTAAAATGATGGTGGAAGATGAGTCTGAGGAGCCATTACTCATATGGGCTGAGACTCTATTCCCTGAATGGGAGATGGGATTGGATACTCTGGAATTTATCCCTCTGGAAGATTTTCAACAGGGGCTATCCGAACTGGGATGTCCTGAAGAATAACCCCCTCTACGGAGGGGTATCCCCCTCTTTTGTCTTACCTCTACGTTCCCGACGACTGGCACGGGGCTTGGGCCGGGAGATCACTAGGTTTTGAGTTCTGTCTCTGCCCTTCTCCTCCGACAACTGCTGGGAGCGGCAGCCCTGCTGGTGGAGGCTCTAGAAATTATTCTTAATCAGAGCAGCGATAATAGTAAAGGCTATTACTACAGATAGTGCGCCTAATATTATTATTACACCAGTCCAGTCTATTAGTGGCTCTTGGTATTTAGGCACTCTTGATCTATCATACTCTTTAGGTGGCTCATATGGATTCTTTTGTATCATCTAATATCTCCCGACAACTGGCTAAGGCCTTGGGCCCTGACCGCCAGCCATTTTTAGAATTTGCCCGTTCTATAATACTGATTTGAATTAGCAAGAAGAAAAAGAGTAATATATTAAATAGTTGGGCGGTATGTTATATTTTACCAATAATAATAAAGTATAGTACAATCATATATACTTATTTCTTTTCTGCTATTTGAACGATTAAGCAGTGAGTGATGTGTCCTTTAGATATATGAGACAACCTCTTAGATAGTAACCTCCTTTCGTTGGAAGTTAATATACCTTATTATCATCACAAAGTGACAAGATAGCCAACCAGATTTCTCTCTTTTTGTTAAAGATTCCATTTGCAAACTCCGATGTGTATATTATACTAGAGGAAAACCTCAACACTATTTCAAAGGAGATACTATGGAGACTACTATGCACCAACCAATTCCCAAAAGAAACACAAAGGCAAGGGCTAACAATAATACTAGCCCGATTGTTGAGTTAATAAACCAAACGCCCAGCTTAGAACAATATGTTATTGCTAATATATTAACTAAGTGCGGAAGACCACAAGACTATGATGGTAAATATAAATTCATACTCTATAAGGGATGGATTAAAGGAGATTATCAGTATGGTCGAGTCAATTTTTATCACAAACGCTTCTGTAAGAAGAATCAGACCAAAGTTGTGACCATTACTAGCTACTTTCTTAGAGTAGGCATAAGAGAAATAGAGATTCACCTACCAAATAACAAAGGAAAGACACCAGATATAATCATTGACTATCCAACAAAAGGGTAAATATCCCCACTTGCTACTTATAAATAATATACTTATGGGCAAAAAACCCAAGAATATATACTTATTGCGTGTAGAGGACGTTTACCTGAAACTTGACAATATTTAAACCCTGTATCCTTTAGGAGT
>WLWH01002265.1_pt1 | contig 11054 bp, 6 predicted proteins | sample 6712741 | NCBI WGS metagenome assembly WLWH01 (sample SAMN12718694, study PRJNA515312) | sponge metagenome | isolation source: marine sponge | host: Mycale hentscheli | place: New Zealand: South Island, Marlborough, Capsize Point | collected 2003-05-01 | reverse complement strand
CACTTTGCCATCTCCAAGGGGAATTGTTCGTTAAAATAATTCCAAGATTTGTTTATTAAATTACTCACCGGGATAGTTTTTTTTTCTTCATCACGGTGGTCGAGATCGAATAGAAATTCGTTTCCTTCTACACATTCCCTGCCGCAGGTCAAACAACCACCGCGCTCGCATTTCTTTTCGTTGATTATCGCTTGTTTCTCAATCGTACTTTTTTGGGTTAGGTCCCGTCTTTCTTCCTTCGTTTTGATTCGGTGGTGGAAGATGCACAGCGCCTGACATTTCTTTGCTTCCTCTTCCATCGCTTCAACTGAGCCGTTGCAGGCCCACCAAACCCAATCCGATAAAGCGTGACCGCTTTCGCCCGTCCTTTTCTTTCGTTGCGCCTTTGGTTCCACGTGGTCGGCTTGAATCAGTCGCCAGTCGTGAGGGAACTCGCAACCACCCTCGTGTTCACATGGATTCATTTTTTTCCACTTAATCCAGTACGCTCGACACTTACCTTTCGTGGAGGTTGGATTTTGTTCACTTTTCTTATCGACTGCCCTGCATGTATCGCACGCGGCCGTCGGCGTTGTTCGACGCGCCTTGGTGCTCTGAAACTTTGATAGGGGAAGAATCTTGTTACAACTCGACCGGGCGCATCTTTTCATTCCGTCAGGAAGGGTTTCTTCCTTTCGTTTCTTGTTGCGCTTGATAGCCAGTTCCTTTTTATACTTTGATTTACATTCTTTGCACCAAGGCTGAAGTCCATCCGTGGTCCGACAATGTTTACCAAAGCAAGTTTCATCTTTATTTTGTTTACACTTGGTACAAACTTTGCACATCTTTGTTTTTCTGTTTTGGGGCTTAGAAAATCGATTTTAAATTTTGATTTCATTATTCAATCGCCGTGCAATGCGTTGCATGTCCATGAAAGTTTGGTCCTTGTGTTTTTGCGATTTCAAGGTGCGCGCAGGATCATAACCGTGATCGCCATATCGCGGCAAAAACAACCGATTTGTTTCATCGCGGACCGACCCATCGTAGTTGATTTTGATATCTTCTTGCAACTTTACAATTCGTCGTTGGATGTAACCCGAAATTGCCGTGCCAACGGCGGTGTCGCTCATTCCTTCACGACCACTGCACGCGTGAAAGAAAAATTCTCTTGGATTCAAACCGCCAATGAAACTGGATTCAATGAATCCCCGACTTTCATATTTTTCTGAAATAGTTAAGTCATCTGGATTTTTGTGATAATGGGGAATAGTACGTGTCCCGTTATTTAAAAATAGTGGAAGGCGTTTTCCGCTCAGGTTTTGTTGGCCCAAAAGACCCGTGATTTGAGCGATATTGAAAAAGTCTCCTTTGCTTCCACTGGTGACCGTTTGAATAAAATTATTATTTTTTTTTAAAGCTTCTTTCGCAATTCGAAGCCCCACATCCTTTGCTTTTCCCAAGGATGCGTTCACGCGACTTTCGCGAATCAATTCGTTGCGGGTTCCCCTGGCATTAGCGTTTGCCTCCATGAAACTTTTGTGAATGGCCCCTTTGACCGTGACTTTGGTTTTTTCCTCCGCCAAACAATCCTTGATTCCAATTGAAAAAGATGATATTTCAAGCCACGCATTCGCCACGAATTGCAAATCGTTGATGAGATTCATTGCAACATCGAGGCCGTATTCATTTAGGACATATTGTGGAATGCAGTGATGAACTGCACCAACTGCACTTTTTCCGAGACAACCCTGCATCAAAACGCCATTTTTGATAACCAAATTTTTTTCGAATGGCTCTTTCCCAATTGGTCGATCGTAGTCAAAAGAGTCGGGCAAAAGAAGTGACACGAGACCTCGCCCGCTCAATAATTTGGTGCGTGTAATTTTCCCCTGTTTTTTCCATTCGGAAAGGGATTTTTCTATTTCTTTCATTCTATCTAACACCTTCTGACTCGACAATGACAATCTCATTGAACATTGAAAAAATTGTTCGCGGCTCAATTCGATTGAATCCCGTTTGGTCATCAAGAACAATCCAAGAATTCCATCTTGAACAATGACCAAATTTAATTTGCTCGATTGACAATTAATAAAATTATTTTGCACGGTCGACAAAAATTTGATTTCTGCCTGAGCCTCCAACGACTGAGGCACATGGATATTCATTTCATCGCCGTCAAAGTCCGCGTTGAATGCTTTTGTGCATGCCAAATTAAAACGAAAGGATTTGCCGGGATGAATGATGATTTTGAATGCTTGCATTGACGCTTTATGTAATGTTGGTTGTCGGTTCAACAATACAAAATCGCCATCGACCAGTCGTCTTTCCACGATGTCTCCAACCTCCAGGTTGTAATATCTCCTCGAACGATGGACGACACTGATTTCTTCCATTTTCCTGAATATTCTATCACCCGGTCGCGGACCGTTGGCCACGCGGTCTGCGGACTGTTCCGACCCGGCCCCGATCACAAAGCGTCTGCCCCTTTCGTCCACCACCACGTCGTCCTTTGTGACAGGCGTTCCTCTGTTGCGGAGCGCGTGGTCCAAATTTATTCGGATCGTCTTTCCATTTTTCTGTTTCAAAACGAAACGCGCCTTGTCAGAGTTAACGATTTTTTCAAGTTCTTCCAAATTGAGATCGAAAACTCTAACGGGAACCGTAAGAATTTCGGCAATGTGTTCGGGGACGAGCATTTCGTCATTTTTCACGGTCGTGGCAGGACCGATCACCGTTCGCGCAGTTTGATCCGCTCGGCGACCCATGATGTTTCCCCTCATTTGACCGTCCTTGCCGCTTATTCGAGATTTTATACATTTCACGGGGCGACCGTTGGTTGTGTGCTTCGCCTTGCCCGCCGAATTGTTGAATGTGGTGTGAATTCTAAATCGCAAAGTTTGAATGACCTTGTTGCGTTTGCACGGAGCCAATTCCATGCTCGGAGACAATTTATTATTTGCTTTGATGATTTCAACGTACTGGTTGGACAAATCGTCGTCGCACAAATTTCCAGCGGCCTTGACGTAGGGTCGACAACTCGGAGGAAGAACTGGCAAATGGACAATTATAAAATTTCGAGGATGAACACTCTGAGGGTCGAAACCCAAAAGTTTAACGCTTTCGTCAGACAATCCATCAAGTCGACTCAACAATTGACGACTTGTCAATTCAATGCTTATTTTCTTTTTTTGTTCATCCAAGATAGTCATTGAAATGCTGCTCTCTCCAATATTTTGTTTGTAAGTTGGTTGAGGTGTCAAACATCGAGAACACAGATCCATCTTCGTGGCCATTTTCACGATTTTTTTGAATCTTTTCTCAACGCCGCCGCTTCCTTGGTCTTGGTTTCCCTCGATTCCCGCCAATATCAAATGTTCCTCTTCAAATAACAATCTCTTGCATTCAATGCACTGACATCGCAAGAATGCAATTGTTTTTTTAACAAACAGAGGGTGAATGACCGGCACGTTCAGATTCACGTGACCAAAATGGCCAGGACAGTCGATGGCATCTTGACCACAGGTTTCGCAAAGACTCGTTCCTATGGCTCCCAATCGCGGATCATATATTGAGTTGTACCCGTTTTTCTTGCAACATGTCAACTCCGCAACGCTCATCTTCAAAATCTCTTTGCTCGAATACACACCAAATTTGATGCTATTTATTTCATATGTGTCGAGAAGCATAATTGTATAGTTTTCCATCACCAAATGTTAAATCGTTTTTGTCTCGACTGGAAGACATCAAATTGTATTGACCATGTATTGCATTGTATTACACAAATTACATTACATTGTATTACATTACATTACATTACAATACATTACATTACATTACAATACATTACATTACATTACATTACATTGCATTGCAAATTACACAAATTATATCCGGGAATCAAAACGAAATCGATTTCCTCCGGGAGTTGTCGTGGAAGACAAAAAAAAAGAACAATGTCTTCAAACAACAGCATTCTCTCCAACACCAGATCTTTTAACGTCAAGAACATTGTGTTTTCTGAACCGCAGGTGGTGTCCATTCCAGATTCCGATTTGCGATTCAAGCGCATCAACCTTCAAGTCAAGAATCCAGATGGTACCATTGGTGACATTGTTCTCCGAACCGAAGAACTATTTTCTTTTGGTGTTGCCGAAGAAACTAGCCGCGAGACAGGCAAAGTTAGCGGTTACAAGATGCCTCTTTGCTGCTGGAATCGCGACGGTCCAACCAAGGACGAAAAGGCCTTCACCGATCTCCTTCAGAAAATCGCGGAGGCGTGCAAGGACCACCTTTTGGCTGTCAAGGACGACCTCGAAAAGTATGATCTCGAACGATCGGATATGAAGAAAATTTGTTCCGCTCTGTATTGGAAAATGGAAAGGGGCGTGATCGTGGAGGGTCAAGGGCCGACCCTTTACGCCAAACTCGTGCACTATCGCAAGGACAACAAGTTTGGCACCAAGTTTTTTGCTCCCAATGGCGGCGCTGACATCGAACCTTTGGATCTGATCGGCAAGCGATGCAACGCCACCGCGGCCATCAAGATCGATAATATTTATGTCGGTCGCGATGTGAGGCTTCAGATCAAGATTTTGGAGGCCGAAGTGGCTGTTCAGAGCAGTGGAGCTCAGTCATACCTTCGCCCGCAGACAAGCAATCGACTTTTGTCCATCGCGCCCACAACCGCTTCGCCCGCCGACATGATGAACGACTCGGACGACGACGGCAATGGGAGCCTAGACGATGGCTCAGACGACGAAGATGAGGCAGTGTTGCCCGTGAAGAAAACAATCAAAGTTCCTCGGAAGAGGAGGGTGAAGAAGGTCAAGGTCAAATCCAAGGCCTGATGCGATGGGGCGGTGTGTAACAATGTAACAATGTAACAATGTAATAGTGTAATAGTGTAATAGTGTAACAGTGTATTAATATCATGATTAAAAAACAATTCAAACAATTTATCTTTCAAACCTTTTCACCCTTTCAACTTTCAGTCATCGCTTAATTGAAAACGATTATCTTTTAATTCCCGTGGGGGAATTAAAAACAAATGCAATGCACCACAAAAGTTCCATCCGTTCGACTCAGCAGAACCAAAAAAACGCCAACAAGTCGCGAACTTCTTTTTTCAAACATCGTGGAAATGCTCGGGGCACGAGGGTATGTTGATATTAAACTTATGGAAATGTCTGGCACAACGAGCGAAATTCCATCCCTTGTTGTCACCGGAAAAATGAAGAATTCCAAACGATTTGTTCTGTACGTTGTTGACGCCTTAAAATTTAATGTAAATTTGGCAGAAATTTATTTGGGTGCCGTGAGAAAAACAGAGGCTCAAAAAGGGATAATAATGTACAAAGATTCAATCACGGGGTTTGCCAAACGCGTGCTGGAGACGTCGTCCCTTGACATTGAAATTTTTTCATCCAAAAGTTTGCAAATAAATATTACGAAACACCATCTGCAGCCAAGATCGTTTCGTTGCATCGAGGGGGATGAAAGGAGAGATTTTGATCGCCTCAAATGGACCAACTTCATTCCCAAAATGTCGCGGGCCGACCCCATTGCTCGCTACTACGATTTTCACAAAAATGATGTCATTGAAATCGTCAGACGTAATGGCGAAAAACATTTTAGACTTGTCACATAATAGGAAACGAAATCGAATTGATCCAGTCGTCTATGACCTTGGCAAGCAAACAAATGATGTCTGACGCAAAGATGACCACTTGCAACATCTGCCTCACCGATAAGGAAGATAAAGATATGGTGCGCAAACTTTCGATCAGCGATTGCAAATGCACATTCCGCAGATGCATAGATTGCGCTCTGCAATGCGACTTTTATCTGTGCCAAAACGCAGAGTGCCCCAGGGTTCACGACTCGTGCCCGCAATGCAAGCTTGGAGTAGAATGGTCGGCGTGTGCTAATCAACATGTTCTTTCCGATGCAAAGCGGCTGGGCTTTCTCTTTCGAAAAACCAGAGAGCTTTACGAAAAGTCAGAAGAACGGTATGACAATGTGGCGGGTCTTTGCAAATACACGGAAGAAATGTGCGACCATATGAAGTGCGAAATCATAAAACGGGGCGAAGAAATTGAAGAGTTAAAGCGCCTCAACGCAAGGTTGATTGAAAGAATGAAGGAATGACGCAATGACGCAATGACGTGGATCAAAGAAAGAAATAAACCCTCAAATAAACATGACAATCACACCGGAGTTCGCAATGGCATTGTTCGCCGTCGCTCTGTCAGTATTTGCTTTCGCCAGCAAAAGGAAAGTGGCACAATCACCAGCGCCACAAATAAAAAACGTGACCAAATACGTCCCCGTCCCAACTTATTATCCTCAATCTTTAGTAACACCACATTATTTTTATGGCAATCGCCGTCCGCGGTATTGGAAACCGCCTTGGAATCGCCGCCATCCCGGCGGACGACGCCGTCGGCGCGGCAGGCATCGAACGCTCGAAGGTTATGCGGCGCCGTGCATATGATTGCAGTGTAACTCCTCACAAAAATTGCTCATTTTCATATTTTGAAACGTATGAAAATGTTTTACATGATGGGAGCCGGGGTTCCAAACACGGCCGTTACCCACATCAATGAATATTCAGGGGAATAAAAATCGGTGTTTAGAGTTTCACTGGAGCCGCCGGGACCTTTCCTCCGGAGCATCAGTCCGCGATCGGAATGAGCGCGGGGACTTCTACTAGCCTTACTTGCCTTACTTGCCTTACTTGCCTTACTTGCCTTGCTTGCCTTACTAGCCTTGCTTGCCTTACTTATAGTGCATTTTTCAACGCAATTTTGTCTTGTTTTGAATTTGCCGCGCGGACTGCGCACGCACGATTTGGCTCTTTCACGGACCGTTGCATTGGAATGATCGAACGGATGCTTGCATTTCCATGCGCCAGGTGTTCTCTTTTTATTGGATCGCGCGGGTGATCTCTTATTTCGTGCCATTTATTACATGGCAAAACTTCTGAAAGTATTATTTGGAACAGCAGTTTTTCCTTCGATTTTTTCGGATGCGATTTTTGTCTCCGCGACTGCCGAAAGTGGTATCGGCGCGGCGGGGACGGCGGGCGGTGCGGCGGGGACGGGCGATGCGGCGGGGACGGGCGGAGGAGGGGGTGGCTCGGAAGGGGATAACTTGGGAAGTGTGCAATGCAGAACAACGCGAATGAACACGGCGACGGTAAATGAATACATGAGAGCCAATTTCCAATCCATTTTGGTTCCAATCACACCGTCGCCGCGAAACATAAATCCAGGCTTTGTTGCAATGATCGCAATGAGCAAGAAACATGTAACCGTTGCTAGTGTGTACATTTTTGATGTTTAACACGGTGATTCTTAAATAACCCACGACTTTGCAAATAATACAATGAAATACAATGAAATACAATGAAATACAATATAATTGTCATACGCATTGAAGAAAGAAAATCGACTTGAAAAGAAGAAGAGAAGAAAAACAACAAGATGCCAACCGAAACCATATTTCTCTACGATGCAATCCTTGACAAAACCGCAAGGGACGGTGGCCAAACGGTGATGCGATGTTATGGATTGAACAAACGCGGCGAAACAACGTGTCTCAAATTGGACGATTTTACGCCGTATGTATATGTTGAACTACCGCTTAAAACCACCGATCACAAAAGCATCGTGTGGACGACCGCGACAATGATGAGCGTCGCCGACAAACTTTTCTTCGAATTGGGTCAGCATCAATTCCGCCGGCCGCCCAAAGCGACTTGGAAAAAAAAGTTGTATTCTGCTCAAACATCAACGGGAGGAACTTCGAACACATTTCCATTCTTGTTTTTGAAATTTTGTTCGAAGGTGTCCATCTGGGTATTAAAACGAAAGCTCCTAAAGCCCTTGATCACGCGGGTTGGCACAGTGAGATTGAAAGTTCACGAGGAAAGTGCTTCAGAATTTCTCCAGTTTCTTTGTTGCAATCCCGTTAGGAATGTTCCGTCGGTGGGATGGATCGACTTTGAATATTCCGCGAGGCAAATTGTCCACGACCCAGACGCGAAGGAAACGCGCGCCGAAAATGAATATGAGATTGGTTACAAACAAATTTACAAGCACGAGGGAGATCTCAAGGATGTTGTGGGCAATCCCTATTGCTTAAGTTTTGACATTGAGGTTAATTCTTCTGTTCCTTCGCGCATGCCTGACTCCAAGGAACCGGGGGATGCAATATTTCAAATTTCTTGCGTGTTTTTTCGCGCCGCGTCGGACCGAGACAGGAAAGAAATATTGCTCACGTTGGGAAATCCGTACAATGACGTGGTCGGATTGGACGTAGAAATTCGTCGATTCCCGAGTGAATGTCTTTTGTTGGAAGGATGGTCAAAGATGATCAACGACGAGAATCCGAATGTCATCATGGGTTACAACATTCTAGGTTTTGATTTGCCTTACATGATAGGTCGAGCCGAACTTTGTATGGTTGATACATTTTTCCACACGGGCATGCATCGCTGGAATCGATGCGAAACGAAGGAAATTTCATGGAACAGCTCGGCGTACAAGAATCAAAAATTTGAATTTTTGGAGATGGAAGGACGAGTGATAATAGATTTGCTGGTTCTGGTGAAGAAAGACTTCAACTTTTTTAACAACTTCAAACTCTCAACCGTGGCGACTCACTTCTTGGGAGCAACCAAAGATCCTCTTGATCACAAGGGAATTTTCAAGTGTTACCGGGAAGGAATTGTCAAAAAAAGCGATGGAACGTATTCGCGCAAGGCACGCAATGCAATGTCGGTCGTTGGAAAATATTGCATGGTTGATTCTCGATTGGTGCGGGATATTGCCGTCAAAATTCAAACGTGGATTGGCATGTGCGAAATGGCCAAGGTTTGCAATGTTCCCCTGTTTCATCTCGTCGTCAAGGGTCAACAGGTCAAAGTTTTTTCTCAGATTTATAGATTTTGCGCGAGGAATAACATTGTGGTCGAGAGTGACGGTTACAAAGCGGCAGCCAATGAAAGATATGTTGGCGCCTACGTCTTTCAGCCCAAACCCGGCGTGTACGACAATATTGTACCTTTTGATTTCAAAAGTCTTTATCCGACCACGATCATCGCCTACAACATTTGTCCCTCGACCATGGTGAAAAATCCAAGAATTCCCGATGACAAATGCCATGTGATTGAATGGGAGGATCACGTGGGCTGCAGTCACGATCCCAAGGTGCAGGAGGTGCAACAAATGACCCAGCGGATCGATATGGAAGAAAAGGAGCTTCGGGTGCTTCGAACCCAGGTCAAGAAATGTTTGGTCAGAGAGTTTTACCCCAAGGGTGTCAAATTGACCAAGGCCATCCGGAAGGGGGCCAAAAAAGCGCGCGATCGGAAACAGTCCCGTCTCAAACGTGAGATAGCGCGCCGGGTGGCTGCTCTGAAACCCTATCGCGAACGTCGAGCCAATGCACAAAAAGGCATCAAAAAACACGTGATGTGTGCAAAACGTCGATATCGATTCCTTAAGGAACCAAAAGGCGTTATGCCAACCGTTTTGCAAAACACGTTGGACGCGAGGTCCAAGACGAGGAAGGAAATCAAATTGATCAAACAATCCATACTTAAGTTACAGTCCGACCGTCGACTCGATGAGCCGGTGGGAAAGGAGACGTTGGATTTGGAAATGTTGCAGTCCATCCTCAACCAACGTCAGTTGGCCTTCAAGATTTGCGCCAACAGTTTGTATGGCGCCCTTGGCGTACGGGAAGGTTATTTGCCGTTTATGCCTGGAGCAATGTGCACCACTGCCATGGGTCGCAAGAATAACATTCTTGCAGCCAATACAATTGTTGATAAGTGGAAGGGAAAGCTAGTCTATGGCGACAGCGTCACAGGGGACACACCCGTGATGGTCAAACATGCAAGTGGTATGGTTAATATTGTCACGATTGAAACATTGGCAAATGGAGACTATGAGCCGTACGAACAGTTTAAGTCAGGTCAATCAAACCGCCGCGAAAAGCAGCAAGCTAAAGTAAATGTTCAAGTGTGGACCGACGGCGTTTGGGCTGATGTTAATCGAGTAATTAGACACAAAACAAAAAAGAGAATTTTCAGGGTGCTGACCCATGCTGGTTGCGTAGACGTGACAGAAGACCATTCGTTGTTGGACGCGGCTGGTCGGAAACTCAAACCGGTCGACGCCAAAATCGGTCAAGAGCTGCTGCACGCATTCCCAACCGAATTTTGTTCAGATTGCAAAGATATATCCACGGAAGAGGCATTCGTGATGGGATTCTTTTTTGGCGATGGAAGTTGTGGCGACTACAAATGCCCGTCGGGAAGAAAACGTAGTTGGGCTCTCAACAATAGCAATCTAGAATACCTGAATGAAGCACAACACTGCCTCCAAAAATGCGAACCGTCGCTTGGTTGGAAGGTATTGGACACGATCAAATCAAGCGGAGTGTATAAGCTTGTTCCTCAAGGAAACGTAAAGTATATCGTCGAAAAGTACAGACCGCTTTTTTACGATAAGGACAAACATAAAAAAGTGCCAATGTGCATCTTGAATGCACCCGATGAAGTCCGCGCGGAATTTGTTCGTGGATACAGAGTCGCCGATGGCACAAAAAAGGGGCCTCAACGGGCGGATTGTAAGGGGAAAATTGGGTGCCAGGGACTCTACTATTTGTTTTGCAGTCTGGGCGAAAATGTCTCAATCAACACCCGTGAGAGCAAACCGGATGTGTTTCGTCTAACTTCGACGCGCGGAAAATTTAGAAAAAATCCCATAGCAATCAAGAAAATAATCGACTTGGGCTACAACGACGAGAACGAATTCGTCTACGATATCGAAACAACCCAGGGACGTTTCGGTGGAGGGGTGGGTAGTTTGGTCCTGAAAAATACGGATTCGTCGTACTGTTTCTTCCCTCACCTGCACGATGAGTCGAGAAGTAATGAAGAAAATGCTGGTGTATTGTGGGATTATTGTCTGAAGGTAGCCTCGGAAGTTACTAAACTGTATCCCCAACCAGTGCAATTGGAATTTGAAGAACAAATTTATCATAGACTTTGTATCCTCAGTAAA
>WLWH01002264.1_pt1 | contig 11063 bp, 12 predicted proteins | sample 6712741 | NCBI WGS metagenome assembly WLWH01 (sample SAMN12718694, study PRJNA515312) | sponge metagenome | isolation source: marine sponge | host: Mycale hentscheli | place: New Zealand: South Island, Marlborough, Capsize Point | collected 2003-05-01 | reverse complement strand
CAATTATTTTACCAGTTTCTGTTTTGTTAGCAACACAAATATCGTGGTTTTTTAATATAAAGTAGTTTTTGACACGTCCACAGAACCCACTTTGTTCACTCGAAACAAGAATGCAGTTGTCGGAATGACCCACAAGTAGTGGACTGCCCTGACGTGTACAATAAAGTACATTTGGTTCATGTTTACATATAACTACTAATCCCCACGTTCCTTGCAATTCATCAATTGTTTTTCGTAATGCTTCGTGAACATTCTTAACTTCTTCATAATAAAATGCAATTAAATTAGCAATACATTCTGTATCAGTCTCGGAAATATTATAAATACCACGCAATGCAAGTTTTTCCTGAATTTCTTTGTAATTCTCAATAATACCATTATGAACCACAGTAAATAAATTATTTTGCGATTGATGAGGATGAGAGTTAATATCTGTTTTGGCACCGTGTGTTGCCCAACGTGTGTGACCAATTCCTATATTCGACTCTTCTGGGTTATCAACTTTATTCATCAAGTCTTCAACCTTACCCTTGCATTTATAAACATATAATTCATTTTTTGTTTCCACAATATCAATACAAGGTTGCCACCCTTCACTACCTCCTATAGCACCTGAATTAATAATATGCTGAAAAGCTCCACGTAAATCACCATCATTTTGAATTTGACCAAAACTATTTATTAACATTTCCTGTATTGACATTTATTAAAATTATTTATAAAATTTATTAAGCATAACTATTCTTTTCCTCTTCCATCACCACACAGAACTCAGTCTAGACTCGCAACTATCTAAGTATGAACTGGACTCAGGATGTGTCTCCTTCATTCTTGCAATTAGTTCTCCAACACCTGCCTGAATCTCTGCAATCAAATCTTCGTGACTAGGGGGCTCGCATATCTCGGAACTTGTTTTCGATTCGCCTCCACCCTCCTCCATCATATTGGAATTTGCAACATTTCCATTATTCACACCACCAGTAAGCGTATCATCATTTTCGATAATATCCGTCGCTGCCTGCGACAACGACAAATTATCGTCTTCAACAACCTCTTCCTCCAATTCATCATCATCACTTTCGCAATCTGATTCCTCCTCTCCTGGGACATAATCCGGATCTTCCTCCTCTTCCTCCTCTTCCTCCTCTTCCGAAGAAGACTCCGCAATCTTTGCCAATAGAGCATCACGATAATTCTTCCATGCTTTATATGCATTCCCAGAGCGCTTCTTGATGATACCATCTTCCTTATCAAAACTATCGTCAAAATCTTGACCAATTACTCCTAGCTCCTCTTCAGCAGATTCCTTTGTGAAATTATTAATGTTAGTTAGTTTCGTTTCGTACTTTTGCTGCCATCGCTTCTGCGCATTCTTATGGGCTCGTGTACAATGAATTTGAAGATCTTTGAATTTCTCAGTGAATAGGTCTCGCATAGTTTCATTAAAATGAGACCACGAATCGTTCGTTAGAATTTTTTGAGTTCCAATGCCAAACTCTTTGTCGGCCCAATCACTTGCAGGAATCTCTACACATAGTCGAATACCCCTCGCCCGGTCTTGATACAGAGGTAACCCCCAGATTTTTGGAGTATGAGTGATGTTCCGCCCTGCTCTAAACCCAGAAAATCCAACTCGCTCCGTATCAGAAGTGTGTCCATAAAATGCCTTTTCCGCTAGTTTTTGCTGCTTATTAGGAAACCACCAATTGATGGTGTATTCGCCCAATTTCTCATCAGCGGCAGGGTGAACTGAGTGAGACACATCACCATTCTCCAACCGATAAACATTTACTGTCACACTGAATACTTCGGCACCAAATGTGATATCAATTGGAGTGACTGTTACCTTTCCAGTAGAGAAATCTTCTGGCCACTCCTGATGAAGCCAGTTAAACAGATGAATAGGTGCTGTAGTACAACTTGGGCGGTACAACCCCTTGGTAAACTTGACCACCTTGTCAAATGTTTTTTGAGTATTTTGCCTCTCCAAGCTTTCAACTTTGATCATTGTCCCTCCTGGGAAGCTCTCCAGGGAATAATCTGGGGTTAGAAGTTTCATATGAGCAAGAAAGTCATCAACTTCCTGGAGAGAAGCATCTTGAATGTTTTCCGGAATTACTCCAGAACGCTGGTATGCTCCAACATCATAAACGGTTTTCTTCACAACTCCATTGAAGTTGTGGAATGATAGAGCCTTGTTTCCTAGAACAGTAACTGAATCAGTGGCACCCTGATTATATTTTCCTAATATTGAGACACTACCCGAACTGTATCTCTCTTCTAGACCTGTTTTTTCTTTCCGCCACATTGTGGCAAACGCGCGTTCGGACGCAAATGTACCGTCTCCCATAAACACGATGGAACTTTTAGTAAGAATGGTTCCCAATTTAGAACATCCGCCCCAGCAAATTTCGTTATCCCATAGCTCACCAAATGGAACTTTCCCTTTCCCCTTTTGGTTTTTCCTAAGATGGTTGACTTCCTGTTTGGAAGTAGACCGACCATTGGATGCTGTTCGCACAGCGGTGGTTGTCGATACATTAGCTGATGCCATTGTTGTTGTTGTAGTAGTTTGAGTTACTGAGTTTTGTGCAAGAGAATTCATAAGTAATCGAATCTTGATTATTTTTATTTCAATTCAATTTTCAGATATTGTTCAAAAATCCTTAATTTTAATCTTGCTTGCATTTTAGACCTTGGTTTTATTATAGTGCTTTTTTTAAAGTTTTTTTATTATATTATTTATAAAATTGATTAAATATAATTTTTAATATTCATATATTAAAATGGATAAGAAAATAGACAAGTCAAAAATTAAACAAAAAATTAATATTTATAATGCTGATTGTATGCAACACTTAAAAACTTTAAAAGATAATTCTATTGATTGTGTTATTACTGACCCACCTTATTTTATTGATAAATTAGATTCTAATTGGTCATCAAAAGATATTAATAATGATAAAAAGAATAGTCATATCAAACATTTACCAAAAGGAATGAAATTTGATAAAAAACAGGTAAAGAATTTATATGATTATTATGTTGAACTAGCCAAGCTATTATTTAAAAAAATGAAACCTGGAGGATATTTCCTTTCATTCTCTTCTCCTCGATTATATCACGCTATAGCTATGGCATGTGAAATTGCGGGATTTGACATTAGGGATATGATAAATTGGACCTATACTCAATCTATGCCAAAAGGTATGTCTATGACCCATATTATTAAAAAAATGAAGGGATTAACCGAAAATAAAAAAATCAAACTTATTGAAGAATATAAAGATTTTAAAACACCTCAAATTCGTTCCTGTTTTGAACCCATATGTGTTGCTATGAAACCTATGGGCACTACTTTTATGAAAAATGAGTTGAATTTCAAAACAGGAATGATAGACTTTTCTCAAAAAGTTGGGATTAATAGTGATAGAGTACCTGCTAACATTATTACTACTGAAGAATATAATGAAAGTTATGATAAAAATTTTATGGTTTCTAAACCTAATAAAAAAGAAAAAGGAGCAAAAAATACACATATCACCGTAAAACCTATTGCATTGATGGAACATTTGGTTAAATTATTCAGTAAAAAGGGGGCCTTAGTTCTAGACCCCTTTGTTGGAAGTGGAACTACTGCTATTGCCTGTAAAAATACTAATAGAAAATGTATTGGATGTGAAATTAATAAAGAATATTATGATATTGCATTAGATAGATTGAAATCTGTATAAAAAAAGACTAATCTCCTTCTTTATTAATTTTTTTTTCAAAATCCTGATTTACAGAACTCTATCACGAATCCTCTCTTGTTGAACACTGCCTTGCTTTTATACTGCTGATTACAGAATGCGCATTGAGGTATACAGTTATCGTATGTAAGATCCTTGCGTGGATCCATATGCCCTTGTTGCAGAACTGTTGTCTTTGTCTGGTCCCATCTTAATGGTTCGCCTTCCTTGCTACCACAATTAACACAGGCATATCCATATTCCTGCTTCATTTTTGTCCAATTCTCGACATTCAACTTAGACGCCCGTTTTTGCGCTATGAATCCCGGCAAACACTGTTGCACTGACACTAACTTGTGCTTGTATTTACCCTCTTTTTCAATCCACCATCCTTTTTGAGTGCTCAAATGGCGAACTTGCACTGGATCCGTTCCAGTAAGAGTATGTCCTGTCTCCTCTAGTTGGGTTTTAATAGCATCTATATGCACGAATGCTCCAAAGTTGGCATACAGAATTGCAAGGGAACACCCTAATTTACCTGTAAATCGAGGCAACTTCACTCCAAATGCTGCGAGATTTGCCTTATGTGCAGCAGCTAGCTCTTGATATTTTTGGTTTAGATTCATTTGTATTGTTATTTCTTTTTTTTTCTTGAGTTTTTACGATTATTTATACTATGATTCTTGTCAGAATACAAAATATTCAATTTTGTAATATGCTTAAACAATCATATTTATTATTTATATATGACCAAGAAGAAGAAGAACAAAAGCCCAGATAAATATCGTAAACAACATATACCAAAGGCTCTGCGAGAACAATGTTGGGTTCATAATTTTGGTAAAAAATATGAACATAAATGTTATATTAAATGGTGTTCAAATAGAATTACAGTATTTGACTTTCATGTAGGACATAATATTCCAGAATGTAAAGGTGGAAAATTATGTCTTGAAAATGTAAAACCTATATGTTCTAGATGTAATCACAGTATGGGATCACAATATACCATTACTGAATGGATGGCTCTAGATGAAAATCATAAACAAGGATGCTGTGTTATATGTTAGTGCTTTTTTTCAAGTTTTTTATGTTAAAATTGAATTAATATAAAATAATATTACCACATATATAAAATGAACTGTTTTGAACTATTTGCTGGATGTGGGGGATTAGGTTATGGTTTTCATAAAGAAGGCTTTAATATTGTTGTTGCAAATGAACTGGAATCTAATATTGCTGTAACATATCAACATAACTTTCCTGAAACAAATGTATTTGTTGGTGATATTACCAAAAAAGAAATGAAAGCTAAGGTTTATAAAAATTTTGAGAATAAAGATTGTGATTGTATTTTAGGAGGACCACCCTGTGTTGCTTATTCTATGTCAGGACATAGAAATTCAAGAGACCCAAGAGGTCAGTTATTTAAAGATTATGTTGAATTTGTAAAAGAATTAAAACCTAAAGTATTTGTTATGGAAAATGTAAAGGGTATTCTTACTATATTACACGATAAACCAAAATTAAATAGTGATGAAAAAAAATTAGCAGATGAATATTATGTATTGGAAGAAGAAAAACTCAAATTGGAAGCTGAGAAAAAACAATTGAGTGCTAAAAATATAAAAAACGGATTTCCCTTTCTTAGAAATAAAAGATTATTAAAAGAGGTAAAAGCAAAAATTAAAAAAATGAAAAAAGATATTCCAAAATTTAGAATGAAGGTTACTGATATTATTATTAATACAATGAAAGAACTAGGTTATAATGTTCAAATGAAATTATTGAATTCAGCCAATTATGGGGTTCCTCAAAAAAGGGAAAGAGTCATATTTGTTGGAGTTAGAAATGATATTAATACGAAATTTGAATATCCTGTTGAAACTCATAATAAAGATGGAACTGATGGAAAGTTAAAATGGGTTAGTGTTAAAGAAGCAATTGATGATTTGAAAGATTTACCAGAAGATGCAGAAAAATTACAACAAATATACACCAAACATACACCAAAATTTATTGAAAAGATTAAACAAACTGAAATTGGAACTTCTGTATTAAAAAAATATTCGGAATCATTCTATAGATGTTATCCTGATAGACCATCTAATACTGTAAAGGAAAATCACGGAGGAGTATTTGTTCATTATGAAAAAGATAGAGTTATGACTCCTAGAGAGCTAGCTAGATTACAGAGTTTTCCTGATGAGTTTGTATTCAAAGGAACAAAAAGCAGTATGTTAATTCAATTAGGTAATGCTGTTCCTTGTGGATTATCTAATGCTATTGCAAAACAAGTAAAAAAATTACTATAAATAGTAAAGTTTTATTTAATTTTTTATATTTTTTTGTTTGATGGTTTATTGTCTAGAGTATAAGATCCTAGACTATGAACTAATTCTTCATCAGTTGCTGCACCGATATTTAGTTCATAATGATTTGCTATTATCGACATTTGAATAGCATTAGCAACTTGTTCCGCTTCTTCTTCATCATCACTGCTACTATCACTATCCCCGAAAATATTTTCAATTTCCGATAAATTTTCTTCAATTTCTTGTTCTTCCACTGCTTCTGAATATCTTTTTAGTGCCTTGTATTGTTTTTTCGCCTCTTTTAATAATTGTTTATTTCTAATTACAGGAATGCTAGTAGCTTTTTTATTTTTAGCACTCAATTGTTTTTTCTCAGCTTTCAATGATTTGTAGAGAGCTTTTGCTTCGGCGAGTGATGGTATGGTCTTCCAATATTTTCTATATGCTTCACCATCATACCAATATTCTCTTTTTACTCCCTTGGCGTCTATAAAATAATTACCCAGTCCCATTTGTAAATAATGTCCTGGAGGAGGTCTCCATTCAGGATATTTTTGTTTATACAGATCCTTTCGTCTATTACAACCTTCACAAATAATCTGAAAATCTTCTTTTTTTTGTGTGTCAATTGCGGCTTTTCCACATACCCTAGGATCACTATATGAATCATCCTTATGATCTATTACTATTTTACTCTTGTTCTTGAAGCTTTCTAGAGGTTCACAACATAAACAACAATGTTTAAAATTTGCAAAATGCCATTCCCTAATATCCTTTCTTATGGGACGATTTTTTTTTAATTCTGCCCTTATCTCATCTTTATTTATTCCAATAGATTGTATTGATATTATGGTATTACCTTTTCTTATAAAATTCCAGTCATATTTAATCATATCACGAAAACGACCGTGACGGGTTGGTCCTTCTTTGATCCACCATAACAGTCCATATTTTGTATTTTTTGTATATTGTTCTTTTATCTCTGCTGCTGAAACTACTCTGCTTATACCGTTCTCATCTACTTGCGCAAATTCATTCCATGCCTCATATTTGCTCAATTTGCTCATGCTTAATTTATATTCTATTAAAGAATATAAAATAAATTCAATTTCATACCAATTCCATTGTTTCGCTTATAAATCCTACTCCCTCTTCTGGATCTGATTGTAAAACTTGCTCTTTATATATTTTCATTGTTTTTCTTCGTTCATATTCCCTAAGTGGATACGATAACTTTTTGCAAAACTTCGACATCGAGTTTCCCATATATATTTACATCCATATTTTTTCTTTGCGTTTTCTGCATTTTCTCTTAATTCCTTATTTTTTGTTTTTACTCTATGTTCTAATTCATATTCTTTATAATTATGATATGATAGCATAACTGGTAATACCATTCCCATTTATACTATATAAATATTATTCTTTTACAGAATTCATTGCTTCCTTTATGGAGGCAAGTTTTGCTAACTTTTTCTTTATTGCCTTGTCACATTTTTCTTTTATAGATGGTTCAGGACTTATTGCAGATAGAGATTTTTGCCATATATCTAATTTTTCTGGATTTTTATTATAGTCTGGATTTTCTTTTTCCCATTCTGATAAGGTATTAACTAGTTTAAACTTAGTATTTGTTACAGCATTACTTATTTGACTTCCATCATCCTTTACCCAACCATCTTTGTTTTTTACCATAAATTTCAATCGTTTTTCGTCTGTTGAATGGATCGGTCTATCTGTTGGACTCAAATCTTCTAATTGCTTTGATAGTATATTTGACATACCTTCAATATATCCATTCTTAGTAGTATAATCTAAATCTTTTAAAGATAAAGTAATACCATCAACAAAATCTTTTAAAGTTTGTGCATTTTTACAATGTTCATCCAAAAATAGATTTACATTCAAATAATTATTGGTTGTAATATTTGTTATATTTTGAATTACATGTGGGGTTTGCTTACATTCCTCCTTCTTATTTACTAAAACACAAGTCTTTTTATGTCTATATATTCCCATTCTGCTCTTGTAATTTTTTCCACAAATTTCACAAGAAAAGATTTTGCTCGTTTTTTGCTCGTTTTTTTGGACAAATGTTACATTTTGGTTACACTTTTTTTGATGTTTTTTAGATAACAAATGTCTTTCCCAATTATTTTTTCGTGTCGTTGTATAGTCACAAACTCCACAATAATATGAATTGCTCGTTTTGCTCATTTTTTTGTCTAAATGTGACATTTTGGTTACACTTATATATAATGTCCAAAAAAATTTTAAGTATTTTGCGCAAAAGTTCTTTTTTTTTAGTGCCTAAAAATTATATGTAGGGGGCTTTTTTTAACAAATATTTTATAAATCCCTACAATATGGTCTAACGCAAAAAATGCACCTTTTTTCAGAAAAAACTTTTATGGATTTTCCCATTTTGGACAATTATATATTGTCCATTTCTGAATATATAGGGAAAATGTTTTATGAAAAAAGCGTCGAACCTTTTTTTTAGTTCTGTTTTTTCAGTTATATATTTATAATAAATATTTAAAGAATATTTCAATTAATAAAATATAATGCTTTATTTGATTTCTTGGAGTATTTCTCAAGCCGCACGCGTTGACTGTTGGAATGTTTTTGGTAACATGACCCCTGCCGATGATTTGAAGGATGCAGGTGACAAGATTAAGGTTGTTGGTAGATGGCATCGCCTTAGTGGAGCTGGAGGCGTTTGCATTTGTGATACTGATGATCACGCCGCTCTTAACTCTTGGATGCTTAACTGGTCTCCTGTTTGTGAGATTAGTGTTGAGCCAGTTGTAGATGATGCAACATCTCGAGCATCACTTCAAGGAAAGCCTTTCTTTAGTGCCAAGGAATCTTCCACAGTACCAAGCACTGATGAAGGAGAAGTTCTTGGAGCTTAGATAAATAATATAACCATATTTTATAATGAAATTAAGAGACGGTATTCTTCTTGTTGTTCTTGTTCTTTTATTTGTTATTTTAGCATATTTGGTATCTAGTAAAAACCCAAAACAAAGTTTTCTTGCACCAGTTTTAGTTCCTATGCGAGGATTTTTTCGTTATGGACCCGCTTTCGGTGGTAACCGTGGGCATACTACTGTTGTAGTAAATGGTGGAAGTAGCTCATCTTCTAGTTCTTCATCTAGTAGTTCTAGTGGTTCTGGTTCTGGAAGTTCTAGTAGTGGACCAACCATGACAGGCCCTATTACTACACCTTCATCTACACCACCTCCAGCTGTTCCATTCAGTCGTATGAATAAAAATTGAATTAAGTTAAATATAATTTAATTCAATTATACATTATAAATGCAAAAAACAGGTAAGAATCGCAATACAATTGACAAGTTCTATACTAATCCTAGTATAGTAAAAAAATATATAGATAAGTTTAAACCTTATATTGGTAAAAATGATTTGATTATAGAACCAAGTGCAGGATGTGGAGTTTGGACAACTCCATTACATATGTATAATCTTATCGCATTTGATATTCAACCTGAAGGCGAAGGTATTCAACAAATGGACTTTCTTGGTGTAGACTTATACGCTTTCCAATCAAATTTACATTTTATAGGAAACCCTCCGTTTGGAAGACAATCTTCACTTGCTAAGAAGTTTATAAAACATATATGTAGTTGTGAAAAAACACAAACAATAGCATTTATATTGCCAAAAAGTTTCAAAAAGGATAGTTTTCAAAGAGTATTTCCGGTTAATTATCATTTAGAATATCAAGATGATGTAAGTAAGGATGCATTTCTAGCTAATGGAAAACCATATGATGTTCCTTGTGTATTTCAAATATGGCGAAAAAAAGATACTGAAAGAGTTATTCCTGAAAAAGTAGAACCAAAAGGGTTTAAATTTGTTAAAAAAAATGAAAATCCAGATTGTTCTCTTCGTAGAGTGGGTGTTTATGCTGGTAAGATTAGTAAAGATATAGAAGATAAAAGCGACCAAAGTCATTATTTTATAAAAGTAGAACAAAATTGTGACCTTTTCATAATTAAATATCAAAATATTGAATGGGAACATAATAATACAGTTGGTCCCAAATCTATTTCAAAACAAGAATTTATAAGAGAGATTAACAAGTTAACTTCTCCCTAATCCATTTCCGTATATTATCATTTGTAGGATTTAATATTTTTAATAAACCATTGATATAATATGGTTTCAAATCATCTGTTGTTTCAGAATCTTCTACCATCAATATAGTATTATATATTACCTTTAATAAGCGTTTATCATAAGTGTCTTTGATATTTTTAAAAACAGTATCAATATTAATAGCATCATCACTAGCATCTTTAAATAAATCAGGGGATTCTAATGACAATACATTTTTATAAAGAGCTAGAGTATGTGTAATTGCTGTTTGTTCAGCAGCGGAATAAGTAATAATAAGTTTTTCTATTCCTTTTACTGCACTGGTCAATATATGATTAAAAATTTTATTATCCTCGCTTTTATACCATTTATAATAGCGACGAATAGCATGGAATAGATAATATAAATCATCTTTTCCGTCACTATTATACCATCTCCATACTCCTTGAAGATATGATGGTGGATGTAATTGTAGTATAGTATCACTAACACTAACCTTAGTACCTATTGGAGATTCAGATAATAAAGCTAATTGAACCATAACTTGCAATGGTTCTAATATCATATCACTACGTTCTTTTCTACTGGTAAGATCCATATAATTACCTTTGTTTTTATGTTTATACTTTTTCACTAATTTATAAATTTTTTTTGTGTTTTTTATTCCACTCACAATATTCCATCCTATCATTGCCATATTCATATAGTATTATACAATATTTAAAAGTTATATAAAAGAATATTACTTTGTTCTTGTAGTATGGATTATGCCGAAAATAGTAAAATGATGGAGGAAGAAGAAATGAAAGAATATCTATTCCCCCGCGATGATTATCGATTAGTTAAATTTAATACTTTTAATACAGAACAACAATTAAATAGTATATTT
>WLWH01002260.1_pt1 | contig 11072 bp, 9 predicted proteins | sample 6712741 | NCBI WGS metagenome assembly WLWH01 (sample SAMN12718694, study PRJNA515312) | sponge metagenome | isolation source: marine sponge | host: Mycale hentscheli | place: New Zealand: South Island, Marlborough, Capsize Point | collected 2003-05-01 | reverse complement strand
AATAATCATATTTAAATCATAAGCAATTGTATCATTTACAAGATTTAAATCAATCATTATAGGATATTGTGAATAATAATTTAATGTTCCTGTTCTTGAATTTGTATTTAATTCTTCAGCAGGAATTGATGCTATAATTTTTCCCTTATCTCCTGTTGAACCATTATATCCTTTAATATTAAAATCAACTAATTCTACTAATAAATTTGGCTCTCTGATTGTTAATATAGGTTTATGTTGTGAGGTAGTTGGATTTGAAACTTGTCCTGATGGATAAATATTAAATCTATTAAAACCGATTAAATCAGCGATATTATTCACAATACGAGAACCTGGTGTAGGTACTTCAGCATCAGGAACTGTTCCACCATTACTTACTAAATCACTTTCAAAAATTGTTCCAAATAAAAATAAAGCTGATAATTTTACAGCATTTGATGGAGGAGCAGCTACTAATTCTTCAGTATTTACATAACCTGGTGTTGTATCATCTACTTCATCCCCTTCTTGAAATACAAAATCAGTAGGTGGAGCAAATTCATCACTATCATAATGTCCCCCCACTTTTACATGTTTTCTATCATATCTTCCACCATTTGTCATACAAAAACATGGTCTTAATGGAAAATGATCTTCTATAATATTTTTAGTCATATTAGTTCCTGTTTGACTTGAATTCATTAATATTGTTTGTTCTTCCCAATTTCCATCTCCTGCTTTATCATGTAGAATAAATAATTTGTAATTTAAAATATTTGAAATTTGTATTTTTACTTGAATATGATCTAATCCATAATCAAAATTACTCCAATTTGTAGGGCTTGGATTTACACCTGGAATAGTGTTCCAATTTGATGGTGTTTTATTTTGAAAAACATATTTACTTTGATTTCTCCAATTTGGATTTGGAAATGGAACAGCTCCATTTTGAAGCATTTGAGATAATTGAATTTGAATTCCATCAAAAGTGGGATTATCTTGAATGTTAAACATTGTATCAAAACCTTCAGGTTGTAAAGTTGTAATAAGAGCATCAGGATTTCCTGGATATTTATTCCTACCATTGTATAATTGATTTCTTACATATCCAACAGCGGATCGTCCATAACCAATAGGAGCTGAAGGAATATTAAGTTTTGTATTTAAAGGTGAAGCTGATACTTTAAAACCTGTTCCTGTTGGTGTTGTATTGTATCTTCCACCTGCTGTAATATCTTGTAAAAATTCTTCACTTTCATTATATAGTAAGCTATCAACATAATCCCACGAGGCTTCTAATGTGGCATCTTGAGAGGCATCTGAACCAATGCCAAATTCTGCTTCATCATCAGTTTTAAAATACCAATATTCATCAGGAGAAGTATCTGTAAATTTGGCAACATATGTCCAACCGTTTGTTTCAGCTTGTGATCCACCTGGTGGTAATTCCAATGTGAAATTTCTATTTGTACCATCATCATTCTCAATTAAAGGAATGGCATCAGTTATAAATCTTTGTGAAAAACTTTGTAAAGGAAAACCTGAAACTGGTTTTATTTCATAAATGGCTTCTCCATCATTTGGAAAAATTCCTTTATTTCCTGTAATAATATTTGACATTGATTGTCTTTCAATTATTCCATTTGTAAAACCACCTCCACGAACTTCAACTGCTTTTGTTGAATTATCAACAATTTCTAAATTTGGATTTCCCGCATATTGTTCCAATGTTATTTCATTAAAATTTGGTGTTTCACTCTGACCATAATCAATGGTAAAAGCCCCATCACCATCAAATTTGGAATCATCAAATCCTATTGTCCAATTCCCTTTATAATTTCCTAATATGGTTGAATTATCAAGAGCTGTTTTTATTTGTGATGCTAAACCAATTCCTGTATATTCACCTGCTGGTATTTTAATTTGATGTTGATTAAATTGGGCTGAATTCCCTATTCTCCATGTTAAAGTATCATTTTTTCCTTCAATTACTTCATAAGAAGCTACTTTATTTATTGATAATGAAACTAATCCTACTTCGGTTCCCTTACGAAGTTCAATGCCATCTTTAAAGTTATTTCTTATTATTGATGGGTCTGTACTGGATGGGTTTTGTGAATTGTTTTTACTTTCTAAAGTTAATAGCGACATCTTTTAATATAATAATAGATATTTTTTTTTAAAATAAAATATCTAAATATATAATAAAAACAATGGAATTAAGTCTTAAACATTATGAATTAACTGACCTTGAAGAAGGAAAAAATCTTAAGAAATTCCAAGATGATATAAATAAGGAAATGAAAAAACAGGAAAAACCTAAATCAAAACCACAAGACATTTTTGTTGGATTTAAAAAAACACCAACAAAATCACGAAAAAAAGGTGTTTTAAAATTCAATAAGAAACCTTCAAATGGTGGATATTATTAAAATAAAATTTAATCATTTTAATAATATTTTAATGATGCCTTTTTTGGCATTCTTAATATATAAATAATTCTGCCAAAATTGGCATTTTATTTTTTAGATTTTTCTTTTGTTTCTTGTTCTCCTGATTTTTCAGGTGGAGAAATTAAAGCTGGTAATGGAGGTGGTAATGATTTTTGTTTAATAATTTTATAAACTACACTTGAATTCCTTTCAATCGGGGCTGGACTGCCATCAGGAAGCATAATTTGTGTAGTAAAATCAGTTAATACATAAGGTGTATCTACTGTGTATGTCCAACCTGTAGAAAATGAATAAAAATAATCACCTGTAGAGTAATTTCTTGATATATAAGCCAATGCTGGAATTTTCTGTTGTCCATTTTGACCACCAAAAAATTGAGTATTTCTAACAATATCTGAATAAACTACTAAATATGGATAATCTAATTTTGATGGTAAATTTAAAGCTATTAATTCATCACTTTCCGCATTAACATAAGTACCACTATTTAATACAGTTCCGCCAAGATTTTCCATCTGTTGTCCCTTGACATTTTTAGTCATTGATAATTGATCAGCTCCTGAAATATAAGCATTAGTTGTAAAAGGTTTTACCATGTTATTGTATTTATCACTAAAATTAACATTTAATCCTAAATATTGATTATAATTACCACGATTAAATTGTATTTGTCGGTTTCCTGTAAATGGCAATAATTGTTCTGATGTAAATCCTAATTTATCAAATAAAGTTCCTGTGTATAATTCAGGAATACCTGTTATTAAATCTTCTTGATATAACCCTTTATCATCAGTGTATTTTATACCAACTAAAGCTATTCCACTTTGTGAAGATATAACTGGAAATGGTTTGTCGGTTTGAACAATATTTACATAAGGTGTTTTTACAACTCCACCAAATGCGGTAATTCCACAAATGGCACTATCACTACTATTAACACACATACTTTCAATTGAAGCCTGTTCATTGGCTTTATCTAATGGAGCTTGAAATACACCATTTCCACTTCTTACTGAACAATGAAAATCTTTTAATGTCATTCTTGATGAATTATCATCATAAGTTAATTGTGGATTATCGGCACCTATCATACAATATGGGTAATAACTATATGGTCTTGTATTTGGTTCAGTGTGGTCAGGATAAGCTGTTTCTCCACCTTGTAAATTTTTTTGTGTTGTAATTACTTTGGCTAAAGCATTGTCATACATGGATGGAGATGATCCAATAAATTCACCAATATCAGGATATGGTATAATTGATCCTTGTTTATAATCAACAAGCTCTCCATTAACAAGGGCAATAAATGGAACATCTATTAAATCAGGGTTTGGTGGTACTTTCCAAAATACAGGAATTAATGCCACACCGAAATCATTTGAAATTTGTATATTTCCATATTGTCCTTTGGAATTTTTGAATGAAAATAATGAATTATCGGGTAATGTAAAATTAAAACTTCCTGGTAAATCCTGATTAAATTTATCATTATAATTTGAAAATATTTTGATTGAATTAGACCTATCATAAAAACAACCATCACTAAATCCAACATAACTTTTTGTTCCATTTGTTAGAGGTTGATATGAATTGGCTATATTTCCCATATTAAAATTTGTTTTTACTCTTACACTCGGTAAAAATACTTTATGTCCTGAAGCACCAAAAGAAAGAGTATCATCCGCACGACCAAATTGAACAATAGAAGAATAATAATGTGTTCTGTTTTCAGGGGTCATTGGAGTTTTAGGATTAAAACCTTGATTTGGTAGAACTCTTTGTAAAATTCCTTTACCTATTCTTTCAACATTTTTTATATTATAAACAGCATTTATTACAATACATTCATAAGGTTTTAAATTTAACATATCAATATCTTGAGCTACAGCATTTGTTGTTCTGTCTTTTGGATATGTAATATTAATGTTTGTATTTTGATCTTTATTTAAAATATCTAAAAGACATGGTAAAGTTCCAAATTGACCAACTCCATTTACAATATTTTGGTCTCCTGAATATGTACCTGCTGTTTCAATTCCTGGAAAATTTCCTGAAGCAAAATTACCCTTTCTTATACTCATCCAATACATGGAACTTAACCATCTATCAGGTTCAGCACATAATATGTTTTTATAAAAAAATTCTTGACCTTGTGTTTCAGTGTATAAATCACCTTCATTATAATTTCCCCCACCTGGTTTCTCTCTTATTTCACCTGGAAAAATAGTGGCCCATCGTCCTTCATTTCTGCCATATAATAAATCACCCGTACATGTTCTTACTGTTTTGTATGTATTATCAGTTATAACTGGAACAGACCTTGTTTGAATTTGACCACTTGAACTTACTGAAAAAACCGCTGGATCTGTAAAAGAATCTATCCATCCATTTATTTCAATATTACCACTTGAAACCCTGGCATGAAATTGTTCAGTAATTCTTTGAGCTACATTTTCAGGAGTATTAAAACCTTCAGGAACAATTAATTCAACAGTTTGAGTTGTAAATTGAGGTATTTGACCATCAGCAATATCTTTTGTAATATTTTGAAAACCTAAAAATGTGGCATCAGAATTCATTAAATACATTCTTAAAGAAGAACTATCATCTAATGGTTGTGGTGGAATACTGAATACTCCTCCTCCATCTACTTCCTTGTAAGTGCCACTATCATTATACATACCTTCACATCCACGATATGGATAAGCTGCTTTGAAATTATCATAAGATGATAAATCAGGTAATCCATAATCGTCGGTTTGTGATAGTGCCACACTATCTTTAATTTTCATATTTAATAATGGTAAAGGACAATTGAATTGTTGTCTGTTTGTTATATAAAATTGAAATTCTAACTGAGCTTTATTATCAACGAAACCATAAGGGTTTTTTATATTATTAACTCCTGAAAATTCAATAGTTTCTTCAGGTGAACCTTTTTGTTGTATCATAGTGGCTTCAACCGAAATCTGATCACCGACAGTAAGTGGTATTCCTGTTTGGATCTGTGTCCGCCATTTATTATTAGGGAAATCAGGGAAATTTTGATTAACATTGGTTGATTTAAATGATTTTAATTCATCTTTATAAGAGATTTCACGATTGGCTTCTATTATTATCGTTTCACTCATATCTTTTAATATATTAATAGATATTTTTTTAAAAGTTTTATTCTTAAAATAAATTATCCAAAATAATTTGAATATGGATCTAGTGGTGATTGTTGAATTATTGGTTTTGGTTGAGATTGTTTAACAGCTGGTCTTGGTTTTTCCACAACTTTTTTAGTAGAAGTGTCATTACTTTTCTTACGGTCATAGTCATCTTTTAATACTAAATATTTTTCCATGTTTCCCATAAAATTCATAAATGAAAATTTATCCTGTTCTTCTTTCATTTTTCTTTGTTTTTCTAATTCTTCTTTATGACTTGGAACAAAGTCTTCAGGAGTGGAATTTTTTTGAATATTTTTTTGATCTTCTCGTGGTTCTTTAATTTCCATTTTTATTGTTTTTTCATCATATTTTTTTTGTTCTTCAGTTTTCTTTGTTCTTGGTTTTCGTGGTTTGTATGTTTTATAACTTTTGGCTTTGTGTTCCTCTTCAACTTTATTTAATGCTTCTTCTTTGGCTTTCTTCTTGGCTTCTTTTTTTTCTTGTGCCAATTTCCTTATTTTTTCAAGGTGTGCTTTTTGTTTTTCTGATAATTCTTTTTTCTTTTTTGGTGCCACTTTTTGAATAAAAGGGCTATCATCATGTACTTCCTGTTTTTCAACTTCATTTATTGTTTCTTGAACTTGTTCAGGTGTAGGTTCATCATCATCCATGATAACTTTTAAGTCTTCTACAATGTCAAGGCTTGGTAGATTAGTGTCCATTTTAATATATTATTAGAAAATAATTTTTATAGAAAAGTTTATTTTCTATAATATTTTTGATGTTTTATTCTAACCAAATTATATCTTTTGGTAAATTAATTTTATAACAGTAATAAAAACAATCAAAATTACATTTGTTTTGACATTCATTACCATCTTTTACAAATTGAATTCTTTTTCTTGGAATTATGATTTGAATGCCTTTTCCTTTCCACTTTCTGAAATATTGTGTGTTAATTTTACTACTTGGAAATATTAATATAAAAGGTTTATCAAGATCATACAATCTATTCATTACTTCTTTACTTAATGAGAAAGGAGGATTTGATACAATTATATCACCTTTATTATTATTAAAGAAATCAATTTTTTCATGTATTACTTGAAAACCAAGTTCTTCCAAATATTTCCCTGATTTCCCATCACCATAAAAAGCTTCCCAAATTACTTTACCTTGTGGTATGTATTGTTTTATATTTTCCCAAGCATATTTAGGTGTCATATAATCATCATGTTTTAAAAATGTTTTAGTGTGAAAACCTGCCATTCCTTTTATATATTGTTAGAAAAAAATATATATAAAAAGTCGTTTTTCTATTTTTGAGAATAAATATGCCAATTTTGGCAACAATATTATATAAAGAAAGAATGCCAAAAAAGGCATCCACATTTTAAAATAAAGTGAAGATTCCATAAAGAAAGAATGCCAAAAAAGGCATCCACATTTTAAAATAAAGTGAAGATTCCATTTTTCTATTTTTGGGAATAAATATGCCAATTTTGGCAACAATATTATATAAAGAAAGAATGCCAAAAAAGGCATCCTCCTTTTATAATAAAGTGAAGAGAACTAACTAAACATCCCCTAATACTGATTGTGGCAATTCTGTTTGACCCCCATATTCATCTTTATGTTCATAAATTAATTTATTAAATGTAGAATAAACTTTAGTTGGATTTGATTGAATATCAATATACATGAAATCATATCTATTTGGTGTGGCTTTCTTATATAACTCAAAAAACTTTTGTTGACCACCTACAATATCACCATATTCTTCAGCCATTTTTAATAATTCTTTTTCATTTGGATTGGGAGAACCTATGATGACAAATGTGGCATTTTGTCTAATAGGTACTTCAAGACCACGAAAAACTTGTGAAGCAAACAAAAGAAGCCCAATATTATAATGTCTTGATCTCGTGGCTAAATAATTAATTTTGGCACTCTTTTTAATACCAAGAAAATCATCCAAAATTACAGCTATAAAAGGCTTTTCACCTCGTGGAAAACTATCTTGATATTTTATAATATTTTCAATTATTTCATCAATTTTTGTTAAATCATCAAATATTGTTTCAGGAAATTCTTTCTTTAAAAATCTTGAAGTTCTATCATTATTAATTGTATTTGAAATAATATAAACTAAATCAAACTGGTCTTTATAAAAATTAGGATTTAATAACAAATTGGAAATAATTGTTGATTTTCCTGTTTTAACAGGACTTATTAAAATTCCAACTTGGCCCGTACTAATGTTAGGTAAGTGAGGGTGAATAGGTCTCTTTAATTGGTGTTCATTACCCTCTTCTTTGACTGGAAGAATACTTAAATCGTCATTCATCTTTTTAATATAATATTAGAAATTATTTTTTATAGAAAACATTATTTTCTATAATATTTTTTTGTTTTATGAAATGCCAATTTTGGCAGAATTATTTATATATTAAGAAAGCCAAAATTGGCACATCACCACAAAATCCTTCTACTGTGATAATTAGGTGAAGAAGGAATATCTTTAGTAAATTTTCCTTCCTTATTCTTTATACCTGCTGACCTTGTTAAATAATTTTTTCTTCTCTGTTTATCATTGTGATCTTTAGAAGCCCAAATTCCTGTTCTGTCTTTGAAATGTTCCATCTTTGAAGAGCCAAAATGAATTTTTTTTCCATCAACAATTGTCATTAATTTTTTATCCTTTTTATCTGATTTAAAATAAGTATATTTACCAATCTTAAAACCTTTCATTTAATAAATAAAAATATATTTTTTAAAAATAAAAAAAAATATTTAAAAATAAAATCTTTTTTATATATATATAATGGAGATATCAGACGAAGATGATAGAAATATAATTGTAGAAGCCAAAACAATTAACCCAATACATTTTACTTATGATTGTCCTTATTGTTATAGGATAAGAAGTGGAAGACTTGTTGATAGTCCTTTTTGTAAAAGAACAAAACGATTATTATCATCCGCTGTTCCAACAAGACATTTCCATGGATCAGGAGGTGATTTAAGTAATAGAATAGAACACAGGGTATCACATTGTACAGTAAATGATGATAAAGGTGTTTTTATCAAAATAACAAATAAAACAAAAAGATATAAATAATTTAATATTAATTAATTTTCTTAATATTAAATTTTTTTATTTTTAATTTTTTCCTAAAAAGTTTATTCAAATTGTCTTTCAACTTGTTCGTAAATTGGAATTGGTGGAGAGAGCTTTTCAATCTCAAATTCCTTCCACTTACGAGATAATCTTTTTTCATCAGGGTTCATAATAAAATAAATGGAAGACCTATTCATTCCATATAATTCTGATATATCTTGTTGAGTTTTAATATATTTTTTTTCTATGAGTTCAGTCTTTGTTTTATCGGCATATTTTTTAACCAAATAATGATAATTGGTAGAATTTGAAGCACCTGTTTTTCTCGGCATTTTATTATATAATAAAGATATTTTTTTTTTAAATAATTTTTTTTTAAAATAAATTAAATTTTTTAAAAATTCCTTAAGCACTTACCATAACTTGTCCTGCTTTAAGGGTCATCATTCTTTCAACAAGTGAAAAATATCTTAATTGTCTGTCATCATTATTTTGAGCTGTTCTATAAAGAGTTCTTATATGTTCTACTGGTTTTTGTCCTACAAGCATTCCTGCTCCTGGAACATTAAGTGGTGAAACACTTAAATCAACACCTTCAAAGTGAAGCTGATTGGCAAGTTCTCTTTGACTGTGTCCTTGACAAGTATTATCTTTAATAAGATCTTGATTTTTTGGATGATGTGGTTGAAGTTTATCAGTATTAACATCAGGAGAATATTCGGAACTTGTACAGTTAATATTAGTAGAAAAAACATGTGAAAGCTGATTTTGTTTCCTGGCTTCATTTATAACATCCCTTGAATAAATAAGTTTATCATTTACTCTCCAATTATAGGCATCAGCTACATTATAACCACTTGAACCATATACTCCTGTAAGAACATTATCATCTCCATGGTCATGAAGTAAAATGCTTCTTACATTTCTTCCTGAAAGACCTAAATCCCTTGTAGTATGTTGAGAAACCACATTAGTTCCTATAGGGGCAGTGGCTAATTTTGGAACATTTGAAGAAGTAAGAATTAAATCTTCATAAGGCATTACTAATCCTGTTTCACTCATAACTATTTTGGCAGTGGCATCCATTCTCTCATTTTCATAAGTAAGATAATCAGCAAGGAATTTAACATTATCAGTACCAACTTTAATTCCTGTTCCATCACCATATCCATCTTCAAAACAGGCAATAATACCAACTTGATTAGAAGCTTGAGTATTGAAAGTAAGTTCAACTGATACATGTTCAGCTATTAAATATAATGGAAGTTGGATATTTTTCATCATTGGAAATAATTCTGAAAGTTTAATACTAAATACAGGGCATTCAGTTTCTGAAACAGTGAGAACTAATGAAGGGTCAATATTTCCTGTGGCAGCAGCTGAATAAATAAGTGATTTCATTTGATATTCACCATCACCTTGATTATCAGGCTCAAGAACATCGGTAGATCCAACTTTTACTAAATCTTTTTGTGATTTTTCTTCATTAGTTTTAAAAGCTCTTTTCATTGTTTGATAATAAGCATAATCATCAGAAGTGGCAAGAACTTTAGTACCAACTTTAAGAACAGCTCTTTTTATTAAACTGTGAATTCCAGTTTTTACAGGAAGAAAAGCTTTACCATCTCCGTTGGCTGTATCGGTAGGATGGACACTAAAAGTGAATGTAGAACCAACATCAAGAATTCCTTTTTTTTCAAAAACAAATCGGGCGAAATTTTGATTAATAACAATAGGATCTAATTGATTAGTTTCTATATTCATTGTCTGAATTGATGGAATTGGTTGAACATTTAAAACATCAGGAAGCGATTGATTAGACATCTTTTAATATAATAATAGATATTTTTTTTTTAAAAATAAATTTAATTATATATATTTTTAAAAATTTTAAATAAAAAATTTAAATGCCTTTTTTGGCAATTTCTTAATAATAATAATAATGCCAAAATTGGCACTTTATGAAACAACAGCTATTCCCTGTGGAGAATAAGCCAAAGTATTTTGAGCTAATACATAAGTAAATATGGAATTTGGTGAATTACCATCAAGAGCTGATTTAATTCTTAATCCATAATTAGTATTTTTGAAATCAACACCAACTTTATATGGGTCTTCTGCTACACCAACACCAAAAACAGGTTCAGGGTCAGCCTGTTGTCTGTTTTCTCCATTTGTAATAATTAAATCTTGGCCTGTAAGTGGATTTACATCGGTAGAAATTTGAACTTCAGTATTTGGTGAAATAAGTGAATGATTAAACATGGAATAAGGTTTAATTGAGTTTATAAAGTTTGTACTTAATTCACTTCTTGGTCTTCCTTGGTCTGAAGCTGTTTCAACATCAATTTCATTTTCAATCGG
>WLWH01002257.1_pt1 | contig 11082 bp, 25 predicted proteins | sample 6712741 | NCBI WGS metagenome assembly WLWH01 (sample SAMN12718694, study PRJNA515312) | sponge metagenome | isolation source: marine sponge | host: Mycale hentscheli | place: New Zealand: South Island, Marlborough, Capsize Point | collected 2003-05-01 | reverse complement strand
TGTTGAAACAAAATTCTTGGTTGAACATAATGTTGCCACATTTATATAGTAGACCAGAATGTACAAACAAAAAAACAAAAGGAGTAATATGTATAATAACTTAAATCAAAAATTATCTGAACTACAAGCAGGTAATTATTTAATAAAGGTTGAGAACATAAGTGATAGGAGACCAAACAATTATTATTCAAAAGAATATTTTGTGACAGTAAAATATAAAGTCACAGATTTGAATAATCCTAAGAGAAAGTTTGGAGTAATAGTAGCAGGGATGGGAAGTAAACCTATTGAATTAAATGTAGATAGAGAACTACTACCTACAAACTATTTCACTTGGGAAAACTTTGATGAAGTTTTATTTAATAGATTATCTAAAACTCAAAGAGAAATAAATGAAGAAGGTTATTATAAAAAAGATAGAGACACAGGGAGGGTGGTAGCTTAATGAAAACAATTAAAGAAATTAAAGACCATTTTAGTAAGGATGAAATAAAAATTCTTATTGAAATCATAAGAGGTAAACAAGACTTTGATGTAATGGAAGATGCTATTAAAGATTTTTATTCAGATGAGTTAAGTATATTTTCATTTGATGGTAGCAATGTATTACACGAAGATTTAAGAGAACAGTTATTAGATAAGTTAGAGTTTGATTTTGAAATGGGAGGAGTAATATGAGTAAAGATAAAAAAGTAATAACAATGGAAGACTTTGATAATTGGTTAGACGAGTGTCCAGTACCTTATGAACAAACTTGTAGTGGACTTAATACAACAGAGTATTATTCATTTGATTTAATAGGCTGTGAAATGAAGGAGGATGATGATGATAAAGAAATATAGAACTAAAGTAAAACCAGATAGAAAAAAAGTAGGACAGTTAGCTTATGATAAACATTGGAGTGTAGTAGGCTTAATCAAATCGTTAAACTATAAACAAGAGGAGTTAGATACATGGGCAAAGTTAAACAAGCAATCGTAGATGTTCAAGAAGAGGTGATGAATATAGTACAAGGTATTACAACACCAAGTCTTCCAGATGTACAAACTATTTTATTTAAAAAGTATTGGCATAAGAATAACAATGGTTTCTTTTTAGATGAGAAGGTGGTAAGCAACGCATACAATAAAGCAGTATATGAAAAAGAAAATGAAGAAGAGTATGATGATGATAGATATAGAGATGCAGATATAATTATAAAGGAGGATGAATGTTAATTTTTGGTAAGACTAAGAGTGATTGGAAAGCAATAGAATTATATTACAGAAGAGAGTGGTTATGTTTTGTAGTAGGATTTATTATAGGAGTTATATTAATATGAAGTATTGGATGTGTGAATTTCACGAACAAAATGGTGAGCATGAGTATACATTTAGACATATATACAATGACAAACAGTTAGAAGATATAGGACATGAAGGTGATGACCATGAGTATAGAATATTAAATCATTTCTTTAATCAAACTATGGATGCAGGAGATGAAGATGGAGGAGGTTATTGGACAGATGATGGTTGTAGGATAGTTAGGTTTGATGGTATGACCCAATGCTTTAAGAAAGATTTTAAAGTTATGGAGATGTGTGGTGTATACAAAGTAGGTGGTAATGATTTAAGATTAAGATGGAATGAGAAAGAAAAGTATTATGAAGAATACTATGAAGAAAAATATAGAAGACAAGGAGCAAGTACAATAAAACATGGATAGAAAAACACAATTTATATTTAGATTAAAATGTATAATAAAAAAATGCAGGGAGAAAGGTTTGTTTTCTATTGCAATTAAACTAAAGGAGAAGTATGAACGAAGGAATGATGCAAGAAATAATTAATGATTGGATGAGTTGGAAGTATGATATACAAGATATGAATAAGAGTGAATGGAATACTAGAGACCAAAGTAAATTAGATATGATAGGTGTACTATTAGAAGATAAACTAAAACAAATGAAAGGTAATAAGTAATGGATGAACTACATTTAGAAATGATTGATAGAAATAAAGATAGAAACTTACAACAAAAAAGAATGGCAACAATTATACAAGTAGCAGGTTTGCTTGGAGTAGATGAGTTAGAATATATCAAAGGTGAAATAGGTGATATGATTGCAGACATAGAGAGAGATAAGCATGATAAGTAATATAGATAGTATGATTAAATGGGCGAGTGGCTTTGTAGATGGTGAAGGATACATACAATATAAACAAGAGCCATATAAAAGAATACGAATAGAGGTATGCAATACAGACTTTGCACCAATAGAAATCTTACATGATTTATTTGGAGGTAGAGTTTATGATAGGAAACCAAGACTAACAGCAAAAAACAAATGGTCTAAGCCACAGAAAATATGGGTAGTTTTAAATGAAGAATGTTATGAAGCTTGTAAATCTTTATTACCTTATCTAACTACTGAAAAAAGAATTGCTACAGCTACAAAAATACTAAATCATTATGAGTAGAAAAGTTAGAATAAAGAATGCAATCTTTGGTAAGAAAGTTTTCAATAGTAAAGTTGAACTACAATACTATAGAAAGTATAAACAAATAAATTTAACAAAGGAGTTAGTAATGGAAACACACGAAGCAGTTGGTATAGCTGAAGGATATATACCTGCAGAGACAGTTGAAGAAGAGTTAAAAGCATGGCAACATTTAATTGATACTGGAATGTGTTGGCAATTACAGGGTTGGTTTGGAAGACAAGCCATGTTCTTAATTGACAATGGATTATGTAAGAGTAAGGTAGTAAATTAATGCTTGACATTTTTTTTATTTGTGGTATAAGGATAGTAAGATGTTTATAAAAAAATTAATAGTAAGGTTGAGAATGTGGTATGCTGATATCAGAGGACATCATGGTAAGAGATGGAACTATGAGCCTGGAGATTGGTACATGGGTCAACATAAAAAAAGGAAAAATAAAAATGGAAAATAAAATAAAGAAGTATATAGTGATGAGTAAGTTTGGACATTCAGATAGATTTATGTTAGAAAAACAATTTTTAAATAGACATAGTGCAGACTACTATGCTAACTTAATGAAAGAAGAAAAAGAGTATGATGATATTGAATACTTTTTGTTCGAACAAAGTGTAGCTTATAATAATAAAGAAGAAGAATACGAAGACAGTATTCCTTTTTAGAAAGTAAAAATGTTAACAAAGAAACAATTAAAGTTATATAAATTTTTACAAGAGTATAAAGAACACAATGAAATTATGCCTAAGTTTGATGAGATGAGAGAACATATGAATGTTAAATCTAAAAATACTATTCATCAAATGCTTGGGTATATAGAGTGGAAAGGATATATTAAAAGGTATCCTGCACAGGCAAGAGCAATTAAAATAATAAAGGAGAAATCTTAATGACTAAAAGAAAAACAATAAAGAAAAAAATAGATAGAGTAAAAGAAAGTAATGATTGGTTTGATACTCATGTTGAAGTTATGGGTTTTGGTAGAGGTACTAGAAATAAAAAAGTTAAATCAATTATTAAAGAACAAGTAATGAAGTCTTTATCAAAGGAGATATACTAATGGCTAAGAAAAGAAAACAATATGAACCTAAGTATAGAGATGCATTAGATAATTCTGTTTATGTTTTTCATAATAATATATTTAACATTGATTTATTTATTAATGCATTGACAGCAGAAGATGCAATGGAACAGTTTGATAGATGTCAATTTGAAAATAGAAACCAATGGAAAATATTAGTAGAGTTAGGACAACAACCAGCATAATAAAAATACAACTTACACTAGAAAGGCAACACCAAATGCTCTGTAAATCATTGATATTATTACATAATATTTATTTTTTAGAGAGGTTGTTAAAGCAATAGTTATAATGTATAATAGATATACTGTCTTTAATAAAAGACAAGAACCTTTTATCCAACATAACTTTATAGACAGGACAAACCAATATGAGTAACAAATTCTTTTTAAAAAAAACATGGGTCAATGTAGATGTATGCGTTGAAGACTATTATAATTCAGGCACTACATTAGCACAAGTTAAAGAGAAAATAAATTGGAGTCCATATTCAAATATAATTAATAGAGAAGTGAAACATAGTAGACATACAGTAGAAGAGATTGATGAAGAAACATTTAAAAATAAAATCCAGAAATCCAATAGCGAAAAGTCTACAAACAAAACAGTTTCATTCGAAGATTATAAAGCAGAATAAAAAGTCTTTATTAAACAAGGTGTTTGATAAAATGAAATATGATATTGAACAGTAGTATAACTTCAGGACAAGGTGAAGGCAGAGCAATAACACCAGATATTTTATTGTATCGTAGTGTTATAGTTAGAGCAATTATGGATGCATTGGATGTAGATATTCATGCATGGGGTAATGCTAGAGAAAATATAATCCAAGACGCAAGGGCTTGGTTTTCAAAACAAGACTCACATTTCTGTGAGATATGCGATTACGCAAACTTAGAACCAACATTTATAATCAGGAAGTTTCAACAGTTAGATAAAGCTAATGCTAAGAAACTATTTAAGAATAAAAATCTTAATAAGTTTTTGACTCATTATATTTGTAGCTTTCATCAGGAGATACAATACTAATGGCAACAGGAAAGAATACTAAATTTGATTTAGACTTAGAGTATGGACAGATAAGAGAGAAACGAGTAGCTGATTTACTTAAAGGAAGTAAAGTAGAAATAAAAACTGAGAGAGCATGGTGGAGAAAGACAGGCAACATTGCTATTGAGTATGAGTTTAGAGACAAACCATCTGGAATAGATAAGACAGAATCTAAATGGTGGTTTCATATATTAGAACTTGATGGTAAAGAACATTGTATGTTAGTCTTTAGAGTATCAAGATTAAAAAAAATAGTAAAGAAATATAAGAAGACACACACTAAAAGTATTGGAGACTATCGAGCATCTAAGTGTGTAGTGTTGCCTTTGAAATTATTATTTACTGAGGAATGTATAGCAATATAAATGTCTAAGAACGAAGATATAATAGATGCAATAAGATTATATAAAGAACAAACTATTTGGAAAAATAAAACAGATAAAGATTTGGCTATACATATAATACCTAGTGTTGCTTTAAATCAATATCATATATTTAGATACGAAAATACTGGTGTTGCTTATGGTTTTACTAACTGGGCTTTTTTAAGCGATGAAGTACAAGAAAGATTTAAATTAACAGGAGAGTTAAAAAAGTTTGATTGGGATAGTGGTAAGACTTGTTGGCATATTGATACCATCAATAATCATTGGGGAAAAATAAGAGAGATATATCAATGGACAGCAAAACATTTATCAACATTAGTTAGTGATGATGAATATGTACATTGGTTAAGATTAGACAAGTCTGGTAAAAAAGTTAAAAGAATTAATAAAATAAAAGGTAGTGAAGGTAAAAGAAAATTTTTAAAATGACAGATAAATCTTTATTAAAAGAATACAAGTCAACAATCTCTGATTTAACAAAAGAGAAACAAGAATTAAATGATACTATCAATCAAAAGGATAGTAAGATTAAACAAATTCTAATACAATTAGAACAGGCTAATAATGATATTCAATCTATGGGTTCTAAGATAGGTGAACTTCAGGAAAAGCTGAACAAGAAACAAACTATTAAACTAAACATCGATAAGAAAATAGAAGAGATGCTTGAAAATAAAGTTGAACCAAGTGTTGACACCGATGATGAAGTATGATAGTTATACAATAATAATTAACAATAAAAAAAAGGACAAGAATGTCTTGGTTAATATATAAAACAAAAGTGGTAGGAACATATACTTTTATTTACGCACAAAAGGTATGGGGTTTATTACCATTTTAATAATAACAATAACAATAAAGGAAAATACATATGGCAATAATTGAAGGCACAGCTTACTGGGCTTCTCTGACACGACCAAACGAAAAGTTTGAACCTATGTGGAGAATTGATTTAGCAGTTGATGACGCAACAGCCGAAGACTTTAGAAGTCAAGGAATCTCTGTTGGTGAAACTGTAATTGATGAGCAAACAATATCTAACATAGTTAGATTTAAAAGAAAAGTATCTAAAGCTAATGGTGATAAGAATACACAACCAACATTAGTTGATGGTGCTAAACAACCACTCGATAAGATAGTTGGTAATGGTAGTAAGGTTAAAGTAATGTACAGACCTTATGACTGGAACTTCAAAGGTAAGAAGGGAAAGGGCTTGGACTTACAAGCTGTACAAGTCATGGACTTAATCGAGTATACACCTAAAGAAGATTTTGATATTGAAACTTCTAATGGTGCAGGTGTTGACATCAAGGAAGATTTTTAGTATAACATCTCATAAAGTGAAGGACATATAGTGTGTCATCATTTTTTACTCCTAGAAAGAAGTCGGCTTGTAGTAGAGTCGGCTTCTTTTTTTTTGAATTAATTAATCATAAGGGCGACTATGGAAGAAATAAATAAAAATGGATTTGTAAAGTTTCACTTACCCTGTCCACTATGTTCAAGTAGTGATGCAGTATCTGTGAATGCAGACAACTCTGCTTATTGTTTTTCATGTCAAGAATATATAAGGGAATATGATATGGAATTACAACCAACAACGAATAGTAATAATGAGTATGAAGTAAAAGATTATATGAAAGATTCTAACTATGCAGAAATTATAGATAGAAATATTTCAGAACAAACTTGTAAGAAGTTTGGAGTGACAGTTAAGATGGATAACATGGGTACTATAACAAACCATTACTATCCATATCACGATACGCAAGGTGCAAAGATTGCGACTAAGACTAGATACACAAAGCTAAAAGAGTTTAGTATACAAGGTAATACAAAAAACTCTGGGCTGTTTGGTGAACATCTTTTTTCTAAAAATAAATACTGTATAATAACTGAAGGTGAGTTAGATTGTTTATCAGCTTATCAGATGATGTTAAAAGGAAACTACCACACACCAGTAGTTAGTATTAAGAATGGTATCTCTTCAGCAGTAAAAGATATTAAGACAAGTTTAGAATGGTTAGAAAATAATTTTGATAATGTCATTATAAATTTTGATAATGATGAACAAGGTAGAGTAGGTGCAATGAAAGTTGCAGAGTTATTTTCACCAGGAAAATGTAAGGTCATGCATTTACCTGAAGGATTTAAAGATGCTTCAGATTGTTTAACAAAAAATAAAATACAAATATATAATAAAACATTTTGGGATGCTAAAGTATTTGCACCAGATGGAATTATAAATGCTAATACATTATTAGATGCTGTATTAAAACCAATTACTAAATCATTTGTTCAGTATCCATTTGAAGGTTTAAATAAAATTACTTATGGACTAAGACCTTCAGAGTTAGTTACCTTTACAGCAGGGTCTGGACTAGGTAAGACACAAGTAATGAGAGAGGTAGTACATCACATTATAAAATCAACTGAAGATAAAATTGGTTTGTTAATGTTAGAGGAGACACCAGTTATAACTTCAAAAGGTTTGATGAGTGTTGAAGCTAATCAAAGATTACACTTACCTGATGTTCATGTAAGTAAAGAAGAAATGAAAACATACTTTGATGCAACAGTAGGTACTGGTAGAGTATTTATGTTTGACCATTTTGGTTCTAACTCTATTGATAATATTGTTTCAAGAGTTAGGTTCTTAGCTAAAGGTTTAGATTGTAAGTATATAGTCATTGACCATATAAGTATTATTGTATCAGACCAACAGCATGGTGATGAGAGAAGAGCATTAGATGAGATTATGACTAGGCTTAGAACACTTGTTCAAGAGACAGGGGTATCTATGATAGTTGTATCACACCTTAGAAGACCAGATGGTAAAGGACATGAGGAAGGTGCAGCAACATCACTATCACAATTAAGAGGTTCAGCTAGTATAGGACAGCTAAGTGACATGGTTATTGGGCTTGAGAGAGACGCACAGAACGATGACCCTGATATAAGGAACACCACTAGGATAAGAGTATTAAAGAATAGATTCTCAGGTATAACTGGTCCTTGTTGTGACTTAAGGTACGATATAGATACTGGTAGACTTAATGAGGTAAAGTCAGATGACTTTTAATAAAGTTATATTTGATATAGAAACAACCATGACTGCTGATAAGATATGGTGTATTGTTTGTAAACACAATGACACTTACTATCAGTTTAGAGAAGATAACTTACATAGGTTTGAAGAGTTTATAAAACAAACTGAAGAAGTAATAGGTCATAACATATTAGGATTTGATATACCAGTTGTCAATAAAATATTTGGTTATGATTTGTTTGCTAATTGTAAGAAGACAGATACATTAGTACTATCTAGATTATTAAATCCAATGATAGAAGGTGGACACTCATTAAAAAATTGGGGTACAAAGTTAGGACATAATAAAATACACTTTGAACAATTTGATTTTTTTACTGAAGAGATGTTGACTTATTGTAGGAATGATGTAGAGTTAACAGAAAGATTATATAAATTTTTAATTAATAAGACAAAAGACTTTGGACAATCAATAGAGTTAGAGCATAAGGTTGCAGAGATAATTCAGAAACAACATGATACAGGATTTAAAATAAATGTTATTGATGCTTATGAATTACAATGTAAGTTTCAAGAAGATATGAATGACCTAACAACTAAGGTAAGACAAACTTTTCCTCCTTTAAAAATAGAGACAGAGTTTATACCTAAGTCTAATAACAAAGCAAGAGGTTATGTAAAGGGAGTACCCTTTATTAAAGTTAAATATAAAGAATTTAATTTAGGTTCAAGGCAACAGATTGCTGAACGATTAATGTTACTTGGGTGGAAACCTAAGAAGAAAACAGATAAGGGTCATGTAATTGTTGATGAGAAAGTATTATCTCAAATACATAATATACCTGAAGCTAAATTAATAAACAGATTCTTAATGCTACAGAAAAGAATTGCTCAAGTCAGTTCTTGGATAGAAGCTATTAAGGAAGATGGTAGAGTGCATGGCAAAGTTATTACCAATGGAACAATAACAGGAAGGATGAGCCATCAGTCGCCCAACATGGCTCAAATTCCTGCTGTGTACTCTCCTTATGGCAAAGAATGTAGGGCATTATGGACAGTAAACAAAGGTTATAAATTAGTAGGTGTTGATGCTTCAGGACTTGAGTTGAGGATGTTAGCACACTACATGAATGATAAGGATTATACACATGAAGTCGTTAATGGAGATATACACACTACAAATCAAATTGCTGCTGGTTTGGCATCAAGAGATGAAAGCAAAACTTTTATTTATGCATTCATCTATGGAGCAGGTTCAAAAAAAATCGGAAGTATCATTGGAGGTTCGGAAAGAGATGGTGAAAGAATTAAAGAAAAATTTCTTAGAGCAACACCAAGTCTTAGAAGCTTACGAGAAAAGGTGGAACGAATTGCTAGTAGAAGATGGGTCAGAGGACTCGACCAAAGAAAAATAATAATAAGATATCCTCATGCAGCATTGAATACTTTACTTCAAGGAGCAGGTGCAACTGTTATGAAGTATGCGTTGACATTGCTAGAGGAATATGTTAAGATAAAACAAATCAAAGCACTACCAGTAGTGAATGTACATGATGAGTTTCAATACGAAGTCGAAGAGAAAAGAGCAGATGAGTTTGGAATGTTAGCAGTACAATCTATTGTAGATGCAGGTAAACAATTAAATGTAAGGTGTCCACTAAATGGAAAATATAAAATCGGAAACAACTGGTCAGAAACACATTAGTACTTTAGCTTCAGACATTAAACATTTAATATCTGAAATATCTAATGGTAAACCTGCCAACATGACAGAAGAAAACATGGATGTATTCTTAAATAATATTAAAGAAGCTATGTTAGCTTGGAATACTCCACCAGTAAGAACAGATAAAGAAGGTAAGCTTAGAATGTCAGTACTAGGTAAACCTGCTAGACAACTATGGTATGATAAACATAGTCCTAAAGATAGAAAAGATGAAGACGCAGGATTAAATTTAAAATTTTTATATGGTCATATCATTGAACACTTAGTACTTTACTTAGCTGAACTTGCAGGTCATAAGATAGAAGACCAACAAAAGAAAGTAGAGATTGATGGTGTAACTGGACATATAGATAGTAAAATAGATGGTGAGATATGTGATGTTAAGTCTGCTTCACCATTTAGTTTTAAAAAGTTTCAGTCAGGTGAGATAGTAGGTGATGACCCTTTTGGTTATCATGCCCAGTTATCAGGATATGAAACAGCTATGGGTACTAAAGCAGGTGGTTTTCTAGTTGTTGATAAATCAAGTGGTGATATATGTTTTTATAAACCTGAAGACATGGCTAAACCTAATGTTAAATCTTTAATTAAAAATTTAAAAACTACATTACAACAAGATACACCTCCAGAAAAATGTTATGAATTTAAAACAGAAAAGAATGGTAACAAAACTTTAGCTACTGGTTGTATGTTTTGTCCTCATAAATGGGAATGTCATTCTGATACTAATAATGGTAAAGGTTTAAGAGTATTTAAATATGCTAATAAGAATGTTATGTTAGCTGATGTTGTTAAACAACCTTTAGTAGAAGAGATAACATATGAATATGAAAAGCAATTAAAAGATTATAGTAAAAGAAAATGAAATGTTTCTACTGTAATGCAGAAGTAAGATGGAATAATGATTTTGATACTGAAGATACACATCCAGAGTCTGAACATAATATAGTTAGTATGTATCAATGTGATGAATGTAATACTTGGTATGAAGTCTTTCATCAAAAGAAAGAAAACAAATGAACGCAAAACAAATGAAACCAATAAGAAGAAAAGCTAAACATATATTAGTAGCTTGGTTGCATACTTTAATGACTAAAGAAGAAGCAAGTAAAATTAATTATAAAAATGTATTTGCTTTTATGCCTAATCAAACTCATTACTATGATGGTGATACATTTAGACTACAACCTTGGTCATATAAATGGATAGTTAAAAAATTAAAACGCAACCCAGAGTTGACAATCGATGATTTAAATGCTATGTTACAACCAACTAAAAAACAATTAAGAAGAATGGATAATATATTATA
>WLWH01002256.1_pt1 | contig 11086 bp, 22 predicted proteins | sample 6712741 | NCBI WGS metagenome assembly WLWH01 (sample SAMN12718694, study PRJNA515312) | sponge metagenome | isolation source: marine sponge | host: Mycale hentscheli | place: New Zealand: South Island, Marlborough, Capsize Point | collected 2003-05-01 | reverse complement strand
GTAGCTAGTGTGACCTTAACAGGTATAGATAGTGATGATGTTTATATGATTGCAATAAATAATCTTTTAGGAAGTGTTGATGGACAAGCACTTTCTTCAAGGTTTACTAAATCAGGAACACCAGATAGTACAAGTAATTATGACAATGCAAGTAAGCAACTAAGAGCAGATAGTGGTTTTGGAAATCTTGCTAACACTAATGTTAATTTTTTAGGTTTCAACACTATTGGTACTGGGGGTAATGAAATGATTAATGCAATAATTTATCTTTATAATTTTAACAGTTCAAGTGAATATAGTTTTGTAACTTTTGAAACTGCTGATAGAAATCAAACAGGATATCTAAGAGGTAATCAAGGTGGTGCAGTTCATACAGTTGCAAGTGCAAGTGATGGAATATATTTTTATATGACAAGTGGCAACATAGCAAGTGGAACTTTTACATTGTACAGGGTGGTTTAAATGAGTGAATATGGATACATACCAGAAGCACCAGAACAAAGTTTTGGAAATAATAAAGGGATATTTAACCCTAAAGATATTTATGACTTAACAAGAGCAGATAAATACACTAACTATGGACAATTAGAATTAATTGAAACTCAAACTGTAAGTACAGTTAGCACAGTAGATTTTACAAATTTAGGTAATTACAATGTTCACTTCTTAACAGGAAATAATTTAGAAAGTTCAGTTAATAATATTAGATATGGAATTAGATTTTATGAAAGTGGTGTTTTAGAAACTGCAAGTGTATATCAATGGGCTTACCAACAATGTTTACAGGGTAGTGGTGCAGAATTTAAAGCAACTAGCCATACAAGTATTCCTATACAGATTGAACAACCAACAGGATTTGGTGGTGGTGGATATACTTATTTGTATAATTTAATAGACAGTTCAAAATATTCATTTATTACTAATCAGCACAATAGAATTTCTAATGCAATGATTGCAGAATTTGGGAGTGGTGTAATGTCACAAGCAAGTGAAGTAACAGGATTTCAAATTAGTGCTTATGATGGCTCTAGTGGCTCATTTTCAGCAACTATATCCCTATATGGCATAAAGGAATATTCATAATGGCTACTAATTTAGAATTTATAAAATCAGTAGAGGTAACAAGTTCAACTTCTAGTGTTGACATAGATAATGTTTTTACAGATAAATATGATGTTTATTATTTATCATTAACAAATTTTCAGACTGTTGGCACAACACAAACAAGAATTTATTTGAGATTTATAGACAGTACAGGCACAGTAATAACAGGTAGCACTTATGATTATGCTTATTTACAAATGGATAGTATTAGAGCTTTTGCAGAGCCAAAAAATACAAACACTACTGCTTTGGATTATAACCTAGTTGATAAAGCTCCAACAGGTGCAGGTTTAATTTCATACATATATAATCCCTATAATTCAAGTTCTTATACTTTTTCAAATTGGCAAAATGTTAGTGTATGGCAGGCAGGTGCTTTAGAGTTAAGAGGTACTAAAGGCATAGGTGTAGAAAAAACTGCACAATCAATAAGAGGTTTTCAAATATATGAAATAAATACAAGACCATTTGATAAAGCAAAAATATCAGTATATGGAGTTAAATAATGGCAGGTAGCTTAATAAAAATAGATGAAGAAATAGTTACATCAGCAGTAGCAAGTGTTACTTTAACAGGTATTGATAGCACTTATGATGTGTACCAACTTGTTACTACTAATGTTGTACCTGTAACAAATGCAGTTTTTTTACATATGAGATTTACAGAAAGTGGAACACCAAACACAACTTCAAATTATGATAGAGCAAACAAACAACTATCAGCAGGTGCTTCTTTTGGTAATGCAAGTAACACTAATGAAGATAAAACAGAATTAACTTGGCAACAATCAAACACAAGTACTTTATCTGTACAAAACAACTTATACATTTTTAATGCAAATAATTCATCAGAATATACTTTTTTTACTTTAGAAAATGTTGGTTGGGAAAATTCAGTAGGGCAGTCTTTTGGTAGAGCAGGTGGTGGTGTATTTACTGTAACATCAGCAGTTGATGGCTGTAATATATTTTTTTCAAGTGGAAACATAGCAAGTGGCTCAACATTCACATTATATGGTTTAAAGAAGTAATTAAATAAAGTATGATAAGATAGAAAGGATAATTATGGCAACATTAGAAGAACTAACAGTAGAGGCAACAGCAGAGATAGAAGCTGCTAAGCCAATGTATAAGCAAGTCAATAATGAAAGACTTGAATTTACTGATAGTGATTATGAACAAGCTATAACAGATCTTGCTAACAGTAAGTATAATGATCAACAATTTGGTTATATACAAGCTAGATCAGAGGCTTATGGATCTGTACAAGATCAACTTGATATGCAATATTGGGATGGTGTCAATGGCACTACTCTTTGGGCAGATCATATAGCACAAGTTAAAGCAGATAATCCAAAACCTGAATAAATTGTCTTAGATTACAGCTAATCTATACTTATAGGAGGTTGGCTATGGATTTAGAGCAATTTTCACAACAACAGGGATATAAACATACAGGGCAATTTTCTCATAGGAATTTCATCCTAAAAGATGAAAAAGCCAAAGAAATTTTCCTTAAAATAGCTAAAGAAGCAGAAGATAAGCACATATCTGATACTGTTGCAGCTCAATATTTAGTATTTAATCACAAAGAGTTTGAACATCTTAGTTACAATACAGTAAGAAGATATTTTAAGGATTATAGGTATGGACTCTTTAGATAAGTTTGCTCAAACAAGATCCACAAAGCCTACACATAATAAAACTAAGGTTAATCATCCTAAAGGCTTTGAGCCTAGTGTGTACTACTCAGAAAAGACTAAATCAGGAGAGATAGTATCTAAACCACAACCAACTAACAATGTTGATTGGCAGGAGCAATTAGAGTCTTATTTTGGTGTTGATGCAGGTAATTATAGAGTTGTTGAAAATACTGCAGAAATAAGGTTTTGGGATGTCAATGCAGGAATGGGGCAGATAGAAAGACTGTATTACTTTAAAGCTAAGATAGTATCTAATGAAGTCTATATGCCAGATGAGGACTTTAAAAAGCTTTTACAGTTAGCTAGTAAGAAAAAGCCACTACCTAAACAAAAAGTAACTAAAAACACTAAAACTTTTACAATAGCTCTGGCAGATTTTCAGATTGGTAAGGGTGGGAGTCAGGAATCTATAGAAAGATTTATGAGCTATATACCTAAGATAAAAAAGCAGATTAAAGAGTTACAGAAGCATGAAACTATAGATCAGGTGCTGTTTGCAGGGCTAGGAGATCTAGTTGAGGGCTGTAGTGGACATTATGCCATGCAAGAGTTCCAGACTGAATTAGATGATAGACAACAGCAAAAAGTAGCAAGAAGAATGATTTACACACTAATAAAAGAGATAATGCCTTTATTTAAGAGAGGATTAGTTGCTTTTGCAGGTGGTAATCATGGAGAGAAAAGACAAAATGGCAAAGCTTACACTACTTTTGGAGATAATAAAGATGTTATGTTGGCAGAGGAGCTGCAGGAAATATTTAAAGAAGCTCCTGCATATAAAGATATATTAGACTTTATCATCCCAGAGAATGAACTATCTTTAACTTTTGATGTATCAGGTGTTGTTATTTCTATACTACATGGGCATCAGATGAGATCAGGGGCAAATTCACAGGCTAAATCAAGAAAATGGCTATCAGATCAAGCTTTTGCAAGAAACTCTATTGCTGATGCAGATATTTTATTGCATGGACATTATCATTACTTTTTAGCTTATGAGAGTTCAGATAGGCTTATAGTACAAGCTCCAACACTAGATTCAGGCTCTGAATGGTTTGAAAACACTAAAGGAGATAAATCTAGGGCAGGAATGTTAACTCTAGTAATTGGAGGAATGGAAAAATGGGATTATATTAAGGTTATAAGGTAAATATGAAACTTGAAATATTAAGATTCAACAGCTCTAATGATTTCACTTCTGGAATCCTATTTGATGTGAGCAACAATAAAAGGAAATTTCTCTGCTACACCTTAGAGGATCAAGCACAGACACAAAAAGTATGGGGAGAAACAAGAATTCCTGCAGGTACTTATAATCTTTCACTTAGAAAAGAGGGTGGTTTCCATACAAGATATGCAGCTAAATTTGGTGGATTTCATAAAGGAATGATTCATGTAGATGATGTTCCTAACTTTAAATTTATATTATGGCACATTGGAAATGATGATGATGATACAGCAGGATGCTTATTAGTAGGCAAAACTTCACAGGATAACTTTATAGGAAGCTCCACAGTTGCTTATAAAGAAATCTACCCAGATATAGCAGGTGCAATCATTAGAGGAGATGAGGTTACAGCAACTTATATTGATTATGATGGACAAATTGTTGACAACAATGCTAAGGATCATGTTATGAACATCCCACAAGTTACAAAGATTCAGGAGGATATTATGGATATATTATCAACAGAAATTAAAAGTTTAAAAACAGAAGTAAAAGCATTAAGGCAAACAATCATTCTTAAAGGCTTACATCCTAAATAATCAAAAATGAAATTACAATGTAATTCCTGTATGGATAAACTAGAATTAATTAATAATGCTTTTGTCTGCATTAATAAACAATGCACACAGTTTAAAAAAGTACAAACAAAGATGAAAGAAGAGGAATAGTATGTCAGATGAATTAAAAGACTTATTAGAGAGATGTATATGGACTTTTGTGGAAGCAGCAACTTCTGCATTAGTTATAACACCTGCATTAGGTATTGATATTTCTAATTTAGAGATAGCTGCATTATCAGGTGGAGCTGCAGTAATGTCTGTATTAAAAACTTTTGCAAAGAAAAAAATAAGCTAAACTAAAAGTAGATTGTTATCATTCAATAACTAGAACTTGAAAGGACTAGCAATAGCCTTTTCAGGATCTGAAAATAAAAAAGAGGAGATTTGTATCTCCTCTTTTTTTGTTTAAAAGATGGCTCTAGTAAGGGCTACATACATAATATACAAAGGGGAGTATATTTTAATTAATCTACTAGAGCCAATTCCATTATAACCAATGCAGGTAACACAAAATAATTTATATCTGTTTTTTAACTTATTGTCCTAGTAGTTGTTTATAGTGTTCAATACATACAAAATATTTTTCTAGCTCTTAGAAAAAGAATATTTGATTAAAGATCAACAAAGTGGATTAGCTAGACCATCTTAACTAGGGTTAGAGCCTATTACTTCACATATTTAAATGTTCACTAAATTGAGTTCATTCTGGTTTTTGGGAGGGAGTGACACAGGGTAAGCACTAGCCACACCTTACTTAAGATCAACTGATAGCTCTTGAGCTTATTGGAGAGCTCAAGAGCAATCTATTATTTATTTAGATGATTGACAGTATGACAAATATTTATTATATTGGTTTTATAAATACAAAGGGAGAATAAAAATGACTACTACATTAACCAGATATAAATTATCTGCTTATAAAAAAAATCTAAACAGCAAAACAGATATAGTTGATTTTGATTTAGGTTGTGTTGATGATTATATTGCTATTCAAAAATCAGAAAACATTATCAGAGAATCTCATTCTGATGATGTAAAATGCTATAGGGTTTGGGATTGCACAAATAATAAATTAATTAAAGTTATTAATTTATGGGATGTTAAATATAATATATAAATAAAGAAAGGGGAATTAATTATGTTAATTCAAGAAATAATTTATCTAGGCTTTGTAGTCTATGGAGTAATATCTCTATTGATGACAATGGCTTATGTAAGCATAAAGCTAGATGATAAAAGACTAAGAGAAAAGAAAAAGGATCTGTATGATGTTACAGATTTTGAGTCAAGACTAAAAGAGGGAGAAGTTCTTAATTGGTGCAACTTGTTTACAGGTACTCATCACTTTGATGCTCCTGCAGATGATGGTAACTTTGTCTGCTTAAAATGTTGGACTTATGAGGGTTATGAAATGGAGGGAGTATAATGGCTATGCCAAAATTCTTAGAGGACTACACAACTGTTGATGAACTTATCAGCAAAATGAATAAAGAATATCCTAACTGTAGATTAGTTGCAGAGATGGTAGATAATGGGGATGACTGGGTTATCTTTAAATCATCTTTTTATGAGAACAAAGAAGATACAGAGCCTAAAGCTACAGGCTATGCTAGACAAACTAAGGCAGATCATAACTCTTGGTTTGAGATGGCTTCTACCAAAGCCAATGGCAGATGTTTAAGAGTTGTATTTTCTGAATCAACAACAGCAGAAGAGATGATTGGAATAGCTCCTAGTAAAGAAGCAGCTCCAAAAAAATCTATAGAGAAAGAGTTAGATAAAGCAGGAATAGAGTTTGAAGATGTTTCTGTAAGTCAATCTCATGTTATAAATAACATAAAGTCTTTTGCTATGGATCTTGCAAGTGAGAATAAAACTAATGCTGCTAACTGGTATGCAGAGGCTTTAGGACAACTTGGCATCAATGAAAAACAATTAGATATTAATAATATGCAAACTGTTAAAAATAAATTACAAGATATTGCAACAAAACTACAAGTAGGTGGTGCATAATGTTAGGGCTATTTGGTAGAAATAAACCTTTATCAGTTGTTGAAGATATACAACTAGAGAAAGAGCCATCAGAATTTAGAAAAGTGCAATATATTTTGGAACTAGAGGGCTTTATATGTTCTCTAGATCCAGAGTTTAATAAGAATGGCAATCTTAGAAAAGCTGTTAATAGGCTAAGAACTCAATATAATGCTCTTATTTATACTGAGGTTTGTAACTGTGCAAATAAACAATATGCAAAGCTAAAAAAGAATGGAAGTCCTTTTATGCACAATGCTTACATTAAGGACTGGGCATTATGAAAAAAGTTATTGTTAAATTTATTGGGGTTAAAAAATATCTAGTTAGAGATGATGCTGATCCTGAAAAAATCAAGAGTATGTTTAAAAAAGACTTAGAGCTTTTACCACCTGTTTGGGCTAACAACATTGAAGCAGTTATGTATGCTAAAGATGTTCCAGAGGCAGAAGAGGAATGATTAGTTTAACTTATAGTAAAGAGGGATATAAGTTTCCAGAACTTCCAATACAAACTACTATTTTAGATCCACCTTATAATATTGGATTTGATTATAAATCTGATTTTAAAGATAAAATGACTCATGATGAATATAATGAATTTATTTATGATTGCATTGAGGGTTGTTATCATCATTCAACTGATGATGCTAATTTATTCTTAATTAATTATCCTGAAATAATATTTGATTTATATTTAGCTATTAATAATAGCTCTTGGAATATTAATCAATTTATTCAATGGGTTTATCCATCTTATCAAAGATCTAATAAAAAATTTACAAGAGCTAGTAGAACTATATTGTGGTTATCTAAAAATAATTCTAAAGCCTATTTAGATAGAGTAACTCAGCCATATAGAAATCCTACAGATGCAAGAGTTAAAAAACATATTGCCAATGGTAGAACAGGAACAAATCTTTATGATTGGTGGGAAATAAATATGGTTAAAGGTAATTCTAAAGAAAGTTTAGGATATGTTAATCAAATACCTTATGAGCTTTTAAGGAGATTAATACTAATTACAACAGATATAAATGATGTTGTATATGATCCTATGTGTGGCTCAGGATCCACAGTATTTGCAGCTGGGCATTTACAAAGAATAGGTATTGGATATGATATAAATCCAAAGGCTAGAGATATTTGGAATAAATATTCAAATAACCCTTTTACTGAAATAGAAAGCAAAAAATGAAAGTATTAGAACTCTTTGCAGGTAGTAGTAGCTTTAGTAATGTTGCAGCTACCTATGGCTTTGAAACTTTTACTATTGATAATGGATTAGATTTAAAGACACCTGATCATTATGCAAAAATTGATTTAGTAAAAGATATTTTAGAGCTTAATATAGATGAAATACCTTTTAAGCCAGATATTATATGGGCTAGTCCACCTTGCACTACATTTAGTATTGCTAGTTGTGGACATCATTGGAATGCACCAGATGAAAGTGGAATCAGAATACCTAAAACTAATGCTGCTGAAACAGGATTATTATTGCTTGAAAAAACAATTTGGATTATGAATGAACTACAGCCTAAATATTATTTTATTGAAAATCCTAGAGGATTGATGAGAAAAATGGGAGCTGTGGAACACCTCAACAGATATACAGTTACTTATTGCCAATATGGAGATAATAGAATGAAGCCAACTGATATCTGGACTAATTTAGATTGGAAACCTAAAGCTATGTGTCAAAATAGAAAGCCTAATAATATATGTCATCATGAGAAAGCTCCTAGAGGATCTCAAACAGGAACTCAGGGATTAAAAAATAATTATGAAAGATCAAAAATTCCTTATTTTCTTTGTAGAGAAATAATACATACAATATTGCATAAACAAAATGATAAGTAACATTCTTTTTTATTTAAAAAATCTTATTTTTAAATGGAATCAAACACCTAAAGAATTTAGATCTTTTATGTGTTTTTTGTGTAAGGATATTTATAAGTTTCCAACACAAAGTAAAGACTATATTATCTGTAATGATTGCTTTGATATTTTAAGATGATAGAACTATTTATAGGTTGCTCTTTATTTCTACAAACAGTTATAACTGAGCAATCTATAGATGATTACTTTCTGTGTAATCACTTACAAGATGTTAAACAATGGTACTACAAAACAGAACAATATTTTGGAGATGATACTTTGTTTGCACTTGCTGTAATGTCTTGTGAATCAGATGGCAGGGCTAATGCTACAGGGTATAACACAGATGGCTCTATTGATCAGGGTTTGTTTCAATTTAATAACAGAACTGAAAAATGGTTAGAAAAAGATATCTATAATAAAGAACTAGATATGTATGATGTAGAAACTAATATTAAGGCAGCTAGATGGCTTTCTTTTTATGATGGTTGGCATCATTGGAACAGTAGTAAACATTGTTGGGGGAAATATGCCAGATCAAGTTAACAACAATAATAGAAGATTTTTTGTAGAGGATGAATATAATTTATATGATGTTAAAAAGGCTAGACCTTTTTGGCATAATGTTTGCACAGTTAATAAGTGGGAAATAGTTAAAGATGAAGAGGATTTTAAAGAGGACTATGTTTGCAAAATCAATAATGAATTATATTTTATGGAGTTACAGGTTGTTGGTTATTGGCATAATTTTGACTTATCTCATATCTCTAATGTAAGAATTTCAGCAAGTAAAGTTAAATTACTAAGAGAAAAAAAGAATGGTGGTTTAGTATTTTTAAACTGTGTTCCTAATAGATTTTTTGCTATTCATGTAGATCAAGTGACTGAGAATATGAAAAAAGACTCAGTAAGAGAACAATTTTATGAAATACCTCTAAGAAGCATTAATGTTAATGAAGTTAATGTATTAGATAGAGATTTATGTGATTGTTTAGAAAATCATTTACCAATTATGAAAAGAAGTGGTGGCAGAATGGCTTTTGGACAAAAAGATTACAACATAAGGGGGGCTAATGGAATATGCTGCTGATGATATAAATTATGGCTATATGAGCATTCTTATGCACATTAATTCAGAATATACTTTAATTGACAAGATAGAGAACATAAGAGAGATAGATGGCACAATAGATCATCCTGTATTTGGTACTAATAAAGGTGGTGTTTCCTTTACTTTATTTCTTAGAGGCTTTTATACAGTTTTTGAGGCAGTTATGAACTTTGGAAATAGGTTTGATGTTTATGTAGTTAATGAACAGGGCAATACAACTATGATTGATGAGGATTTAGACCATTTAATCTCTCTACTGCATATACTTTATATAAATAAGAAAGCTGAGGAGGATGATTTGCTTAACAGGGCTTTAAATCCACACACTTACAGAAAAGCAGCAAAAAAGATGTTCTATAATGAAGATCCTCCATTTTAATGCAATTATTTAATGGAGATTGCTTAGAAGTTATGCAGGATATTCCTGATAACTCAATAGATTTTATTTTAACTGATCCACCTTATGGAACTACTGCTTGTAAATGGGATTTTGTAATACCTTATGAGCCTATGTGGAAAGAATTAAAAAGAATTAGAAAAGATAATACAGCAATAGCACTTTTTGGAACTGAGCCATTTAGTAGTCATTTAAGATTAAGTAACATAAAAGAGTATAAATATGATTGGATATGGGAAAAATCAAAGCCTTCAGGATTTTTAAATTCAAAAAAACAACCATTAAGAAAATGTGAATATATATCTTTGTTTTACAAAAAACAATGTAATTATTATCCACAAAATTTAATAAAGAAAAATAAACAAAATTCAAATTCTGGATTTGAAAGAACTTATGGCAAAGTTAATAAAAATTTTAAACAAGATGTAACATACACTAATTATCCAAATAATTTATTAAAATACAGTAATATGGTTGGTAAAAATGCAATTCACCCAACACAAAAGCCAACAGAACTTCTTGAATACTTAATAAAAACTTATACACAAGAAAATGAAACTGTTTTAGATTTTACAATGGGAAGTGGCTCAACAGGTGTTGCTTGTGTAAATACCAACAGAGATTTTATTGGAATAGAGTTAGACAGGGAATACCATGCAACAGCAACTGCCAGAATTAAAGAAGCATCAAGAAATTAAGTTTGTACAAGCTGCAACAGATTTTATTGATCCTCCAACACAAGATATTCTATGGAGATATGGTAAAATTCTTTTTCAAGTTAAGTCAGAGCATGGTGCTATTTCCTACTTTATAGAAGAAAATAAAAAGAAAGTAAAAATTTCAAGATATTTGATTTTTCCTGTAAATTGATACTATGGCAGACAATGGTTTCACACAGAAAGAGATGCTCCAATTAGTGCTAAATAAATTAGATGACCTAGAAGATAAACTAGAGAACAAATTGGATAAGTCAGAGTTTTATAAAGTGTTAGGGATAGTAGCTACTTTTATATTAGTTATTGGCTCTTTAATGATGTAATGAAAGCAACAGTTAATTTAAATCAGGTGTTACA
>WLWH01002255.1_pt1 | contig 11088 bp, 11 predicted proteins | sample 6712741 | NCBI WGS metagenome assembly WLWH01 (sample SAMN12718694, study PRJNA515312) | sponge metagenome | isolation source: marine sponge | host: Mycale hentscheli | place: New Zealand: South Island, Marlborough, Capsize Point | collected 2003-05-01 | reverse complement strand
CATACCTCCAACTTTTTTCCAAGAACCTGAAGAAGCTTGCACTTCAACTGCCGATCTTACAGCAGGTACTACCGATCCAGCGCCAGTTCCTCCTCCTGCCCCAGCGCAGACAAATATCTTGTCTACATCATCCCCAAAAGAACGTTTTAGGAAATCGGAGATATCTTCGCTTTTTTCTTGATAAGCCTGAGTAGCTACTTCTGGAGCTTTACCTGCACCTCCTTCACCAAAACACAATTTATTCTCTAAATTGATAGAGTTTAAATCCTGCTGTGCGGTGTTAATGACGGCAGTTCTTCTGTATCCTAATTTGTAAAAATTTTCAGCAATCCGAGAGCCGCCTTGACCTGCGCCTAAAAAAGCAAAATTAAAAGCAACATCGACCTCATCCTCTATAACTTTCTTGGTTTCATCTTTTTGAGGGGGAGGAATTAAAATATCAGGCATTATGATGTCAGTGGGAACTTCCCCGTAGCCCACGGACTTAATGTGATTTTCCTCCATATCTTTTTGTTCGTTGTCGCTCATATTATTCTTTTTCTATTTTTAAACTTGACGCGAGAATGCTCGCTAAGTAAAAATCTATATTATGTTTAACTGCGATTTCTTTAACTAATTCAACCTTTTCACAGTTATGATCCGTGGGTTGCTTGCAGTATTTTTTAATATTCTTCTTCCATAGATTTGGCTCTTCATTAGCAATGATAGTTTCAGATATTTTTATAGCAACATCTTTTTGGGCAGCATTTAGCCTTTTAACCTTATGCATTTTTCTTAACTCAGAGCCCACTAACGTTTCTAGTTTTTGAGCTAATATCATATTATCTTTAACTTTGTCCAAGCTATAGGCCGCTGAACTTTCTCCTTGTCCTACTGGAGATATTTTTCTATTTTGCTGTGGTATACCTGAAGTTCCCTCTGGTCTTCCAGCGTTTTTAGCGGGAGCTTTTTGTTTTTTATTATCTTCAATTTTAACATTTTTAGCTAGAGGACTCCCCCCTACTAAGGGAGTGTAAAGACCCTCGTTTCTAAGTTTTAAATATTCCCTTTGATTCTCTAGAGAAGTTTCTTTGTCTGGTAATCTTCCAGTATCCAAAGCTGTGATAGTTTCCTCGGGAGTAAGAATTCCAAGTTCTAACAGTCTAGAATAAATTCTATCTTTTAATACACTGTCTTGTAAAGAAATTTCATCAAAATAAGGAACTGGATAATTTTTAAATCCTAAATTTTTAGAAATTCTTTTAATTTCAGGCATTAAGAAATTATTAAGAAAAGCCTGTCTACCTTGTTCTAAGCGGGAAACAAAAACTTTAACTTTACTTTCTTGGTTAGAAAATTTTTCTCCACCCACTAAAATATTATTTAGTCCATTGTTGATATCCCTATCGAAAATTTCATATTTTTTAGGGTCCATTAATTCTGCAATCCTTGGTACTACAAATTCCGCTTTAGTAGTGTAGTCGGCTATCAAAACCCTACCTACAGATTCGTTGTTAAAAAGGTCTTGCATGGCCTGAAGATTACGCTGGTTAATTCCGCCCTTTTCAGGATCAGTTCCCATCGTTACTAAAAGAATAGCTTGCTGCATACAGCGACCAATCGCCATATCCATTTTTTTCAATTCATCCTTAAAGCTTATGTCAGCTAAAACAGGGTAACCCATTGGAACGGCAAACGGTTCATAGTCTTGTTTTTTATAAAAAACTGCTACGATTTTATCTATATCTAGAGGGATTTGCACAGCCGCGCTTCTAGTTGTATCAATTTGCTCTCGTATGTTTTTGGGCAGTGAATCAAATATTTGCTTATCTTCTTCGGTTTCCCTATTTTTTAATCTTTCCAATTCATAATTAGTTACCAATTTATAATAAACAGGATTGTTAAATGCTAACGTACCCGTCATTCTAATATCCGCTGGGTTTACCAGCATATATGAACTGGGAATTTTATTACTAGAGCTTAAAGCAGATGATAATCCGCTTCCAAAAGTTTGGGTAATTTTTGAAACTTCTTGATTGCTAAGAGTGGCATCAAATCTATAAACAAAAACATTTCCTGATCTATAATACTCCCTAAAAAACTGATCTTGAAAATCCCAAATATTTAACTTATTAAATAAAGCTTCAAAAAAGCTTCTAGATTTTTTACTTGCACCTCTAAAGTAAATATTACCCAGTGAAAATTCTGTCATCAAATCAATAACATTTCTAAACTGAGAAAAATTATAATAAGCTTTTTGGCATAAAATAACCGCATCTCTGACATCTAAGCTTTTTGCGCCACTGTTACCATACTGGTAAGAATATTTAAATGGAACTAATCCATCGGAAATATTGGCATATTTGTCGGTTCGATTAATTACTGATGCTTTATTCCTACGAGTACTCGTTCTACCCGTATTTATGTTAGCGCTTGATTCGTAAGCCATAAAAGGAGTAGTGTCCTCTTCCGAGGCTTTAGCGGTCATTTTTTTTGCCGCTTTTTTAGCGGTTGTTGACGCTCTAGCGGTCTTCTTCGGTTTGCTCTTTTTTGGTTGTTGGCTCATGATTACTAAATTAATACACTTCTAACGGAACATTTGCGGTAAAAAGGTAGAATTTATTTCATTTTCGTTAGTATTCTTGCTGTCATTGTAGCATCTAAGACCCCAGTTCGCCAGCATTAAAGTCGTATAATTATCTTTACGAGCTCTATGGGGAGAAGTACTTCTTTTTAAATGTTGCGGTAAATCAAAGGTTTGAGTGCCTTTCGCGGTGCTTTTTACCTCTACTAAAGCGCATTGCTTTTTTGTGGAATATACTAAAGTGTCTTGGTTTTCTATAAATTCTCCGATGTTTTTTTCGCCAACTAATTTTAGATTTATATTATAATTTGATTGTTTATCAAACATTGAACCATTTGCAGTAGTTCTAGAAGCAAACCATATTTTTTTATGATCTATCGCAGCCTGAAGGTGCTCGTTTGCTTTTCTCAAAAAATCACTAGTAAAATTCTGCTTAAAACAAATCCTATGGTCGCTCTTGTTTAAGTCTCTTTTAAACCTTCTAATTTCTTTTTGATAATCTTGCCCCTCTTTTGCTGCATCAAAATCTAAAAATTTTAAATTAATTCCAGCATTTACAAAATTTTCAGATTCATTACAGCTATCTAAAAACTGATAACCTGCATTATCAATAACTATTAATTCTATATTGAAATTTGTATAAAGATAAAACATATAGTTTATGTGGTCTTTTAAGTCTCCACCTGCTACCGCATAACTATGAACTAAAGTGCCCTCGCCCGTATTTTCATCTAATTCTAACAAGGACATTGCAAAAAAATCAGAGCTAGGACTATTAGAAAAGGAAGGGTCAATCCCTAAAATGTATTTACTATTAGACCCCCCTCTTATTAAAGTGGTTGGCGTGTCTCCGTCAGGAATAGTGCATTCATGCATTTTTTTTGCGCTAAAATAAGAATCTGACCCATCCGTAAATTGAGCGCAGTATTCCCTAAGAAAAGAGGAGTGGGAAGAGCCTCCTTCCTGAGCTTCTTCAATTACAGTCTTATCTATCATTTCTTCAGGTAATGCTTCATACCCCATTTGAGAAATAAAATAACTGGCATCCGCAAGGTCTTCAGAATATATTCTATTCGTCCACTCCCTGTAAGTTTTATATAAATTTTCAAAAGTATAAGAGGCAGAAGACAATGCTATCATCTTAGAATTGTTTTCAAATTCCATCCTATCCTCATCTTTCATCTTACCCTTTTTAATCAGATCATCCTCTATAGCCCGAATCTCAAGCCTTTCTTTCATGTTTTGAGGGGCGACCAAAAAAGGCATGAGCACAGTATTAATTAATTCTTCGGGTAATAATAAAAACTCATCTAGTAATAAAATATTAGCTCTAAAACCACGAATCTTTTCACCGTTCAAAGGGATAGCGGTAATTGTACCTCCATTGATTGACCACTCGAATTGGTCGTTTCTTTTAGAAGGTTTTGTAGAGAAGGCTTGCTGTAGTAGTTCTGCGCCCTTGGATTGTACCAATTTTTCTAAATTATTAAATATAAATCTAGCAGTACGAAAAGTTGGGCCAGCTATTAAAATTTTTGTACCAGGATTAAATATACATTGCAAAAAACAAAATACCGAAGCAATGAAAGTTTTACCGCAACCACGACCCCAAACGCACATGGAGAAGTTACGGTTCATCATCCCCTTTAATGTTATCTCTTGGAAAGGGGCCAGCTTAATTCCTGATATAAGCTCTGTCGTAATACCCAAGTTAGAAGATAGAAATTTAGCTAATGAAATTTTAGCTTCTTTGTCATCTAAAATTCCTTCTAATTTTAAAAGCTCCGAATTTACATCGGGTAGGTCTTTTTTATATTTTTCAGGGCAATACCACATATATCACGTTTCGTAAAACTTTGCGTAAGGACTTAAGTTTTCAAAATTATCTGTGTCGTTATGAGTATAATAATAAGTAGCTAAAGAAATCCTATGCCTTTCAGGCGGGCAGTTTAAAGGTTCTGGGCATCCGTGTAAAGCATTGTTAGCGGTATTAAAAATAACCATAGTATTAAAATCAGGTTTTATAGATACCTCTTTCTGTTTTAAATTTTTATTCCATAGCTCTAAGTCGCCTTTCCATTCAGGCATCCAATTTTCATTTAAAAAAACTAAAACATTAATTTGCCTACATAATGAAGTCTCGGGATTATAATCAAAGTCCTGATGTACGTTTAATTTACCGCCGCGAGAGGTACAATGTATTCCCCCTCCTATATTCGAGGGGTCATCAATTATGCCTTTTATTCCTGTTAAATCTTTTAAAAAATTCAAAAACTCAACGCTGTGTAATTGCCACAAGATTTTTTGAACTTCCCTAGGCATATCTGCTATATCTTCTATCCACCTTTTATTTATTTGATGGTCAGTGACCCGAAGTTGTTCCTTCCATTTTAAGTTATTTAAATTATTTTCTATTGCCAAGGCGCAGTCTTTTAAATCCCTTGTTTTGAAAAAATTGTTCACTACAGCATGAGGAAATGGTTCTGCATTTTTATATTTGTTGTGAGAAATGTAATCCATACTTTAGAGAATTTTTTTATCGTAAGCTAATTGTAAATCAATTTTTTTATAAATACAATCACTAAAAAATATCTTTTCTATGACCCTGACCGACTCTTTTCTGCCTTTAGCAAATAAAAATTGTATATGATCATACTTTTGAATCATGTCTCGCACTTGGTGAAAAATAAATTCTGGTGTTACTCTAATTTTTTTGGATATGTGAGGTAAAAATGGGAATGATAAAGCGTTTGTTAAAGACTCTTCTACTACAATTATTAAATTTGCATCATTTTCCGCCGCTCTTTCAATCTCCCTACAAAACCTATCATAGTTTTGCACGCTAATGGTTGATATAAAATCAGCTAATGATTTTCTTTCTATATAACAGTTGCAGGTGAGGCTTTTATCGCTTAAAGCATAGTCTCCAAATTTTAAACCCTTACTTTCTGCGGGTATGGTGAACTTCAAAGGCAACTGCTCTCGGGTATCTATATAAACTTTTAAGTCTTTATTCTCTAAGTGAGATGAGCCAACTATGACATTATCAATGTTTTGGTATTTATTTTTAAAGCCGATAGATTTGCAAAAGCTATAGTAATCACCAATTTTTTTCTCATAAGAAATCACAGAAGGAATTGAAGTACTGCGTAATTCTACCTGACAGGGGGAGTAAATTAATCCTTTTTTTTCTTTTCTTTCTAGAAGTAATTTTTTAAGATAATCTTTAGACTCTTTAGGATTTAAATTATCTAACCATTTTAGTTGGTTGGTCCGTGTATTAAATTCTGTATTAAAATAATATTCTTTAGATTTAAATTTAATTATTTTTCCATCATGCAAATCGTAACGTGGATAATACTTCTGGTAATAAGACGCTACTCTAAGGTCGTGTTTCTTCAAATGGGAATGAAGTTTTCTTTCAGTTTCAAACTCTTGACCACAAACTTTACATTTAAAACTCATATTTAAATTTTTTAATATCCTCTTTGTAGATATTAGCTATGATTTGTTGATTCTTTTTGTTATAAAATTTTCTATAATTAGGTTTATTATGTATCTTAGCAACCTCTTCCAATTCCCCAATCTTAATTTTATTTTTACGTAATATAGTCTTGAAGTTAGGTGTCAGCCTTTCAAACTTACCTATATAATCCATATTTACTTTATCGTTTAATTCCAACCATCTCACCTGCGGCATTATCCATCTTCCTGAAAGCCTATTATTTATATGGGTTAAATCATCCCACCTTTTATCTAAAGTAAGCTCACCCAAGCTTTCAAGCCTTTCAATGAATGTAGAAAAAGCTGTTTTAAATTTTAAAAAAAATTTTTGATCTACAAACCCATTCTTTTTATTGTTTAACAAGTCCCTCCCCCTACGCCACGCTCTTTGTCTAGCGGATTTACCTGCTCCAATAAATTGACCATGTTCTGATAGATATTGAAAATAAATCACCTCGGCAAAGGACCACAAGTACCAAGACAATAATCTATCCCAAGGATTTCTTACTATTGTAAATTTGAAATATTTTTCCACATCACAATGCTCCGCATACTCTTCTAAAGTGGAATGCTGAGTTTGTTTTTTGTAATGATCACCACTCGGGACAAAATTAAAAAATTTTTCTATACTACTGCCACCAGTGCGCGGTATATGTATAAATAATATTTTTGGCTTTTCCAATATCATTTTAGTTTAATACCTCGTCTTCTGAAATGCCCATTATCCTAGCTTTGATTTCATCCATCGTGCTTAATTTTTCGACCTCTTCTGCTACAGCCTCTTTTCTCATATTTGCCAATTTAATCATTTTAGTACGGGACTCCTCAGATTTCCACATTTCTACAAGGTTTAAAATACTGGCATTTTCTTTTAATTGATTTTTTAATCTATCACTTCTTTTTTCTTTCAAACTTTCTAGAAGTTTTTGCTGTCTATTTACAGACTGATGATATTCGTTTTGCGCTGTATTTATAGCTTCAACCAAAGACATTGCAATACGTCTCCCATCCGTGTCATTAGCGGCATCATCTAATAAGTTTTGTAAATGTTCAACTCTATGCTGTATGTTAGAAGCTATGACCACTTCCGATGATAATACAATATATTGATCCACCTCTTCTTGAGTTAAGTCATTTTTATCACAAGTATATCGAACAAAACTAGACTCAAAAAGGTCTCTTGTAGCGAGGTCTGTATAACTATTTATTTGATGTATAAAACGATAAGTATTCATGTAACCCAAGAGGGCTTCCACATTCTTTTTTTCTTTGGCTACAAGCTTGTCTTTGTCCCACTTATCAAAAATATATTTATTAATTTTAGAAAGTGACAGGCTAAAAGTAGAAGGAGGCTTGTATTGTTCATGAGTTACGTTTATTTCTTCAGATGAATCGTGAGAAGGGTCAATACTCTTTATGTAGTCTTCTACGACTTTAGCCTCCTTATTTAAATTTGTGATTTTTTCATTAGCAAAAATAACCCGCGCTATCTCAACAAAGGTCATCATTTTATAATTATTATCTATAAATTCTTTATGCTCCCCTGTAAGATTTATTTCTTTATGCTGATATTCTTGAGCGGCCCTAGCCTTGATACTTTGCTCTGCTAAAAACGCTTTGACCGCCTTCCCCTCTTTACTTCGACCATCTACTTTTTTGTCGGGAAATACTAAGTTTATTAACTCTAATAAAGATGGAGGGCTATCGGGTCTAGAATTCCATTCTTGAACTAACGCTTTTTTCTGATTATCAGATAATGCAATTTCTTGACTCATATAATATCCACATCCCCTCTTTCTAAAACTTTTTTTACCTTTTCAACGATTGACTTTTTTATATTTTTAATATGTTTGTAACCTGGCGGTCTTCCGCGCTCTGATGTAGTATAGTTCATTATTTTAGCCACTTCTTCATCAGATTTATTTTCTATGTAAATTAATTGATATACGCTTCTTTCTAAAGGTTTTAAAAGAGAAAGCATTTTTTTATGCAATTTATTTTTATTAGATTCAAAGTTGTCTACGCTACAAGCCATGTTTTTAACTTCTATAGAATGATAATCCATAGAAACGGGCACTTTTAAATTTTGAGCATCTTTTTTATTTTTATTCCAATATTCGTAAAGAGGGCAATCTGTACACTGTTTTTTAAATAATTTACATCCATCATTTTCTTCTGCGGCAGCACACTTTAAACACGGTCTCGTAAAGTTGCCGTAGTTATTTCTTATAAGATTTTTTAGTTGATTAGATATTATTCTATTAAGCCAAGGGCGCAGAGGCTGCTTTGGGTCGTAAAGATGCCACTTATTATTGATATGTATTTTAATTATCTGAGAAACATCATCAAAGTCCATCCAAGCAAGCGATTGTAAATTCCACTTAGATTTTCTTTTTCTTATTTCTTCATCGATAATATTTATACAATCCTCAAAACTTTTATTAAAATTCTCCAATTTAAGTAGAGGATTTTGGCTTAATTGCAGAACCTTCTTTTTTAAGTTGTTCTAAAGTTTCTTGAGGTGATAAATTATTACGCTTAGGAACTTTTTCATTAGAGGCTGACGATTCACCTTGCCCTGCATACTGCTCCATTATAGAACCTAGAGTTTGAACATTGGGAGTAAAATCTACGTGTTCATATTCTAATCCACTTAGATTATTAGTAAAAGTCTCTTCTTCTAATTCAAGAGCGGGAGAGGCGTTTATTTTCTTTTTATCGCCACCCCCCAGCGCTTCTCCACATTTTTGACAAAAATTTGGTTTTTGCATAGTATACGCATGTGCAAAACCGCATGATTGGCAGTAAATTTTTAAATTACTCATGATATATATATTACAGTAAAAAAATAAAAAAAACAAAATAAAAATAAATATTTTTCTAAAAAGAGTGTAACAAGCTGATCTTTTAGTGTAAAATGTTATATGGAAAAACGCGATCCTACTCGGGATGATCTTTTAAAAAAGCTCAAAACAATCGGAGACCTGAGCGTGGAAAACTGTTCTCATCCCGACGACAGGATAAGTCAAAACGCTAGAGACATTAATCGTTTAGCTCGTGATTGTTATAAAGCACTAAGGCAAAAAAAAGATGATTCGTAACGATAATTACGGTAAAGCTGGTTACAAAAAACCTTCTTACGGTGGCGGCTCTCAGGGAATCACCCACGTAGACAGTGGAGCATTAGAGTGGATGAGTTCTAAAGGATGCAAAACCCTTCTTGATGTAGGTTGCGGAACTGGCGGTCAAGTTCAAGCCGCTCTGGATATGGGATGGGGAGCATTTGGAATTGATGTAGATGACACGGTTCATGGGGACAGGAACATAGCTTTGATAGATTTATGCGTAAATCCCGTGATCTTTCACAAGCCATTTGATTTAGTATGGAGCGTGGAAACAGCGGAACATATTCCAGAAGAATATGAAGATAATTTTATAGAGACTTTAACATCCAACAGTGAGAGCTACATTATACTAACAGCTAGTATGGACGAAAACAGCCCCACCCACGTAAACTGCAAACCCAGAGATCATTGGATTAGCAGGATTGAGAAAGAGGGCTTTAATTATGATGAAAAGCTGTGTCAAGAGCTTCTTAAACATTCTACTATGGAGAGGCTATTTATTAAGCATACAGGAATGATTTTTAAAAGAATATAAGTTATGAGAAGAAGCGTAAAATTTAAATTAACAAATTAATTTTAATTTCTTAGTTAGATATTTTACAAGCTCAGACCTCATTACATCTTCCTCATTAAATGTAAAAGTATTGATGCCTTGAGCGATGCTCTCTTGATCAGTAAAAAGGTTAAACATTTTTTCAAAACCGTGTTGTTTATCCCCCTGCTTGATGTCTGTTTGCATAGGGTCGGCTAGTATAAAACATTTACTACCTTCTCCTAATCTAGTTAAGACCGTGGTGATTTCTTTTATAGTAGAATTTTGAGCTTCGTCCAGAATAATACATTTCCCTTGCCAATTCATCCCTCTAGCAAAGTTAACGGGAAACATGCTGATCCTGCCCTCTTGTTCTAATTTTTCCACCCTTGTTGATTCAAGGAGCTCCTCTAATTTATCTAAAAACGGTAAATTAAAAAACCTTAGCTTTTCTTCTGCTGAACCTGGTAAATAACCCAGACTCCTATCGGAAGACTCTACAGCAGAACGTAAATACATAATGTCACTTATCGTCTTCATGTTGAGTAACTGAAGGGCGCAATATGTAGCTAATAAGGTCTTAGAAGTCCCTGCTGGGCCATTAACTAAAACTATCTTAGTCTCAGGATGTAATGCTAATTTAAAAAACTCTTTCTGTTTTTGGGTCCAAGGAAATTGTTTTAATTTAATCTGTCTTTTAATTGGGTTAATGGGAAACATGTTATCGACTAGAGAATCATTAATCTCTTCAGCCGTTTCTTTTTTTATACTCCTTCTTGTAGAACGAGTTTTTTTAGGACTTGCCATTTGTTAAATATTACACTAAAAAACTTACTCTGCGTCAAAGAAAAACATATGAAACAATCTAGAGTCTAACTTATCGCTACCGAAATATTGAGTAGCCGCATGAACAAGCTTGGCGTCCCATATCGCCATTCTATTATATACATTACCCACCACGTCCACTAACTCCCACGGAGTTTTATCGTAAAAATTCCCTTGGAACATGTCCCAATACAATTCTTCTGTAGATTTGTTAAGAGTCATGCAATCTTTAGGTGTAGGATATTTTCTAAGTCCGTTACCTTTATGTTTAAAAAAACTAGTACCACATTCCGCTGGTGCGTTAGGCGTTAAAAATACCACGGCGGCGTAAGTTTGGGCGTCCGTATGATAAACAAGTTGGTCCTCTGCTGTACAAAATTGGAAAACCCCGTTGTGAGGTTGATTATCCCAACTAGTAACCTTCTTTTTTAAAATGTCTTCAAAAAATTCTTTCGTACCATCAAAGAAAATTCTTTCACGAGTACGCTGCCCTTTGTGCTGCTGTTTATTATGTTGAAAATTTAGAGTAAGAGCGTAAT
>WLWH01002254.1_pt1 | contig 11094 bp, 7 predicted proteins | sample 6712741 | NCBI WGS metagenome assembly WLWH01 (sample SAMN12718694, study PRJNA515312) | sponge metagenome | isolation source: marine sponge | host: Mycale hentscheli | place: New Zealand: South Island, Marlborough, Capsize Point | collected 2003-05-01 | reverse complement strand
AGTTGGTAACCCAAATTACAATAAGATTTTTTATGAAGGAGCGTCAACGGGCAACGCCAGTCCAGCTGGCTGCTTTCATAGGAATGGCACGATAATTGATAGCAACGGTGCCCGAATCAAACTGGCTTCTATAAAGATGAAAGATATAACAGACGGTTTGTCAACAACCATTCTTTTTGGTGAAAATCGTTGGGAGTGCTCGGCGCAAACTCGCGATACCTGGTCAAAAAGCCAATCGTATGACCGGTCTAATACACTCTTCCCAATTAATTACGATTCCTGTATCGCAGGGGGGCCGGCAAATGCAAATTGGAAAGCCGCATCTGCCGATGCATTAGCGAAAGCAAAAGCGTTAGGGAAGACTGGTTGTGAAGTCAGTCATAATTGGAGAACGGAACGAGGATTCAAGAGCCAACACCCTGGTGTCGTGACTGTCATGATGGCCGATGGTTCAGTTCACACCATTGCAGAAACGGCTGATCATTTTCTATTCAATCGTCTTGGTTGCCGCGGAGACCAACTCGTGGCCGGTGTGGGTAGCCTGTAGGCCAATCGTTTTTCAGCAAGATGGTGGCTTTCAGTAATCGGGAGCCACCATCTTCTTTTTTTAAATTCATATTTATAGGAACATCTCCATGCATCGCACTTTCAATGTTGTCGGTAAACTAACACTTCTCTTAGCCGCTATGGCTTTCACGTTCACCGGATGTGGATACCGACGCCCAGCACAGGTAAAGACAACGGGAACAGTGACCCTCGATGGCGAGCCTGTTGCGAACGCTTCACTCATGTTTATTCCCGACTCAGGCCGACCAGCTTCTGGCAACACAAATACAAATGGAGAGTTTCAAGTTTCAAGCTTTGGTGGGAACGATGGCCTCCCTGCTGGAAACTATCGAGTAACCGCAACGAGACTTGTTCTCAAAGAGAGATATCAAGAACAATACGACCGACAAGTAGAGCGAGCGAAAGCAGAAGCCGAACCAGGTGAAGAACCTGAAGACGTTGATATTGAATTTGGCGAGAACGCATACGAAAACGAGTTGCCTGCTAAATACGAGGAACTCGATACAACAGATATCACGGTGACTATCACAAAGCAGCAGGAACCGCTTGTGATCTCGCTGACATCAGAGTAACCGTAGAGAACTTACGGTTCAGCAAATGATACCGGTTCAACTAAGCCGACTGTTGTGCCATTCCAATTCCTGAGTGGAAAACGTGCATGCCCCGTGAGCGCCTCGATGGCATTTGCGGTAGCGATTCCGTGCTTTTGAAGAATCTGTAAAAGAAGATTCGCCATGACAGCCGTCGCGGCACGCTGGGCACCGTCATCAATTTTGACAGCCAGGCCATATCCAAGTGCTGGTATCGATGCTGCCATGACACCCTCAGCACCAGACTTCACAAAGACTTCACCCTGACACTCTTCGGTAATGAGAGTGTCTGCTCTCCCTTCTCCAGACAGCATGGCTGGGTTCTGCACGATTGCTGATCGAATACGAGAAACTGAACTCACGAGCGCAGGTGACAACCCTTCCCCGGTACCCAGGCGAGCAAAGCCTGTGGCAATTGAAACAAGGGGCATTGAGAACGCCGGGATCGCACACCCATCGACACACGCCTGTGATTCATCGAGGTTTACACCTGTCACGTGAGAGATCGCATTGGTCACTTCACGCATGACCGGGTGACTTGCGTTTATATAGCCAGCCGCATCAAGACAACGAACTGCGCCAACTGCAAGAAACCCACAGTGCTTTCCCGAGCAGTTGTTATGAAGAACGGTTGGCTCTTCTCCACGTGCAGCGAGTGCTCGGGACTCACCAGAGTCAAGCGGCCAGTGCACACCGCACTCAAGTTGATCACAAGATGAGTCAATCTTTTTGAGAATTGATTGTGCTGTTGCTACATGTAGCGGCGATCCAACGTGAGACCCACACGCAAGTGCAATCTCATCATCAGAAAATCCGTATTTATCAGCAGCACCACTGGCAACAAGTGGGATCGCCTGAATTGGCTTGATGGACGATCGCGGAAAGACAGAAGCGTCAATATTACCAACAGTTAGAACCGTTTCACCGGATGCAGTTGCAACAACGGCTCGGCCACGATGAAACGATTCTTCCTCTTGTCCACGTCGCACAACAAGTAAGCGAGGAGATATATCCATTGGAGAGAATGCTTCCAGCACCAACACCTGAAACAGAGTCTGACTTTTTGCCACCCGAGACCCGTCTCGGTTGGCCGATTTCACGCTGCCCGTTTTCTATCTTTTTTCTCCCGAAATTTACAAACATAAGCACGAATCCGGGATTTAAGCCTGATACTCATCACTCGAGAAAAAAAGGCTTATACTTGGCTATCCGAAGCGATAAGACAGGCGGCATCGCTTTCCACCACCCGATTGACCAGAAACTACCAGTAGACATATGCCTATTTCACGACTCCCCGGCCTCACTCTTTCCTCAACAACGATGTCAATTCTAGAGGCAGCCGATGCCGCCGGACAACTCACTCTTTTCAACTCTGTTGATGAGCTTGTTGCAGCAGCAGCCCCACCAGATGAGTGCAGTGAAGATGGCTTTTACACGGTTGGCTACGATGTACCAGATCGTGGTTTTGTACCTGAGGCAAAGGTCTGCCGTACGACAAATGGCATCGCAGCAAATTATCTTGATGCATACATGCGTCGTCGTGACCCTGACTGCATGGTGATTGCTGACGACCAGAACACGGACAAACCAACGTTCTCAAAACGGTTTGGCCATGAGTTTGACGGCCTTCGAAACGAAACAATCCAGTGGCTCAAAACACAGCCCATCGGCTGCTTTTTCTTTAAGTCCGGCGTACCGGACAAGCCTCTCGACGCGGTTGCGATCTGTCCAGCGAATGCTGGGTTCTTTGCTCTGGGCCTCGCGTTGCTGCAGGGCATTACCCCCGTCCAGGAAGTGCTGGACCAGGCTGACAGCTACTATCACGAGGCTGTTGTCTACGTCGCACCACCGTTTCGCCACACACACTTCGACGGCAAACAAGTAGTCGTTCACAATCGCCGCTTTGATGACAGCACGAGCCTTCACGAACTGTTCAGCTACAACTTGTACCCCGGTCCCTCTGCGAAGAAGGGTGTGTACGGGATGCTGCTGACCATGGGCGAACGGGCCGAAACACCATGGACAACAGCTCATTGCTCAACAGTGCAAGTCGTCACTCCGTACGAAAACGTCACGACAATCATGCATGAAGGAGCAAGCGGTGGTGGTAAAAGCGAAATGCTCGAACACATGCACCGCGAAGCTGACGGTCAGCTCAAACTAGCAACCAACACCGTGACCCATGACTCCCGGTCTCTTGCTCTCCCTCGAGGCTGCGAACTCCACCCGGTGACTGACGACATGGCTCTGTGTCACCCAACACTGAAGGGTGAAGACTCTCGCCCCGGCTCGCTTGCCTTGATGGATGCAGAAAGCGCCTGGTTTATTCGTGTCAATCACATCGAAGACTACGGCATCGATCCACAACTTGAAAAACTGACAATTTCACCTCCTGGGCCACTGCTGTTCCTCAACCTCAAGGCTCAACCAAACGCCACTACACTTATTTGGGAGCACACAGAGGACGAACCGGGCATACGCTGCCCGAACCCACGAGTTGTGATGCCTCGCGAGTACGTCAGTGATGTTGTGAATGAACCCGTTTCTGTTGATATCCGAAGTTTTGGTGTGCGGTGCCCACCGTGCACACAGGAAAACCCAACATACGGCATCATCGGACTGTTCCATGTCCTTCCACCCGCACTGGCATGGCTGTGGAGGCTTGTGGCACCACGCGGCCATGGCAATCCATCAATCGTGGATGAGGGTGGCATGCAAAGTGAAGGTGTTGGTTCCTACTGGCCATTTGCAACAGGCAGGCGAGTTGACCAGGCAAACATTCTCTTGAATCAGATTCGAGAGACTGCCAGCACGCTTTTTGTCCTGATTCCAAACCAACATATTGGTTGCTGGAAAACAGGCTTCGCACCACAGTGGGTCGCGCGTGAATATCTTGCCCGACGAGGATCAGCCACCTTCCGTCCAGCCGAACTGAAGGCGGCAAGATGCTCTCTTCTTGGACATCACCGGGAGTCGATGCAGGTTGAGGGTCAGACAATCGGCACAATGTTTTTCGATGTCTCAAAGCAACCAGAAGTTGGTACCGAAGCCTACGACAAAGGCGCGGATATTCTCCGTACATTCTTCCTGACACACCTTGATCATTTTGACCACGAAGAACTTGATCCGCTGGGGAGACAGATTATCCAGGCATGCCGAGACAATGTGACTGTTGATGAGTACGAAAAGCTAATTCCTCAGGTGTAACAACCCGTCTTCAGTTATTTCAAATACCTGATTTACTTGGACAGGTCGAAGTTGATCGAATTCTCTTCTGCACGTACAGCAGCCGTCAAAGGGGTTTCCTTGCTGGGCAGCATGTGCCCTTGAGCACATACCTCTCGAACAGCATTACTTGCTGGCTGTAAGAAGCCCAGATTCTACGAGGTGGAGCCGTACGATTCGCTCGATTTCAGCGATTGTCGTCAATTTATGGTGAACACCAGTGTGCGTTGCCTTCACATCAAGTTCACTTATTGCCCCCGGATGTCGCGCACTTGTTTCTGAGACAACGCAATCCGTCCGCTCACCACGCAGCGTATGATGGGCCACACCAATAACGTTGTGAATTGTAACCCAGCAGGGGGGCCGAAGGCCGTACAACGCTTCAAGCAATGGTGAGTTTGGTGCAAGCAATTGGATTGTCGTCGGTAGCGCTTCTTCAAACTCCGGCCGTAACGCACCAGGGTTCTCTGCAACCAATTGATCGTGAATCGCAGTGAGTTCTGGTGGCCGCTCGACGGTAAGCGATGCTATTTTCCCAAGAGCTAATGAAGCCAGTGACGACCCCTGATGCGGGGTCGCTATGAATACCACTCGTTTGACGTTTGTGACCGGTTCGAAAAAGAGCGATGGCTCAATTTTGGCCCGTACGGATTGAGGCATTCGGACTGTATCAAATGGCACAGTCGCCATCGCATTCCATAGACGATTTCCTGATGCCACGACCTGAAGCTTCGCGTGCAGCCCACCCATGCTATGCCCAATAAGCACAAGGTTTTGCAACTGCTTCTCCTCACCATCAGGATCAAGTTCTTTCACTATTCGACGCAAACTCTGCCGTAACATTGCTGAGGCAGGAAGAAACGAAGCCCCTGTTGGATAGTGATACACCCACGGTTCATAGTGCCGCTGAAAGAACGGACACGCCCGCAAATCATTGATCAAGTCAAACCAGGTGCCTTCATCACTGGCGAGTCCATGAATGAACACTACGGGTATCCGTCCCTTGACGTGGGGCTGTAAAAATTCCAGCCGCGGCTCCGTCGCTCCGCCTTCAAATGGCATAACGAAACCCTCAAGTCCAGACTTTGGCATGGCCTCGAGCATGTCGAGCATGGGCATGCTGAGATCGGCTGCCACCGGAGGATGGGCAACACCAATGTGGACACCCGACACCGACAAAGGCTCAACCAGGTCGAGTACCGCAGGAGCACGTTCTCTTGCTAACGGACCGACAAACTTTTGGATTGGTTTTTCATTTCCAGGAACCTGAAATCGAAGGACTGCTGTCGCCACAAGAGAAAGCCGCGGTGGATCAAAGTCACCACGAATGGTTCCTTCGGGTCCGGGCTTCACACGAATAGTCACAGGCAAACCAAAACCCGGCCGATAGTGTCGGCGGGACAGCCGTTTGTCTTTGGGTGGTTGAAATGGCTCAATACTTTCAATGTTGCAAGCAGAAATCGACAACCCTTTGAGAACGATTGGAATACGGATTGGCCTGTACCGTGACCCAATCCAGAGGCCTTCGGGTTGGAGCCGCCCCTGCTCTCGTGCTGTTTGCAGAAGCCCAACAAGTGCATCGCCATACGCATTTGTGGCATCTTCGACAACGGCTGGGGACTCGGGCGCAGTCCAAATAGCATTCCAGGCAGCTTCCGCGGCAGCGTAATAGGCTTCAACAGTAAGATGCGAACAGTCCGTTCTCATGCGATTGGCAGCGTGCCAATATTCGCAACTATCAGACAGATACCCATCTGCCGCAGCACATCGCTCTTTCTGCGTTTTCGCAGGCTCCCGAATCGTTCGCGCAGGTTGAGCTGCAAAGGAACACGGCAAAGATATCATTGATGCCAGCACAAGAAGGCACCAACTTCGATCAAAGAACATCCTGAATACCGGCCTGTCCATACCCCCACCACCTGTCAGCGAACGACTTTGAAATCGACCCTGCTAGGTGTATCGGCGTGTAGCGTCAGTGGATCACAGTCTGAACACGATGCTGAGCAAGAATGGGAAACTTCGGCTTTACAAAACAATGATTTGTTGGGCTTTCCCTAAAACTGGGACACAAAGTCCACGCCGTTCGCCTATCTTCTGCTACTACAAACGACGTCTGACGCCTGTCCTATATCGCAGATGGTTTCGTTGCTGAGGGATTCGTTCCTGCTGGCACTCCGCACTCAACGGATTCGAGATCCGCGTGCAGGTACCGAATAAGCCCTTTGGGCCCAAGATTGAAGAAGACCCGTCCCTTGGTAAACCAACGCTCACCATCATGAAGGAACTCGGCTGTTGCCGCTCGAACGTTCGACACTGCCTCAACTTCCTCCATGCCACCGCCCTCAATCGCCTCGAAACAAACTTCTATGGCAACAAGGGCTTTCAGGCCACCACTCTTTCGATCCCGAGCATACATGACGTCATCATCAAACGCGACATCCGACCATCTCAGACCACGAGGCTTTCCACTTGCAGCTGCTTCATCAATAAATTTTGCCTCAAGCTGTTCTCTTTGACGACGAAAATCCCTTTGTACACGCGCAAGCCTCTCTGCTCGTCTCGCTGCTTGAACAGGACGAACGACCATAACAGTGAGCATAAGCCCTGTTGCAATACCGAGCACAATGACAAGAAATGATAGAACTGGAACCATTTGAATTTCCCTTCGTGCTGGAACGATGCCCTGAAACGCAATCGCCCTGCTCACAGTGTAAACTTCCTTTGACCAAGGGGCAAAAGATGATCGTCCTCAACGAGTAACTCGCCCCTTTCCCCTTTCTTACCCAAAGAAATATGATGCCAAAAGTAGCAAAGAAAAAGCCATCTCCGACGCGCACATCGTCCTCGGGCAAACGTTCGGCTCGCCCCTTTGGAGCACATCAATCAATATCTGGGGGACTGCCCAAAGCTGTCGAGCGAGCAACCGAAACCGGTTGTGACTGCATGCAGATCTTTACCCGAAACGTAAATCAGTGGGCTGTAAAGCCTATTGATCAAGAGATTGCAGCAGCCTTCCGAGAAGCAGTGAAGAAGGCCAATCTAAAACTTGTCATTGCGCATGATTCGTATCTCATCAATCCAGCGTCTGGAGATAACACACTTCGCGAGAAATCAATACAAGGACTCGTGACAGAACTAGAACGAGCAGACCTTCTCGAGATTCCATGGGTGGTGGCGCATCCAGGAGCAGCCGGAGAACAAGACCGCACGGTGGCTGTAAATCGTGCCGCTGATGGGATTATAGAATCATTACGCAGAACCAAGAAACTCAGCAGTGGTATTCTCATCGAAACCACAGCCGGCCAAGGGACCTGCCTTGGTGATACGTTTGAGGAAATCGCTGCCATGCTTCATCGCATCGACAAAATCAAATCACTCCATAAACGTGTTGCCGTCTGCCTTGATACATGTCATGTTTTTGCCGCTGGCTATCCACTCCAACCAAAAAAATCTCTTGACGAAACTATTCGGCAATTCGACAAAGTAATCGGTCTTTCGCGACTCAAGGTTATTCACGCTAATGATTCCAAGCGTGAGCAGGGTTCACACGTCGACCGCCACGAGGGTATCGGTCAGGGTGAGATCGGACGCGCCGCCTTCAAACTGCTTGTGACTCACCCAAAACTCAAAAAAGTTCCCTTTATTCTCGAAACTCCGAAAGAGGGTGCCGACGGCAAGCCGGACCCAAAAAACGACATCCGAAACATCAAACTACTCCGCCGTCTTGAGAGTTGACCGACACAAGAGCGTGTCACGAAAAAATGTCACGATTCATCAAGGACGTTAGAGAGGCGTGACTGCCAGACATCAATAGCAACATCAAGTAGATTGTCAGCCTGCACCCGATCACCAGTCCACAGAATGCTCCACCACTTGCGGTCATCGTCTGAGATAATGAAGGAGCGGTACGAGTTATCGAGGCCATCGCGAAAAACATAGCCCGGCCGCTTGAGTGACGTACCGGAATACTGCTCCAACAATTGAGGCGGAAGCACTTCAGCAACGTCACCCACAAGTTCGGCCTTCGAAGACCACGTCGTAAAGTCAAGATGGGTGTAGTCAGACATTGAATCTTTTTACGTATGTGCTTGGGAGAGAAAAACAAATTCATCGGAATGTACAGAAGACATTCCGTACAAACGATGCCGTTCTTGGCGAGCTGACAACAAGAAATTTTCATTTTCAGCGTGCATAGCAACCTGTGCCACGACTAAGAACAGATTCAGCCTATTGTGCGGCAACCGAAAATGGCTCTTTCGTCAAGAAACGCACTAGAGTCTTACGCACTAGAGTCTTACGCACTAGAGTCTAAACTGCCTGACTAATTCCCATAGCCCCTGTGCCTGTGCACCGAGTTCCTCTGAGCTTGCGGCGAGTTCTTCTGATGCTGCTGCATTACTTTCAATCGTCTGTGACACCGATGAAATGGTCCGTTTCACTTCTGCAGCGTTTCTTGCCTGCGATTCACTCGACATTGCAATTTCACCGACCGCATTCGCTGTCGTATCAGCGGCTGTCACAATTGACTCAAGTGATCCACCAACAATCTCGGAAAGTGAAGCACCTTTTTGGATTCTTGCCGACGACTCATTGATAAGCTGGGTGATATCTGTAGTCGCTTCACTCGTACGATTGGCAAGCTTGCGAACTTCCTCGGCAACAACTGCAAAGCCAAGACCGTGTTCACCGGCTCGTGCAGCTTCAATCGCTGCATTTAAAGCTAATAGATTTGTTTGAGAGGTGATGTCACTGATGATCGTGATAATGTCACGAATCTGTTCAGAAGAACTGTGAATCGCCTTCATAGAGTCGACTGCATCGCGAACTGCCTGACTGCCAGCCTGCGCTAGATTCACTGTCTTGTTCGCTTCCTTCTGGCAATTAGCCGCATTACCCGAGACATCGACAATCGACGTCGCTAGTTCGTCCATTGCAGAACTAATCTCTTCAATGCTAGCCGCCTGATTTTGTGCTCCCTCACTGAGGCTTGCCGCACTGTCTGCTATCATTCGCGACCCCTCACCGTGTTGCTCCGCGGCAGCTGCGATTTTTGAAATGACTTCCCGAAGATTCTTGAGCATGTCACGAGCATTGCGACCCAACGCTGCAAGTTGGTCGCTTCCCTCAAGTGCGACCTCTCTAGTGAGATCGCCAGCCGAAGCAGCTTCAAAAAGGCTGGAAAGAGAATCGACGCCGTGCTGCAAAACACGCTGTGACTTCTCGAGAGAATCTTTTGAAGCCATTATCTGCTCAGAAAGTTTGCGCTCTCGCTCTTCTGCACGAGCCTTTTCTGTCACAATGCTCCAAGTCACCATAGGACCAAGAAATTCACCGTGACGACCTTCGATTGCAGACACGTGGAGTTCCAGCTCCTCACTACCAGAATGAACCTGGATTGCCTGCGGCAGGCTGGCTGGATCCTTCATGAATTCAAAATCTTCGGATTGTTGACCAAAAAGTTCTGACAGCGTGACACCGATACCATCAACGCCAATATTGGGGTGTAGTTTCAGTGCCTGTTCTGTGGCTGGATTCAGATACACAACATCAAGTTCTGCATCAGCCTGAACTAGTTGTACAGAAGTATTCGTAACCATTTCAGCCAGCCTAAGCTGTTCTGCATGACGCTTCGTGAGCAAACGCGCGAGAATGAATGCCGACAAAAGGATTGCGACAGCAGTAACTCCGAAAACCGTCTGTCCAAAAACTTTGACAGCAAACGCTGACGCCATAACATCTGCTTCAGGCGTTGTCGCAACCAGCATCCAGGCAATATCTGTATCGACTGCCTGCGGACAAATTGACTTCACAGAAGCAGAACACAGCAAGGCTCGAACTCCATCCTTTTCACCAGATGTGTAGCTCTTAGACTTTGTGAAGGCGTTGAACTTCTGCTGTGCTTCGTCAGAAACAAAAAGACGAGTCCTCACCTCCGGAGATTCTCCGCCAGTCGCTCGCGACCACTTGTCTCCATACACTTCATATGAAACGCTACCCGAAGCAGTATTGCTCTTTGAAATTGTTTGATCCAGTTGATCGAATGAAACTAGAAAAAGCAGGACACCAGACACATTGCCTTCACTCTGAACCAACGTAGCGAGACTGAGAACAGGGATTCCTGCCGGCCCGTACGCCGTATAGTCGACACAGGTAAAACCGTCCTCCACAGACCCATCAAGCAGTGTGTCTACTGCATCAACAGGACCGGTTCGCTGTATCGCATTTGAAGTAAATCCCACGCCATAATCACGCCCCTTATTCACGCTGTACACGACGTTCCGGGTATTCGCATCGACAAGCAAAATATCGTAGAGCCGCAACCTTTCCTTTATGCTCCGCATGACTGGATGAAGTTCAACATGACCAGCAGAGTACGACGAACCGTCACCAGCGTCGTCTAATAGACTTTTGTTCTCGATTCCGTTTGAATTACTTCGTACGTAAAGATCGTGAAGAAATAGTCCTGGGCCCTGTAATTCGCGAATAATTGCATCGTTTTTCGGGGTATTCTTCTGTTCCGATTCTTTGACCAAATCTTCATCGGAATCTACAGCTACTGCTTTTGCATAATAAGTGAGTAGCCCCTTACGAACACGATCTTCATCTACCGCATTCGAATCAAACTCACGAAAACCTTTGATCAACTCAGCAGAACTTGTTTCAACACGAGGAAGAGACGCCGTCACCTGAAGTTCGGCTGCAAGTTCAGCGT
>WLWH01002253.1_pt1 | contig 11099 bp, 19 predicted proteins | sample 6712741 | NCBI WGS metagenome assembly WLWH01 (sample SAMN12718694, study PRJNA515312) | sponge metagenome | isolation source: marine sponge | host: Mycale hentscheli | place: New Zealand: South Island, Marlborough, Capsize Point | collected 2003-05-01 | reverse complement strand
TTTCAGGACAGTGGAATTGATTTTGAAGTCAAGTCAGTATCTGATACAAGAATTTGTAAGGTAATTGAATCCCAAAATTCTTAATAATGATGTATGTACCTGGAGACAAGGTTGTTGTGAGAGCCTGGGGTAAGAACGAAATCGGTCTTATCACGAACGTCAGAAAAAAGAAAAATCAAATTTTAGGTTATGATCTGCGTACCGAAAAAGGTAGTGCATATTGTGTAGTATCAGTCGATAAACCTGAAAACAAATCATCAATATCTATTAACTCGACATTAACAGCCGCATGGCATATGTCAGTTGATAATGGTGCTTCGAAACGTACAAATTTGTTGATAGACAAATCATTAGGACATAGTACAGCTAATTTCGATCGTAATACATGTCGGCCGGATGATAGGCATTATGAAAAATGTATGGACTTTTCATTTCCAGTACAAGGAGCAAGATCATTCTAATACTTATACAATGACAAAGGAGCAGAGAAAAGTATTAAAACGATTTCCAAATGCAAAGTTATCATATGATGATAATGGATACAAAGTAATCAGTATTAATGGTTACGAGCCAGCCAAAGATTATTTCATGCCAGATACAATGGATACCGATAAAGCTTGGGAATATGCATCGATGGCTTGTAGAACAACCCAGCAATTTAATAGAACTCATCCTTTAAAAGTTGAAATAGATTTTGGCGGAGAAGAAGCCAAAAATATGCGAATCGAAAGACGTAAACGTAACGGTAAAAAATCAAAAAAATGAAGATACGAGAAAAGTTGAATCAGTTAAAGACAACATTGGGACTTGAGCCAAAGCCATTACCCGAAGTTAGTAAACCTATAAAGAAAGAGGAGGTGGTCCCTCCTGACATCCAACCAAATGAAAATGGTATATATGAAGTACCATTGGTACCAGAAGATGAGCCAGAAATTATTACAGAACCTATGGAAGAAATTATTCCTACGGATTCGGAGAAAGATAATATGCAAGCGGAAGTAGATGAAGGATATCTACAATATTCAGCTGAGGTAGTTGGATTTGAAAATCGTGAATTGCAATGGAATGCATATCGAACCGTTTTATCATATACTGACAGTACTGATATTTTAGACTTTGGTTGTGGTAGAGGTGATATGTATGCATTTTGTCAAACAGAAGCTCCATTTAATGAGCAAGAATTTAATTATACAGGTGTTGATTCTAATGAACAAATGGTTAAATTAGGCCAGGAAATTCATGAAGGAATTGATCTTATTCATGATGATTGGTTTCAGTTATCGGATCAAGTAACAGCAGAATGGGCAGTTAATGCTGGTTCATGTAATTTAAGATATGATGCTGATACTGTAACATCAGATGAAGAATATACAAAAAATACTATTACTGCAATGTATAATCATTCTACTAAAGGAGTAGTATTGCTATTAGCTTCATCATTAATTGATATAGAAGATGGGTTAGTTAATCATAATCCTGGCTCGATATTTAATTGGGCACAACAAGAATTTGGTAACGTCGCACTTGATCACTCAGTTGGTGATGACGTATTTTGTTTAATAATATATAAGTAGAAAATGGGTATAAACGGTAGATTTGGAATTGACGAAAAAAAGGTCAAGCGATTAGGTAAGAATTACAGTAGCATTGATTTTGATTTAAAAGAAAATTTAAGTGCTGAAGCATATGTAACCAAAGGTGATTACACACCAGTAGGAGAATTTACAATTGCAAACAAATATTTTCCAGTTACAATTAAGGAACTAGAAAAGATAGAACAGACAGCGAGAGAAGCAAGATCTGCATTAGTGCAAGCTTATAGATTAGGTTTAATGCATTAATAGAATTCATAGTAATTTAAAGATAATTAAATTGATCTTCATTACGGTGCAATGCCGTTAAAATAATTCACAACAATATTTATACATAAGAAATGAATGTTTTTAACTTATCCATAAGTAAAGCAGAAGTATATAAGATTCTGCATGATAAAAGATCTCGGCGAGATCAAAAACATATGGAATTAAAATCATATCTATCTCAATTTAAGGATGAACTAGATGTCCATGGAATTGATTATACATGGTTAGCATCACAATTTATAAAAGAATATTATGCGACTAAACGAAATGATAATTAAAGCTGATGAATATGATTTATTTCATATATTATCTGGTCCTGAGAAACTCGAGTTTATGATTAATGCTATGGATTTGGGCCCGGAAGAATCTATGTTTAAACAGATATCTAAATCAAATGTTTTAAGGCCTGATCCAATGTTCCAGCAAGAAGATTTACAAGTTGGTGTGCATCGATTATTAATATCAGCATATGATGACATAATAGTATTGAATTCAGATAGTTTAAAAGTATTACGAGCATTTAAACGAAAAATCTTTCGTGATGGTCATTTGCTAATCAGTAATACAGAAGTAACAAAAGACCGTGATATAGATATATATCGATATTTCAAAGCATTTAATGTTATTAAATTAGATATGCCAATCTGCGAAAACTAATACAATGTTCAATCACCAAATTATAGATTACCAAGATCAAAGATATATAGTCCGGCGTCGTATACACGAACATCATTTAATTCCGGACTTCGATACAGATACTTTATTAAAATGGGCTAAATCAGATAAACTTCTCCGTAAAAATGGGTTTATCTGGTGTTGCGAACTTATACCAGATGCTCAAATAGCTGAACAAGAAGTTAAAACTCAATTAGAATTAGAATTTCCGGAATAATCGATCACTAATTTTTCTGAAAAAAAGCTTCGAAAAAATTAGGACTTACGGTTTATTAACCTTATATTTATATATAATAATTAATAAGCAATAAGAGATATGAAAAACGAAGAGATTAAAACCATTTTAGAAAGTCAAGCCGTAAAGTTTAATATTAAAGGCCATACCGAATATTCCAAATTGGAAGATGGTGAATGGGATTATATTCCTAAACTATTCCAAACGATTAAGCATGATGATCATAAGCCAGTTGGTTCTATAAGTGGTAAATATGGTTTCAATAGTATGAATATTGAGAAGTTTGGTCCTTCTTCATTTACGGTATATACCTTTGATTTAATGAGTAAAAAGACCAGAGCCAGAATTAAATATCAAGACGTAACTTTAATATTATAATATATGATATATTCTAATCCTCCAGGTACTTCATGGTACTATTCAGAAATGGGTTCACGTAATAAGAAGACTGGTAAGTTAGCTCATTACACCGTCAAGGTTACCGATTATAAAATTGTAGATTGTGAATGTAAGGCTAGAGAGTTCAGGCCTTATTCACCATGTAAACATATGAAACGGTTACATGAGAAAACTGGACATAAACTTGTTTAATTGAAATAATTTTATTATATTTAAGATATGAATGATAACGTAAGATTAGGTTATGCCTGCGTCAATATGACGTTAACGAGCCGCCCGAAGAAGTTAGGTGGTCCGGTTACGACGTCTCGTACTTTGAGAAAAGCGACATGGCAACCTACATGGGATTTGAGATTAGTAGGTGAGCGAGCTTTGCTTAACGCGAATGACTTGCTCCATTATTTACAATGGAACAACGAGAACAAGATCAAAGTGTTCCGTGTTGGTTCCGAATTGTTTCCATGGCACGATCATTACGAGCTTAAGGACTTACCTCAATACGAAGAGATAGCTGCCAAGTTATTTGAATGTGGTGAGTATGCGCGTGAGCATGGTCAACGATTGACTACTCATCCTGGTCCATTTCATGTATTAGGTTCTCCTACCGAAGACGTTGTTGCTAGATCGGTTATCGGTCTTGAGCGTCATAGCGAGATGTGGGATATTATGGGCTATGAGCCTTCTTTTGAGAACAAGATTAATATTCATGTTGCTGGCGCGTATGGTGATCGCGAAGGTACTGCTAAGCGTTGGCTTAAGGTATATGATTCATTATCTGATAGGTTACGAGCTCGTCTTGTACTTGAGAATGATGATAAGGCATCTATGTATTCTGTACGACAGTTGTACGATATGTTTCATAAGCCGGCCGGTATTCCTATTACGTTTGATTATCATCATCATACCTTTCATCCAGATGAGTTGACCGAACATGAAGCGTTACAGATGGCAGCCGATACCTGGCCTAGCGATGTGCGACAATGTACTCATTACTCCGAATGTCGTCGTATTGAGAAGCAATTGTTATTAGAAAAAACTTTACGTCAGCATAACATTACTGATGTAGATGCTTGGCCTACATTTGCCAAGATGAAAAAAGAAATAGATAAGTTACGGTTACAAGCCCATTCCGATTATATTGTCGAAGAGATTCGTACATATGATATGCCTATCGATATTGTTATCGAAGCCAAGGCAAAAGAATTGGCGCTTTTGAAGTATCGTGATATTTATGTATATAATAGAAATAAAGAAAAGGTTTTAATATGAAAGACAGAGAAAATGTTTTAAGAGAGTTGGATGAAGTAGACAACATGGTTTTTATCCTAACTGATTTAGCACAAAAGAGATCAGTAGATACTAATGAAGCGGTTCGTAGATTAAGAGAGATCCGTGCTAAACTTAAATTTGTAGCGGATCGTGTATCAATAAGTTAAAATGAAAAACATATTACCATACTTAACAGCACTGGCAGCATTGACTCTAGCCGGATCTGCTGCGTTCTATTCTGTATTTGGATTATCTAAATTCTATGCAGGCGCCGCAACAGCTGTTATTATAATGGGTATTGCAATCGAAGCTTCAAAACTAATTGCAACATCAGTATTACATCAATATCATAAAATATTATCATTGCCAATTAAATTGTATTTATCATTTGCTATTTTAGTTTCCATGACAATTACCAGTGCAGGTATTTATGGTTTTCTTATTTCGGCGTATCAAGAAACAGCATTCAAGATGGATATTGAAGATCAAGTAATTGGAGCTGAAAAAAATCGATTAATTGTATTTGAACAAGAATTAAAAAACTTGGATTTAGAACGTAACATGTTAAGTGATAACATTTCAAAGGCAAATACAAATATTTTAAAATTATCTGAAGGGCTTAGTAATAACGTAGTCCAATACACGAATGCAGATGGTAATGTAATAACTACACAATCTTCCAGCACACGAAGAATATTAAAAGAACAGTTACAGACTCAATCTGATTACCGTGATACTTTAGTTGTTAAACGAGATAAATTAGCAACAAATATAAAAACAGCTAATGATTCTATCAATACTATTAATATTCGAGTATTGCAATTAAAAACAAATTCAGATATCGCAGGTGAAATAGGTCCATTAAAATATTTATCAGAACTTACCGGTGTTTCTATGAACCGAGTAGTTAATTGGTTTACTATATTGTTGATAATAATTTTTGATCCCTTAGCAGTAGCATTAGTTATTGTATTAAACAATATTATGAAATCAAGGCAGACGGCTGAAAATGTATCGAAACCGGATGTCGAGCAGGAGGCGGAGAGTAAAGCCGAGAGTGTTAAAGCCACGACGTCTCCTGTTCTTTTAAAAGATGATAAAGAAGATATCTACGAAGAAGATAAAAAAGAAAAACCAAAACGACGTAATGCGTATTGGACTTAATAACATAAAATCTAATAATGGCAAAAAAAGTAAAAATTAAATTCCCATCTCGTATGAGACAAGGCAAACGTTACATGGTATGCAGAAATAGTGTACCAGGAGGTAAATATTGGACTGGTACATTATGCGATACATGGACTACAGTCGGTGAAACAGCAACAGCTGTATTATGTTCTCGATGTGTACAAAAAGTAGTCGAGCCGCCAGAAATTAAATCGCGATATAAATCAAAAGGATTTCCTCGAGGCTGGCAATTCAGAAAAGAGTTTGTCCATGAAGATGGTACTGTATATCATAAAGGTGTTGAACAAACAAAATTAAAAGGTACATTACCGGCGACAAAAATTGATACCTCTGATAAAAAGAAATTATCAAAAAAGGAAAAGCAAGATCTTAAAGACCAAATATTACAACAAATGGTATTCGTTAGAGGTGAATTAAAGACCTCTAAATGGAAAAAGGATATTCGTGCCAATCATATCGAACTACGAAAATTAGAACGTCGATTAAAAAAGCTTAACTAAGCTTTGGTTTTTTCAAATTTTTTTATTATATTGAAGTATGTATGATGAAAAACCAAAACAGAAAGCAATGGCTGAAGTAGTACAAGATCAAAGTTATCAGGAAGTATCAGAACAATTAGCAACGTTGATGGATTATTCAGATTCTGTTATTTATTTAACAGAGGATATCGATGATAATACATTAGTTGATTTCATGATCCGTATCCGAGCTATTTTAAATAATAGACCATCAGAACAAAAAGATGAACCGATCAATTTAATAATAAATTCGAACGGCGGTGATATTCATAACATGTTAGGTATGATTGATTACATTGAATCATTATCAGTTAAGGTTAATACAATTTGTAGAGGTAGAGCTTTCTCGGCCGCTGCTATTATATTAGCATGTGGTACCGGTACACGTATGATGAGTAAACGATCATCGGTAATGTTTCATCAATCGTCTAGTTTTCTAGATGGTAAAATGAGCGACTTAGAATCTTATTTAACAAACGTTAAAAAATTAGAAACAAATGTATACAACTTGTTAGCAGATAAAACAAATAAAGATGCCAAATGGTGGAAAGACCAAATGAAATCAGATTTTTATATACCTGCAGATGACTTAGTTGAGTATGGAGTAATAGATCAAATAATATAATATGAGTTTAACAGCAGAACAAATCCAATCCAATTGGGAAGAATTTTTAGGAATTATCGAAACGCATTTCGAAGGAGATCGTAAAGATAAATTATTAGCAATGTATAATGAATTAGAAGACCGAGCATCTACTGCCCCGGCATCATCTGTAGACCATTATCATAATGCCTTTATAGGCGGGTATATCGACCATGTACTACGAGTTATTAAATGTGCTAAATCAGTATACCAATTGTGGAGTACTATGGGCGCTGATATGTCTGGTTATAGTGAAGAAGAATTAATATTTGTTGCTATAAATCATGATTTAGGTAAGCTAGGTTTTCCTGGAGAAGGCGGAGAAATATATACTCCAAATGATTCAGATTGGCATATAAAAAATATGGGTAAGATATTTAAAATAAACCCAAATAATCCTTTTGCATTAGTTAATGATTTATCAATATGGTTATTACAGCATTATGATATTAAGATATCGTTTAATGAAATGATAGGTATTAAATGTACTGATGGATTATATGATGAATCAAATAAACCTTATTTCATTTCAAGATCAAAAGATTCTAAATTAAAAACTAATATGCCATATGTAATGCACCAAGCAGATTCAATGGCGGCTAGAATAGAATATGAAATGTGGGCAAAGGATGGTGATGATGTATATACACCACCAGTAAAACAAAAACCATCTAAGCCAAAAAAGGCAGTAACAAAACAATCTCAGGCAGTTGATGTAAATAAAATGTTTGGTGATTTATTTGGAGATAAATAATGGAAGTAGTAATAGGCATATTATCAATCATAACAGTAGCACTTGCAATTACAGCGTTTCGTTTAATGAAACGTATCGAGTCAATGGAAGATTATGTCAATGAAGTAGAAAAATCAAATGATGAATATTTTAATTTTTTTACAACACTAAAAACACGCGTATCGGATTCTTATTCACATTTGAAAAATATTGATAGATTAGGTTCTTTTGAAAATGATGATGAAACGGGATATATTTACAAAGAACTTAAAAAAGTAATTGAGGCATTAAAACAAGGTTTCTAATGAATGGTGTAGAAGATTTTTATAAATGGCTTGAAATAGAGAACTCAGATGTTCCTACAAAGCGAAGAGGAAGAAAACCAAGTAAAAAACAATATTTTACTTACATAACAGAAAAAGCAATTGTTGCATATAATTTAGAATCAGATCAAGATTTGAGGAATAAAGTTTATAGAGAACATATTGATTATCCGTTTAATAAATTGGTTGAAAATATTTACCATACATTTAAGTTTAGTTACTTTGATGTACCATATGAAGATGTTAAATGTGAAGTAGTTGCATTTCTTAACGAAAAAATAACCAAATTTACAGAAGGTAAAGGTAAGGCATTTTCTTATTTTTCTATCATAGCTAAGAATTATCTTATTATACAAAATAATGCTAATTATGCTAAAATGAAAAGAAGAGCCGAACCAACGTTAATTGATGAGACACGTGATATCACTAATGAACGTCATATGTCTGATTATCAAGAATCTTTAAAAGATTTTGTTAAACAATGGTCTGGTTGGTATGATGAAAATATGAATGTAGTTTTTACAAATAAAAGAGATATACTAGTTGCAGATACAATTCTGGAATTATTTCGTACGGTTGATAATATTGAAAATTTCAATAAAAAAGCTTTATATATTCTTATAAGAGAACGTACAGGTCTTAAAACTCAAAACATTACCAAAGTACTTAATGTAATGAGAGCGGATTTTGCTCGCATGTTCAAAACCTATAGTGAAAACGGTAGTATTCAGTACTAAAACTTAGATCCTTTATATTTATAATAAAGGGTTATTATGAGTAGTGAATTTGAATTATTCGATGGAACGTCATTTTCCGATCTGATGCGTGATGTATATCACAACTCAAAGAAGAAATCGCGGCAAATAGATTCACTAATACAAGAACTACGTCCGATGATTAAAAACGTTGGAGATGCAACGGTTATGGTTCCGCTTATCAAAGATTATTTAGAAGTATCAGTTAAAAACGATGATGCGTTAGTTAAGCTAGCTGCTATAGTTCAACGGATAGTTTCAGCATCTGCTAAAGATGATGATGGTAATGAATTTGGAATGTCGGATGAAGAACGACGTAGGTTATTAGAAGAAGCAGAAGAAGAAATAAAATCAATTCAGGAAACTACTAAACCCGAAGTTAAACAATCAAAAGAAATAGAGGATCTGAATGGCACAGGGGATGTTCGTAGCTGAAGTCATCGATGATGGCATGTCTTACGGTAAAGATACGGCGAGTAGATTAAAAAGTGTAGCTAGTTTATTAACCGGCGGTGGAGTTGTACCAATTGGCGCAATTGAATGGAGCACTGGAGGTGATCCTTCATTACCATCGGTTACTGGTATAGCTGCTCCGTTATTACCATATTTAGGACAGATTCCGATAATAGGTGAACATGTATTAGTTTTTACTGCATTTGGAACTGATAATAATAGTGACTCGGCAGCCGAATCATATTACTATATAGGACCTATACAAATTGATGGATCGAAAAATCATAATTTAACTCAAGGAATTTTTAAACGCACAGGTGTACCAAATCCTAGCATTCCAAAACCTTTAGTACCGGTATATGCTAAAAAATCAGTACCTGCCATGCAACCATACTTTGGTGATACTATAATACAAGATAGAAATGGTTCTTGTATACGTATGTCATCTACTCAATTAGCAACCGGGTTTAGATATATGGATGGAACTGTCCAAGGACAAGTACCTTATAAAGCTACCGGAATTCCACGGCCTAAAAAAGGTCCATTATTTATACCCGAATCAGCCGGTAATCCTATCATGCAATTAACAGTAGGTTTACCTGGCCAAGCGTCAAAAAGTTTAACAAAATTAGCTGGTAGTTTTGGATCTCCTACTACTTTGATTGAAAATGTAGATAGCGATCAATCTTTAATATATTTAACAAGTGATCAGAGATTAATATATAAACCGACTAGACAATTCAAACATAATTCAAATAATCAACCTAATACCGGTGATATAAACCCAGAAGGAAAGTTAGATATAGCATTAAATAAAAATGCATTTGGAACTGGAGCGCAGTCCATTGGAAATCATGTAAGTCGTGATAAAGATGATACTCAAAATCCTCATTTTGGCGGTGGTAAGTTTACTCAGCCAAATGCATATCCAATACCTTCAGGTGTAGCTCGATCTCAAATATTAATGAGATCACATAGGATTATGTTCGATGCTCAATTTGATAGTATACTTATGTGTGCTTTAAAAGATGTGAAAATCGGAACACGTAACTGGCGAATTGAAATGGATTCAATGATGGCGTTAATGGAAGAGACAATGAAACAAGTAGCCATGTTAGCACAATCTTGCCATGATATAGGAATAGGATTAAAAAGGACTGTTGAAGTAGATCAAAAAGTACAATTTCCTACTGGTGTAGGTCCTACCGGTCCTTGTTTAACTGTTTATAATGCTGAATATCAAAAAATTATAAAAGCTATTGGAGCGGGTGGGACCGAAGGGACGTATTTAGCTAATGTCAAAGCTAGGATTGATGCTACCAATAATATACTTGGAGAATTCGTTAAAATGCGCAGAACAAAAGCAGAAAAGAAACCTACTAAAGGAAGTAAATAATGTCGTTATTGCAGGTAGGTGATTCGTTCCATGTTAAATTATCAAAAAAACAAGCAAGTTTAAAAAAATATACTTCTAATCGTGAGAAGTTGGATAAATGGAAGTTTTCCGGGTCAAAAAATTTGCATCATTACATGTTACAAAATATTATATGTTATGATGATATGGGTGCAATAAATTTTGTTGATGCGAAAGGTCAAGGGCCTGGTAAATATCCTAGATCTGCTTGGGCTGCTTGGAATGCTATTGCAACTACCATGGCAGATAGCTTTAACAAAGATAGAGCTGGTAAGGCTGTTCCAAAGGCGAAAACACCAGATACTTTTTTACCTCCAGTTAATCCGTTAATGCCAGCGCCGCTTGCTACTCCAAAACTTATTAAATTAGATTCAGATTTTCTCGATCCTTGTAAAAAAGCGATATTAAAATGGTTCATGCAGAATTATGATGAGGCTTTAGTACGAGGTGAAAAAGGAAAGCCGGATGGGCGTATACAAGTATCACCAAACGAATCAAAAGCTACTGCCCAAAAAATAACAAAGCTTTTTAACAATTATTATCAAGGATGCCAATGGGGTGCTAATGGTATTACTTTACCATCAATCGTCTTGGATAAAATGAAGACCAGACCATTTCCAGACTATATGCCT
>WLWH01002246.1_pt1 | contig 11130 bp, 7 predicted proteins | sample 6712741 | NCBI WGS metagenome assembly WLWH01 (sample SAMN12718694, study PRJNA515312) | sponge metagenome | isolation source: marine sponge | host: Mycale hentscheli | place: New Zealand: South Island, Marlborough, Capsize Point | collected 2003-05-01 | reverse complement strand
AAATATTACTTTCGGTGTATATCAAAAACATTTAGATGAGTTAGAGGTTGATATTAAGTATGGTGATTATATAGGTTATCAAGAAAATGAAAATAGAATTAAGTATTATACCGTTTCTAATGATGGTGCGATATTTAGTGATAATAAACACACAATAAATGGGTATAAAGGATTTTATAGAACAGTTAATTGTGTACCAGCATCTGAGGATGAATTTAATGGTTAGATATGGGATTACCTAAGAAAAATAGAAAAGTCTTAAATATAAACCCAGATAAAACGGGTAATGATAGAAGAAAGGAGTTATTTGAAGATATATCCAATAATGGTACTTATCTACCTAAAGGTGTTTTACATGAAGATATGGATAAGTCTTTTGTTGAGTTTATTGAATCAGGTATTGATTTAACTTTGGCTGGTGAAAAAGTTCCTGTTATATTCTTAACCATTCAGAGATGGGCAGAGTTTGCAAAAACTTGGCAATATTCAGATGAATACAAAAATATAAAAATACCTTTCATAACGGTTGTTAGAAAACCAGACGCACAAGTGGGTACAAATCAGGCAGGATATTTTAATATTCCTGGTAAACCTACTTTTACATATATGAAAGTTCCAACATGGGATGGAAATAGAAAAGGTATGGATATCTATAAGATACCTCAACCAGTTCCAATTGATTTGGTTTATGAAGTTAGACTATTCTGTAATAGAATGAGAGACTTAAATAAATTAAATAGAAAAATAATCCAAACATTTTCTCCATTAGAACATTACATCAAAGTTAATGGACATCCAATGCCATTGTTATTAGATAGTATTGGTGATGAGAGTGTTATAAATAACTTAGATGAAAGAAAGTATTATGTTCAGATGTTTAACATAAAAATGATGGGTTATTTATTGGATGAAGAAGACTTTGAGGTTACTCCTGCAATTAGTAGAGCGGTTGCACTAGTAGAATTAAGTGACGATGTTAAGAGATCTCAATACCAAATTACTAAAGATGAAGAGCAGAAAACTATATGTATTTCTGTTACATTAAAAAGAGGAGTAACTAAAGCAACAATACCAATAGATTTAAAAGCTAGATATATATCTAATACACTATTAAATGCTAATGGTGTTACATACAAAGTAAATGGTGTAGAATCAACAATACCATTTAGTGTTAATAATGGAGATAATTTAGAAATTATCGTAAATAAAACTGATATACAAAAAGAAAGTACTATCACAATAAATGGATTATTATTATGAGTTATTGCGAAGATTCAAATATAAATAAAAGTTATATCGTTCAAAACGTTGAGTCGTCTGATATATTCAGTGCATGTACTGAGATATATTTAACAAATATTACACCTTGTACAGGTGATACAATTAATATCAATAGTAACCTAAATGTAACTGGTGATATTAGTGGTACAACATTTTATGGTGATGGTAGTAAATTAAGTGGTATAATCACTACTGACAATTATGTTACTGGTGGTGTATATACAGCAAGTACTAAATCATTATATTTTACAGGAACAACAGGATTTACACCATTTAGTGTAGATGTAAGTGCATTATTAGATGATACCAATAGTTATGTTACTGGTGGTACTTATAACCCTTCTACGGATACAATATCGTTATTTAGAAATGATAATGTAACAATAGATATTACAGGTGTTACAGACACATTCACTACAGGTGGTACATACGATAACGGTACTTCCTTAATTACTTTTGTTAAAAATGATAACACATCTTATACTGTTGATTTATCTAGTATAGATGTTAATGATACATTTGTTACAGGATCAACCCTTAATGGTGATGCTTTAACAATAAGAAGAAATGATGGTGTAGATATTATTGTAACAGGATTTTCACAAACATTTACAGGAAACACTAGTGGTACTTGTATAGGTGATATCTATGTTTCTAATATCCATTCTTGTTCACCACTTAGAATAAACCCAAATGATGAAGGAAACGTTTATTTCGGTTCAACAAGTGGTATTACAATAGACGTAATAAACCAAAGAGTAGGTATTGGTACTAACTCACCTACAGAAGCTTTAGTTGTTAGTGGAAATACAATAGTTGGTGGAACACTTAATATAGGTAAATTAGGTACAAACCCTTCAATAAATAATTTAGGTATAGATTCTATTGGTAATGTTGTTGTTGGTACAACTGGTGATACAGATACAAACACATTTGTTACTGGGGGTACATTATCAAGTAACGATTTAATATTAGAAAAAAATAATGGTGTTGATGTTAACCCTATTAATTTATCAGGATTAGTTAGTGGTAAAACTGATTTAACATTATTTAACTCACATACTGGTGACACTAATAATCCACATCAAACTTCATTCAGTGGTTTAACATCTACTGCTCACACACATACACTTAGTGAGATAACTGACTTTAACACTTATAGTGGTAATGTACAGACACAATTAGATGGTAAGGTAGAAACCATCCTTTTCAATAGTCATACAGGTGATACAAACAACCCTCATGATACATCTTTTAGTAATTTAATATCTACCGCTCATACACATACTATATCTGATGTAATTAATTTACAGAATGAATTAGATGGTAAATTAAATGTAAGTGAATTTAACACTTATAGTGGGGATGTACAAACACAAATAGATAGTAAATTAGATACAAGTATTTTTAATTCATACACTGGTAGTGTTGTTGATGTATTTGTTTCTAGTGGTAACGCTAATTCAGTTACACAACAACTATCATTTACAAATACAACTGGTGGTACATTTAACGTAACTAATTCAGCAGCATTATTTAGTGATAATGATGTTAACGTTACTGGTGGTACATATAACCCTTCAAATGGATGTGTTACGTTTACTACTAATAGTGGAACAACATTCGATGTTTGTGGATTTGTTACAGGTATAACAGATACATTTGTAACTGGCGGTACATTATCAGGTACAGACTTAATATTAGAGAGAAGTAATGGTATAGATGTTAGTGGTATTGATTTATCTTCTTTAATTAGTGGTAAGTTAGATATAACAACATTTAACACTTACACAGGTGATACCCAAACAATATTAAATAGTAAAACCGATAATACAGATTTTACATCACATACTGGAGACACAACAATACATTATACAAAATCTAGTATAAACTTATCAGATTTAGGTAATTCAGCACATACACATACAATTAATGAGGTAATTGATTTACAGAGTAAGTTAGATAGTAAGACTGATTTAACACTATTTGATACACATACTGGTGATACAAATAATCCTCACCAGACATCTTTTAGTAATTTAACGTCTACAGCACATACACATAGTATTAGTGATATAATTAATTTGCAAACAGAATTAGATGATAAGACTGATAATATAGATTTTACATCACATACAGGAGATACAGCAATACACTTTACTAAATCAAGTATTAATTTATCTGATTTAGGTAGTAGTGCTCACACTCACACACTTAATGAGATAACTGATTTTAATAGTTATAGTGGAAGTGTACAAACACAATTAGATACTAAGATTGAGAACGGTGTTAATAGTGGTGGGGCTAATGAGGTATTTAGTGGTAAGTCTGGAACTGATTTACAATTTAGAACAATTAGTGGTGGTAGTAATACGATAGTTACAACTGTAGGTAATGTCGTAAAAATAGATTCTACTGGTGGTGGTGATAACTTCTATGTTACAGGTGGTACATTTTCGTCAGAAACATTAACACTAGATAGAAATGATGGTGGTAGTGTTGTGGTTACGGGATTTACTTCTGGTGGTGGTGATAACTTCTATGTTACAGGATTTACATACAATGACGCTAACACACTTAAAATATCACAAAACGGTGGTTTAAGTGATTTAACTTCTACCATAAACACTATGACAGGTTTAACTGTTAATGGTACATTAATAGTGGATACTATTTCAGCGACAACTATAAATGGTAGTGTAACTGGATTAACATTAAATGATTTAGATGATGTAACAACTGGAATACCAACAACACCAGGAAACGAATATCAAGGTAGACAAATTTATTTTGATGTTGCGTCAAATGAATGGATTTCAACACAAGAATATGGTAGTATTGGTACCGTTACAATTTGGGGTAAGAAAGGGACTGCTGGAACAATAGATAAGGGTTGTCCAGTTTATATCACAGGTTTTGATGATGATATACATCAAGTAGAATTGGCAAACGCCACAACCGCAACCACAATGCCAGTGATTGGTTTCACAGGTGAGGATTTTGATAATACAACAACAAACCCAATTATTACTTTTGGTAAAATAAGTGGGTTAGACACAACAAGTACAATATCAACACTTAACCCTAATGGTGAAACTTGGGCGGTGAATGATGTGTTATATATGAATACAACTGATGGTGGTTTAACTAAAAACAGACCGTCTGGAACAAATACACAAATACAAAGAATTGCTAAGGTATTAAAGGTTGGTGCGACAAGTGGTCAACTATTTATATTTAATACCGCTAGAACGGCTGGGTTACCAAACTTAACAACAGATTATGTGTGGTTGGGTAATGGTAATGACACACCACAAGAAGTTATTAAAACTAATCTAGGTGTAAGTGTGACTGGTTTCTCATATGATGATAATAACACATTTACAATAACAGATGATAATAGTGGTTCATATACCTCAACTATTAATCAAGTTAGTGGTTTAACCATTAATGGTGATTTAGATGTTACAGGTGACGTAGGTATTGGTACAACACCAAGTAGTATTTTAGATGTAGAAGGTAGTAAGGGTAGATTAAGACTTAGATTAGATGATGAGAATGGTGTTAGTAATGCTGTTAATCAATTATTTTTGACAAGTGAGGAAGCAACTTATACTAACTATATTTCTATTGGTACTACTACATTAAACGCTGAATTACAATTTGGTATTATAGGTCCATCATCAACATCTACTAGGGTGGGTATAACAGATGATGCTTTTATACTTGCAACATCAGCAGCTGATAACATGAACTTTATAAACAATAAAGGTACAGGAACAAGTGATAATATAGGATTTTATGCTGGTAAAGCTGTTACAGATGACTTATCATCTGTAACACCAGATATTATAATATTGGGTGATGGGGCTAATATAGGTAATGTAGGTATTGGTACAGCGACACCAACTGAAAAATTAGAAGTTAGTGGTAACACAGTAATTAGTGGTACACTTAATATAGGTACTATTGGTGGTGGTACACCTATTGGTAATTTAGGGTTTGATTCAAATGGACAAGTAGTTACTGGAACAACTGGTGGTGGTACTGGTGTAAGTGACGCTAATAAAATATTTAGTTGGTTTATGACTGTTTAAACTAATTATATAAATTAATTTAATAAAAGAAAGTAATGGGTATTAGGGGAAATAGTGGTTTTATTGGTTTAGATTTAAGAACTGGTTCATTAACTGGTGATACTAAGGGTATTGTTGGTAGAAAACAACATTTTTTAGAAAGAACTGATGGTAGATTTGACCCTCCAAGGGTTATTACTACTGGTTCTACACAGATTGGTAATGGCACTACTGATTCAGAAAATGCACCAATAAGAGGTTTTTATGATTTCGCATGGTCAGCTTTAATCTTTACATCATCTGAGTTGTCTGTAGATTTTAGTGGAGCTAAATCCATTACAGGTTTAGCATTTGATGTTAGTAGTATTAGCAGTAATTCGGGTGATGATTTTAGTGATACTAGAGTCTTTTGTGGTCATTATAATGCTGACACATTTTCAGAATCTAACCCAAATGAAGATATAGAAAATCGTTCTGGTATTACTGATTGGACCCAATGCACTGATAATGGTTATGTTTGGTTACCAGAAACTAATGGTATTAATTATAATGAAAGAATAATATTCGATACTCCATTTGAGTATAACGGGACAGATAGACTTATTATTAAAATAGAGAATAGGGAGGGTGATTATTTCAACCAACCTAGAATAAATTGGGATTCTTCCACTGGTAGTGCGTCTGTGGCGTATGATTGGCAAGACACTACATATCCGACTGGTGTTAATGGGGTTAGGACAAATGTTAGACCTAATATTGTTGTATATTATGAGATGTCAAATATTGTGGTTTAGTTAATTAAAAAGTATTTATAATTAAAAAGAGATGGGTTATATAAAGATAGGAAAAAATAAAGGTTATGATAAAACATCACCTAAATATCAATTTAAAGAGGTTTTAGATGATGATTATGAAGATATATCGTCAATTAGAGAATGGTTTAGGGCTCCTGAATATGCAAACGTAGATTATATATATTCTAAGGACGGTGCAATTGGTTATATGATTAATAATGGTGGTTTTTCAGTATTTACTGCGGAAGAAAAAATTCAACTAGCGAAGAATTTTTGTGTTGGTAAGTCGGATAGAGATACTGTTTTAACGAATGACGAACAAGAAGTGTGTTGGGAGATATTTGTTTATAATTCACATAATGCTAGAAATAGAAGATGGAATATAGCTAGGTCTTTTATTTCTTATAGGTTATCACCGATTGAGTCGTCTGATTTGGGTGAATCAACTGATAATCTTACATCAAAATATTTAAGGTATGGTATCGAGAGTGAAGATGTTGATGGTATACCTGGAATTTATGATTGGGTTAAAGATGAAAATCACTATAGCAGTGGTAATGGTTTTTCTAGTAAAAGTTATTATTCTAAGGAGTTAAAAGATGGTATATTAGATAGACTTAATGGACATATTATAGATTCAATTACATTACCAAAAATTGAAATAATAAAACCATAATAACTTATTAAAGATATTTATAAAATAAAATAGTATGGAATATTTAAATACAGGTAGTCACTTAGGTACAGGTTCGACAACAATACTTAGTGCAACAACAACAACAAAATACTTAGTTAAAGCGGTACACGCAACTAATGTTTTTAGTGCTGACACGTCTTTTAATTTGACTTGGGTTGATAATAGCGGGTCTCAAACATATTACTTAGCATATAATGTTAGAGTACCAGAATCATCATCTTTCCAGGCCTTAGATAACACATTTACCTTAGATAATTTAGATAGTATTCAAGCTAGTTGTGGTAATGCAGATGCAATTGACTTATCTATTTCTTATATGGAAATAACTAACTCAGAAGGTTAATATTATTCCCCATACATATCTTTAGGTTTATCACACTTTTCTTTGATAATCTTTTCCACAAATGCGAACATTTTGAGACCATGTTCATCGCAATACTTTTTTAGTAGTTCATGTGTAGATGGTGTAATCTTTAGATTTTTAGTCCTTTTCATAGACATTTTAATATAAGTATGACAAAAGTAAGTTTTTTTTCATACTAAATGTGAATGTAATACATTCATTTGAGAAACTTTGGGTAAAACCAATATATTTATAATGGAAAGGAAATTATAATAAAACAAAATCAAAATTAAATTAAATGGCATCAACAGACAGAATATTTGTAAGCCCAGGTGTATTCACCTCAGAAAAAGACTTAACATTTGTCACAAGACAAGTTGGAGTTACCACATTAGGTTTAGTGGGAGAAACACCTAAAGGTCCAGCATTTGAACCAGTATTTATTTCAAACTATGACGAGTTCCAAAAATATTTTGGTGGTTTGAATAGTGAGAAGTTTGAAGGAACTGGATTTCAGAAATATGAATTAAATTATATAGCTAAATCATTCTTATCACAAACAAATCAATTGTATGTGTCAAGAGTATTAGGATTATCTGGTTATAAAGCAGGTGCGGCTTGGTCACTAACTATTGACGCAGCTATTGACCCAGATACGGTTGTAGAAACAGCTGCCGACACTACATTAGCATTGGCAATGACATATTCAGCATCAACTGCTGGAACACCAACATCAATTGTTTGGGAGGCATCAGCTTCCGGTATTGAAGACTTATATAATGATGGTGAATTAACAAGTGAATTTAGTAACTTAGGAAACTTAACTGTTGGTGAGACTATTTCAGTAGATCCGGCAAAATATGTTAAAACAGGAAATGATTTCGCAGGTGCGACATTTACTTTAGAAATTACTTCGGCGACTGCTGTAGGTTCAATAATAACTGGTACAACTTCAGCTAGTACATATGTAGAATATAGTGGTACTGCTTACAGTGATGTAGAAGGAAGTGTTGTTGCTACTTTAAGAAGTAGGGGTTCAGTAAACTCACAAGAAGAAATGGAATTTGATGTAACTGGATCAACTTTAGTTAATATTGAAGGTGCTGACACTGAAACTATTGAGAAAGATCCATTATCTACATTTACCATCACAGGTACAAATAGAGATTTAGATACATTCTCTTATAACGTGTCTTTTGACTCAACTAAGAAAAACTATATTACTAAGGTATTAGGTACTTCTGCGTTAGATAAAGATTCAGAATTATTTGTAGAAGAAATATATAAAAATAGTTTAGATGACTTAAACTCAGATGGTAAAGTAAGGGGTATTAACTCTACTATTATACAAATCGCTAGTAATTTAGAAGATTATAATGAAGAATATAGTTCAGCGGTTACACCATATGTGTTATCTGAATTGAGAGGTACAGATTTATTTAGATTATTTAGATTAATCACAATTTCTGATGGTGACGCAGCTAACAAAGATATTAAAGTATCTATTATCAACATTAAACCAGATGATAGAACTTTTGATTTAGTAGTTAGAAAATTCTATGATGATGATACAAAACCATCAATTATAGAGAAATTCTCAAAACTTTCTATGAACCCAACAGATAGTGGGTTTATTGGTAGAAAGATTGGTACATCAGATGGTGAGTTTGTATTAAAAAGTAAATATGTAATGGTTGAAATGGCAGATAAGTATCCAGAAGATGCTTTCCCTGCAGGATTTGAGGGTGTTACAGTAAGAGAATATGTTGGTGGTAATGGTACTGCTAAATCTCCTCTAATTGAATATAAAACTTCATACACAAATCAAGAAAAGAAAAGAAAAGCTTACTTAGGATTAAGTACAGAAATTGGTGTTGATCAAGACTTCTTTAACTATAAAGGTGCAGATGCTTGGACTGGTAAGACTGATGGATTCCATATGGACTCTGGTGTTACTACAACAACTATCGCTGGTGTATCTAATACATTTCAGGTAGGTTCTGCTGAGTTTAGAAATGACGCTGGATTAAATAACACTGATTATGAAAGATTAGATTCTAGAAAATTCACATTCACACCATTTGGTGGTTACGATGGATGGGATATCTATAGAACACAAAGAACAAATAATGACAGTTATAAAATCAATGGTAGTAAAGCTACTTTAGGTGTTGACTCTGATCAATTTGAGGAAAGAGCAACTTCTACTGGTGTAGATGGGTTAGATACTGACTGGTACGCATACTTTGAAGGTATTAGAACTTTTGCTAACCCAGAAGCAGTTAATATTAACATATTTGCTACACCGGGTATTGATAGTAGAGATAATATTTCTTTATTAGAAGAGGCTATTGATATGGTAGAAGAAGAAAGAGCGGATTCATTATATGTAATCACAACTCCAGATACTGATAGTTCTGGTGTGGTAGCGTTAACTACTGATGAAGCTGTTGATATAATTGAGGATTCAGGAATTGATTCTAACTATTCAGCTACTTACTTCCCATGGTTGCAGATGCAAGACACTGAGAACAATCAATATGTTTGGTTACCACCAACTATTGAGGTTGTTAGAAACATTGCATTGACAGATAACATTGCTTTCCCATGGTTTGCTACGGCAGGTATCAATAGAGGTACAACAAACGCAATTAAATCTAGAACTAAATTAACTTTAGATCAAAGAGATACATTATATGAAGGTATGATTAACCCAATGGCAACATTCTCAGATGTAGGTGTAGTAATTTGGGGTAATAAAACTTTACAAAGTAAAGAAACAGCACTTAACAGAATCAATGTTAGAAGATTATTGTTACAAGCTAGAAAACTTATTTCAGCAGTTTCTATCAGATTATTATTTGAACAAAATGATGATGTTGTAAGAAACCAATTCTTATCATTAGTAAATCCAATTTTGGATAACATTAGAAAGGAAAGAGGTTTAACTGACTTTAGAGTACAGGTAGACAGTGATCCAGAATCTATTGATAGAAATGAGTTAAATGGTAGAATCTTTATTAAGCCAACAAGATCGTTAGAATACATCAGTGTTGAGTTTAATATTACTAACACAGGTGCAAACTTTGATAATATATAATAATAAATTATTGTGGGGAGAGAAATCTCCCCATTTTTTTAATTTAATATATTTATAAAAAAAAATATTATGACAATAAGGCTAACAGAATCAGACTTAAAAAAAATGAATTATAGAAACAAAGCTTCTATGATAATTAAAGAAGATTGTAATAAATTAATTAGAAAAAATAAAACTATTACTTACAATCAATTATTTAATACTATATGTGAAACGAGTGATAAATTACACTCGAAAGGGGTTAACCCAAAATATATCAATGAAGGTATAATGGACACTTTAGGTAGTTTCTTTTCTGCAACACCAGGTGGATTTATTCAAACATTAAAAGAAAAAATTTTTAATTTTATATTACCGGCAATGAATATTGAAGGTGAAATGTTAGAGTTTCTGAAAATTGCTTTAGCCAATGTACCAGTTAGTGAATATATTTTATTTTTATCGCCATTAGAAAACTGTGAAAAGATTGCAAATTCGTTAGGTGATGGTATTTCAGAATATATTCAATCAAAATTATTGAAAAAAGTGGATATTGGTGGTGGTACTATTGGCGATACTGTAAGAAATGCGTTAGCAGACACTTTAGATAAACAATTTGTTCAAACACTTCAAGACCAATTGAATCCAGTATTATGTAATAAAATTAGATCTGCTTTTGGTAGTGATGCTAAAGAAGAAATTGGTAAAGAGATATTAGGTGCAGCAATGTAAATATAAAAAAGATGAAAGTACAATTAACAGAATCACAGTATAACAGATTGGTAGAATTTCAAAAAAGAGCTTACTCTTTTGATTGGGATGATAACATTCTTAATATGCCAACACAAATTCACTTAGAG
>WLWH01002245.1_pt1 | contig 11132 bp, 19 predicted proteins | sample 6712741 | NCBI WGS metagenome assembly WLWH01 (sample SAMN12718694, study PRJNA515312) | sponge metagenome | isolation source: marine sponge | host: Mycale hentscheli | place: New Zealand: South Island, Marlborough, Capsize Point | collected 2003-05-01 | reverse complement strand
TAGTCCTGCTTATGACATAGAAGTTAATAAAAACGCAGCAACATCAATTATTGGCATTCGTTCTTCGGACACTGGCGAAGCAAGAATACAGTTTGGCGACCAGACTTCAGGTAATGTAGGAAGAATTGGCTACGATAACACCGATAATTCAATGGCCTTTAGGGTCAATAATGCAGAACGCATGCGCATTACCTCCTCAGGTAACTTGGGTATTGGTACTAGTAGTCCTTCATCTAAATTACATGTCCAAGGCGGCAGTTCTTCAGGCATTATTCAACTAGGAACAACCGGAGGGGCTGGCAGAGAGTGGAAGCACATTGTTTCATCATCAACTGGTTATTATTTCCTACAAGACTCCACAGCAGGAAGTAACAGAATAGCTGTTGACACCTCCGGCAACGTAGGCATTGGTACTACGAGTCCTTCAAATACTCTTCATGTATCTGATTCAGTAAAAAACACAGCTTTGTTTGAGCGTACAGGTTCTGGCGACCAACGCATTCAGTTAAAAGACGGCAATACAGTAACAGAGCCGCGTTTTGGCGCAAGCGGAGATGATATTGCGTTTGAAACTAACAACACAGAACGCCTCCGCATCGACTCCAGCGGAAATGTGGGTATTGGTACTAGTAGTCCTGCTTATACGCTTGATGTTGATGGTGATGTACGATTTTATGACGCTAATGGTTCCTCTGCTAATTACTACTTTGAATCAGACCACTATTGTCAAGTAAATATTACTAGCGATAAAGACGCTAGTGCTGGTGGGCCATACAATACCGCAATAACTGCTAATGGAAGCAACGGTAATTTAGAGCTAAGAACCAATAGTTTACAACGAGTGTCTATTGACCAATCAGGCAACGTGGGTATTGGTACTACGAGTCCTAGTGCTGGTTTACACGTATTATCAGATACAAACCCCGTCCTTAAACTTGATAGAGGTTCTGCAAACACCGCAAACGCAAATTTGTATTACAACGGAACACTAACAGGTCAACTTTCAGCAGCAAATGCAGACTTTCAAATAAGTGCGGCAGGGGCTTCAACACCAATAAGTTTTTACGCAAATGGCTCCGAACGTATGCGCATCGACTCCTCCGGTAACGTAGGTATTGGTACTACGAGTCCTAGTTCTGCAAGCAATAATGCTGAAAATTTAGTAATTAACGATAGTTCTGGTAATGCGGGAATTACTATTAGAACAGAGGCTGTATCTGGATATAGCTCATTATATTTTGCAGACAGCGCAAGCTATACAGTAGGACGCATTGAATATCAGCATGGTGGTAATGACATGCTGTTTTATACCAATTCTTCCGAAGCTGCTCGCATCACCTCCTCCGGTAACTTGTTGGTGGGGAAGACTTCCACATCGTTTGGGACTCAAGGCCATGAGCTTAGGGCAACAGGTCAAGCTTTATTTACTAGAGATGGCAATCAAGTTTTATCTCTTAATAGAAAAACATCTGACGGAGATATTGCAACATTTTACAAAGACGGCACAACCGTAGGTAGTATTGGTGCTAGAGCAGGTGATTTAATAATAGGAACTGGTAATTCTGGTCTAATCTTTAATGATGGAACAGAAATAATAATTCCAGCAAACACTACTACAAATTCTGTTTCAGACGCTAATGTTGATTTAGGTTATTCAAGTGGACGCTTTAAAGACCTCTACCTCTCAGGCACTGCTAGTGTTTCTAAAACAAGGCTTACCACTAATAACACAACTTACTGGGATTTAAGGAGAGATTCTAGCACAGGTGATTTTGTTGTTAGCGATGACGGACTTGGGGACGTTTTTACAATCCTACAAAGCAACGGAAATGTAGGCATTGGTACTAGTAGTCCTAACGGAGCATTGTCAATTTCAAAAGCATCTAGCGACTCGCAACTTAACTTAATACGCACAGGTGTAAACACAGCTAATGCTTGGATATGGGCTAACAGCGACAAGCTGCGTTTTGGTGATGACAGCGGTGGCGCACCAAACAACACTAGGATGTGCATTGAAACAGCCACAGGCAACGTGGGTATTGGTACTACGAGTCCGCAAGGTGAGTTACATATAAAAGCTGACACGCCTAGCTTGTACATACAGTCAGATGACGGACAATCGTGCGACATTGTTTTTGGGGATGTTTCTGACCAGAGTAGAGGACGCATTCGTTACGACTCCTCTGACAATATGATTTTTCAGACTAACAATTTGTCAGAAAAGATGCGCATTGACTCCTCTGGCAACCTGTTGGTGGGGAAGACTTCTAATGACGTAACTACAGCAGGTGTTAATTTACACAACACTGGCTATGTATCTTCTTCAGTTTCAAGCAATCCTGCTGCATATTTTAATAGAGGCACGAATGACGGCAACATTGCAGTATTCCTCAAAGACGGCACAACCGTAGGTAGTATTGGTTCTAATAGCTCTACTACTTATATTGCGGGTGATGCTTCTGGTATTCGTTTAGGCTCTACAGCTTTTATGCCGTCTACAACAACAGGAGCAAACAAAGATGATGCTGTTGATTTAGGGCATCCATCGGTTCGTTTTGACGATATTTACGCCACTAACGGCACAATCCAAACCTCTGACCGCAATGAAAAGCAAGACATTGAAGAGCTATCAGACGCAGAGCAGCGTGTCGCTGTTGCCTGTAAAGGTCTGATGAGAAAATTCCGCTGGAAGTCTGCCGTTGAAGAAAAGGGCGATGAAGCCAGAATACACTTTGGTATTATCGCTCAAGACCTGCAAGCGGCATTTGAAGCGGAAGGGTTAGACGCTGGACGCTATGCAATGTTTATTCATTCAACGTGGACAGACGAAGAAACTGGTGAAGAACGTAGCCGAATGGGTGTGCGTTATTCAGAACTACTAGCATTTATAATCGCAGCTATTTAATAGGAAACTAAAATGACCACATTTAACTGGACTATCGCAACACTAGAATACGACCTACAGCCTGCCGAAATGGACGGTGCTGTCATCGTGGCGCACTGGCGCTGTAACGCAGAACAAACAGAAGGTGAGACTACTTACACCGCATCGTCTTACGGCACTTGCGGCTTCTCTCCTGATGTTTCAGACCCTGACTACGTTCCTTATGCTGACCTCACAGAGTCTCAGGTACTGGACTGGTGTTGGGCGGGTGGTGTTGATAAAGACGCTACTGAAACTAGCCTGCAAGCTAACATTGACGGCCAGGTAAATCCCGTCACAGCTAACGGCGTTCCTTGGTAAACTTAGGAGAATCTAATGAGTAAAGACAACAAATCTCAGATGATTACGATAGACGAAGTAGAGTATGACACCGCCGATTTTACAGAAGAGCAGGTTGCTCTGACCAATCACTGTCTTGATTTAGACAGGAAGATTGCGAACATGAACTTTCAGCTCCAACAATTGCAAGTCGGCAAAGATTCATTTTTAAATTTACTCAAAGAGTCTTTGGAGACTTCTGGCGAGTAATAAAAATGCTTGAGTTTACCGATGATCGATCCAGTATCCGCAGTTGCCACTGCAACGGCTGCTTACAATGCTTTGCAAAAAGGCATTGGCATGGGCAAAGAGCTGGAGAGTATGACAAATACTCTTGGCGCTTGGTTTGACGCCTGCAGGCAGGTAAAAGACGCTCAAGATGAAATAGAAAATCCTCCGCTATTTAAGTCTCTCACAAACAAGCAATCTGTCGAGCAAGAAGCACTTCTAAACCTGCAGAGGCGCAAACGCATTGCTCAGCAGGAGTATGATTTAAGAATGACTATCTGTCTCAGATACGGGGAGGAGGCGTATGTACAGATGATGCGCGATAGGGATACGATTGCGTCGAAGCGCAAAAGGCAGGCTGAGAGACAGGCTCACGCAAGAAAAAACTTTGTTTTGAACACGATACTCTTTTCTCTAGTTGGCATTACGATTTATATGATTTGGGTGTTGGTAGGAGTGTTTGCATGAAAAAGAATGGCGGGGCCAAAGTTATTAATCCTCAGCTTCTTAACTACTGCCAGACTGAGCATCAAACTAACATCATCGAGCAGTATATGGAGCTCGGCACATCTGCGAAGGTTGGTGAGGCTCTTGGACTTTGCGAAAGAACTGTGAGAGGTGTTGTTGCTACGGTTGAATCCAATGCCGCCAAAAAAGGCATGAAATTTGGTCAGGATATCCCAGACGGATATAAGTTGCGCGGCAGGTCAACGCTTTTAGACGCTGACGGCAACACCAAGATCGAATGGGTAAAGACTGAGGTCGATAAGGAGCGCATGGAAGAGATCATGCGCGAGATCGTTGAGAGTCTCTCTCAGGGGGTAAAGCCGTGGCCTGTAGTTAAGAAACCGGCGAAGACAACTAAAGATCTTTGCACGGTCTACACTATAACTGACTATCACATCGGCGCGTATGCCTTCAAAGATGAGTCCGGTGATGATTGGGATTTAGATGTTGCTGAGAGCACTCTTTATCAAGGGATTAGCGATATGATGTCGGGGAGTCCAGATTCAGATCAGGCCATATTCTGCCAGATGGGAGACTTCCTTCATTGGGATGGACTGTCGGCGGTCACACCTTTATCCAAGCACAGTCTTGATTCCAGTGGCAGATATAGCGAGTTGGTTAAACTGGGCGTGCAGACCTGCATAAGGACCGTTGAGATGCTGCTCCACAAGCACAATAACGTTCACGTTATAATGTGTGAAGGTAATCACGATATTGCTGGTTCACTCTGGCTGCAGGCAATGATGAAGATTGCCTTTAAAAAGAACCGGCGAGTCACAGTGGATGATAGCGTGTTTCCGTATTACAATTTCAAATGGGGCAAGGTCTTCATGGGATGGCATCATGGACACCTAACTAAGATTGGAGCCCTTGCAGGTAAGTTCTTCTCTGAGCCAAGGTTCAGGCAGGATATGGCAGACGCTGAGCATATATATCTTTCGACAGGTCATTTGCACACGAAGGAAGTGCTGGAACGCTCAGGTGCTATAATCGAGCGTCACCCAACGCTAAGCGCCAGAGATGCTTATGGCTCTCGCGGATTCGAGCATTCGCAGAGGGGCGCCCTGGCGATAACTTATCACAAACAAAGGGGCGAGACGCTACGCTGCACCGTGGTCCCGGCTGGATGAGATTATGGAAAACCGAATTGAAAGGATTGAATCCAAGATTGACGATCTGCAAGAAGCCGTGATCTCGTTGGCGCGTGTTGAGGAGAGAATAACAACCATTTTCAACCGGCAATCCAACATAGAAGATAGAGTAAACTCGATGGACGAGAGGCTAGCTAAAATTTCACCAGCCGTGGCCTTCGGGGAGCGTATATTTTGGATATGTGTTGTTGCTACTGTGACCGTAATAGGACGGATGTTATGAAGAAGATAGGTAAATTTGTACGAGGTTTGGTTCAGGACGCTACTGAGAAGCAGGTAGGTATTGCTACTGTGGTTCTGGTTATTATCTTGATCGGTCTTGGCGCGTCATGATTAGTGCCTTGATTGGACCAGTCAGTGCTATCTTAGACAAGGTAATACCTGACAAAGACCTCAAAGAGAAGTTATCTCACGAGATAGCTACTATGGCTGAGCGTCATGCTCAAGAGCAGGTCATGGCGCAGATCGAGGTCAACAAGATTGAAGCAGCTCATAATAATATTTTTGTTGCTGGCTGGAGACCTGCCATTGGCTGGATATGCGCTTTGGGGATGGCTGGCAATTTTCTGGTAATTCCTTTTGTCAATATGGCTCTGGAGCTCCTGGAGACCGGAGTACAGGTTCCTCTGATCGCTTTGAGCGAGATGATGCCTGTCCTTATGGGCATGTTAGGTTTAGGCGCTATGAGAACATTTGAGAAGACCAAAGGTGTCTCAAGAGAAAAGTAATGTCATAGATCTTCCCGTTTTGTCTGCTGAGAAGCTGGAGGATATGGCTGTTGACGCCGATGAGCAGTTGAGCAGGTGGATCGAGATGAAGCTCGATGCTGGTCTCAATCCATACACAATACTCGGCATTCTCTCTTTAAATGAATCGTGGCTCGCAGGGCAACTTACTGATGAACAAGCTGACTGATTTACTCATAAAGCACGAAGGGCTGCGCCTGATACCCTACGAGTGCACTGCGGGCAAGACCACTATCGGGGTAGGGCGTAACCTTACAGATAACGGGATTACCGAGAAAGAGGCGATGATGCTGCTCCAGCGTGATATCAACGTCTGCATCCAAGAGCTCGGTCATTATGAATGGTTTAATACGCTGGACGGCGCCCGCCGTGATGCTATTATTGACCTGTACTTCTGTGTCGGTGGACCGTCTTTTTCTCACTTTCGTAAATTGATGTGGGCAATCCAGAATGGGAATTGGAAGGACGCTGGCGCAGAGGTGCTTGATTCCAAATTCGCTAGACAGACCGGAAACCGGGCAGTAGAGCTTGCTGAGATGATTCACACTGGCGAGTACATTAAAAGCTAGCATCCTCACAACAAAGATCGTACAATATACCTTCAATTTAATTAGGGAGAGGGTTATGTACGATAAATTAAGGGCTCCGCTAAAGATCAGTGAGGTGGAGTTTAGGCAAGGCCGACAGTTTGGCAAAAAGGTCAGCTATCTTGCCTATAAAGATGCTAGGGTTGATCAGAACCGTCTGGACGCAGTAGTTGGTCCAGGCTACTGGCAGCGCAAGCACGATGTCATTGACGGCAACCTGTACTGCTCCGTAGGCATCTACAACCCAGAGATCAATCAGTGGGTGTGGGTTCAGGACGTAGGTACTCCTTCCAACTTCGAGTCCGAAAAGGGCGCAGCTTCCGATGCGTTTAAGCGGGCTTGCTTCAATCTCGGCATAGGCCGGGAGCTGTATGACTATCCAAACATAGTAATCGATATCAAAGATGGCGAAGATCCCAAGTATCTCAAACTCAGGTGGGAAGGATTGACCGATGACGATGGTGTCGTTGAGCTTCGTGCCTATAGCGGTAATGAGCTTCGCTACAGCTATACCCGTGAGGATGATTGGAAGCTGGAAAGTTTCATGACCGATAACACTCAGTCGATCCTGAACAATTACGTGTTGATTCAGGACGTCAAAGAGGCAATTGAGAGGTACTCCAGAGAAGAGAGCCTTGAAGAGCTATATGCGGTTGCTGAATTGTGGTTTGGGTTATCACCGCAGGACAGTAAGCTGCTATTTCGGGCTCCATCGAAGGGTGGGCCTTTCACCACAGCCGAGAGAAAGGTAATTAAAGAAAAATTTGTCTCGGCCTTAAATCAGGAGAGTTACTAATGCCATACGATAATTCTAACCGAGGAGCGGTTTGGAAGAACGACAGAAGGTCTTCCGAAAAGCACCCGCACTTGACTGGAACTTGCGATATTGACGGGACCGAGTATTTTGTAAATATCTGGAAAAATGATGTTTCTGAGAATCCGAAAAAACCGATACTCAGTTTGTCATTTTCCAAAAAACAACAGAAAGCACCCGCAGAACCGCAAGCCAAACCTCTTGACGTTGACTTTCAGGATATCCCGTTTTGAAAATTGCCAGCAGAAAAATTCCAGAAAACGGCCATTATTTAAAAAGCGATAGCGTGGCTAGCTTTCTTGATCTCAAGAAGGGCAGCGACGAATGCCTGCTTTACGATGAGCAGGAAGAAATGCGCAAGGAGCTGAGTAATATCCACAGCTACTGCCGTAGGCACGATTTGGATTTTAGGCCCAAGAGCAGAAAGGTGGAAGATGGCTGGGCCATCTGGAAAACCTAGACAGGTGGCGGCATATATCATGTCGCTAGAAACCAAAGACGAGCGCCGGGAGGCTCTGGGGAAAGTACCGGAGCGCTTCCGAGCGCTTGTCAGAACTCATGTGGAGATCGCCTATGAACGCCGAAAGCTGGCAAGACTTCGAGCAGCTGACAAAGGACTACGCGAAAGCGGAGGCCAATCGAGCCTATTTGATTGAGTTTAGAAAGTCTAAAAAAGCTATGCTGATGGCCGATGCAGAGTCTAAGGAACCCGGTTTAGCCATTGCTAAACAGGAACGGGAGGCATACTCTAATCCTGAATATCAAGAATTGTTAGAAGGCATCAAGGTAGCTGTAGAACAGGCAACTGCACTACGGTTCCAGATTGAAGTCCGAAAGATGAGGTTTGAGTCATGGAGAAGCAAGCAGGCGACCAGCAGGGCAGAAATGAACTTGAGATGAGCTATATGGTTCACCGCGAGATTAAAGATATCTTGCGCAAGAATCCGCTGATGAATAAAAAATCCAGCATTGAGATGCTGAAATATTATCATAAATATATGAAGCCAGATGTGGCTAGGCGAGCTGTCTGGACCATCCAGTGCTTAAAGTACAACTTGGTTTGGGATATCAAAACGGATGCGAATAAAATCTTCAGATAATTGGTTCAGTAAATGTGTTAGGGAGAGGGCAAATTGGACCTGCGAACACTGTGATACCGAGTACCCGCAGAACTCTCAAGGGCTCCACTGTAGCCACTACTTTGGTCGCAGGGCCAAGGGTACTCGGTGGGATCCAGATAATGCCTTCGCGCATTGCTTCGGGTGTCATCAAAAGCTCGGGAGCAACCCGCATGACTTTCAGCGCTGGGCTGAAGAAAGGCTTGGACCGGGAGTCATTGAAATCTTGAACGAAAAGCGCAACGATACCAACCTGGCGAAGAGCCTACACAAAGCTGAGCGGGAGATCGCCAAGCATTATAAATTGGAGTATGAGACCATGCTTTCCCGGCGAGCTGCAGGCGAGTCAGGCCGACTAGAATTTACAGGATTTTGATATGAAAAAAGAAATAACATTTAACATACTGACACCTGATGAACTCAACGAATGGTTTATTAATAACCATAATAAATTCGATGGCGAGGATCACGATGCGATCATCACAATGAATTTTTTTTTAAGAATGATTGAGGACTGGTTTGATGAAAACGAAAAACACATTGATAGCTACGAGGAGTTTATAAACCGGGAGTTGCATTAAACTTCACCCAGGTTTAGGATTGGAAAGTCGGTCTGGGTAATCAGCCCAGCAAAGTCGACAGGGAGAAAGAGAGAGAGAAATGCCAACTGCCCGACTGGGTACTATTGTAACACCTCTCCCTACTTTCTCAACACTGGCAGGCATATGCGTTGGTCCGTTTCGGCGTCTCCCGGCATATAAAATCTGAGGGAAACTGAGAAAGCCCTGTCATCAGCGTTATGAGTGGCTAGATACGCGCTCCAGTTGGGATAACCTCTGGCAGTACGCACATTTAGCGCAGTAGAACGCTCTCAGGCGGCGTGTACGGGCCGTAATCTACTGAGAAGGGCAGACCTACCTCTGGCCCTTCCCCTGTCTTCGACGGCGATTGACGGCGGCATATCACTAAACCGGGGCTTCGGTCCCGGCTAGGGTGAGTATTGCCCTGATTATCTCCGGCTCCCAACAGCAGCATAATAAGGATATATATGAATGAATTAGAAAAATCGTGTAAATGCGGATCGGATATGCAGCAAGTTATTGGATTTGATGATAAAAACAGCCCATTCAGGCAGGGATGGTACTGCCCTGAGTGTAAGGCGTGGGACAAGGCCATGCTCCGGGAAAGGGTTGTGAAATAAATGTTGTGAGATTGTTGACGGAGTGAATCAACCTGTTAATATACACGCATCAACAACGCAACGGGCAAAGCCCCAGGGGAGAAAAATTTGATAACTCTAAACATTCATAGGGTAGAGAATCTGGAGATCAGAGAAGGAGATTGCTGGATTGAGCTCACCGCGAACTGCGCTAAAGATATCTCGCAAGAGATCACATTCTTTGTATCATCCGGCGATGAATCGCAGCGGAAGCAGCAAAAGCTGGAAGTATTAGAGTCTCTCCGAGACAATTTGAACGAACTGCTGGAGCAATATTAATGAGTAGCATATATAACATTGTGATGGATAACCTTGATTCTTGTATTAGGTTTGGCGAGTGGTCACCTGCTGACAAGGTACTCGATCTAGTCATTGATGCTTTGGTCAAAGATGATACGCCAAGCGTAATCGTTGGCGAAGCACACGATGGTGATGAGCAGTTAGCCGCGATAGCAGTCAATATGCTCTACGCAGATAATGACGATATTGATGCTCTGCAAAGACAGTACCGCAAGCGAAGTAACCAACTGCTCAGAGAGTACGCCAGGGGTTGCATAGACGGCTACGAGGGTGACGCTTGGGGTGAGTGGGATCGCCAGTGTGTCCCGGCGGTTGAGGCGGTAGAGGCGAGGGTGTATCGATGAAAGAATTTACTGCATTTATTGGAAGCTGCGCGATTGTCACCTTGATGATGCTAATCGTGCTAGCAGGCTGGTCCGTCTAAGTCACGGACAAAAATGCAAATAAAAATAACGAATTTGTCTGAAACCGGAGAGAGTAAAAATGCGAGTTATGCTTGACGTAAGTCCAAAAAGGTTGGAGGAAAAATCTAAACAATTCGATTTTGAGTTTTGGCAGTTGCGAACTCCGCTCACAAGGAACTCTATCTCTACTGTGCCCTACGGACTAGATAACGGATGCTTCAAGCGCTTCAATCAAAAGACTTGGGAGCGAATGTTAGATGATTGTTTCGATATAAAAATGCCTAAGTTTGTTTGCTTGCCAGACATTGTTGGCAATGCCCAAAGAACCAAAGAATTGTTTGAAGAATTTGAATTACGGACTAACGGGCTGCCTCGCGCTTTAGTGCTTCAGGACGGCATCAATGATGTAAGCATCCCTTGGCGCAAGATATCTGCGGTATTCGTTGGCGGCACTGATGCCTTCAAGATAAGTCCAGAAATATTTCAGACCTGTAAGGCAGCGAAAATGCTTGGCAAGTGGGTTCATGTCGGACGTGTAAACACAGTTGAAAGGCTTGCTGATTGGGTTGATGTTGCTGATTCCATTGATGGGAGTGGCATCAGCAAATATAACCATATGCTTAAAGAAGTTGTTGATTTCATAAAGGGCAATCATCAATTTGATAAAAATATAAATTTGTTTCAGACCGGGGAAGAAGAATGAAAAAGCAAGTGAGCAACATAATTGAGCTTGCAGCTATTTTAGGAGCACACGCAATAATGCTTTCCTTTATGCTGATGGTGTTGATATGGATTT
>WLWH01002244.1_pt1 | contig 11137 bp, 21 predicted proteins | sample 6712741 | NCBI WGS metagenome assembly WLWH01 (sample SAMN12718694, study PRJNA515312) | sponge metagenome | isolation source: marine sponge | host: Mycale hentscheli | place: New Zealand: South Island, Marlborough, Capsize Point | collected 2003-05-01 | reverse complement strand
TACTCCAATTATAACAGTTGATAGTCTAGGTAATGATCTTGGTCAATTTATTGCATTACAATTAGATGGCACTACAAAGGGTAATATTGGTGTATCAGGTTCACTAGGCAATGATATATACATTGCAGGTGGTACTTCAAGCACCACAGGACTTGGTCTTAGATTTATAAATTACTCATCTGCTAACTATGCAGCACCATGTAGAGGTGATGGTTCTACAGTTGATAATGTTATGGACTTAGGTTCATCAGGTGCTAGATTTGATGATATCTATGCAACCAATGGAACTATCCAAACTTCTGATAGAAACGAAAAACAAGATATACAAGCCTTAACAGATGCAGAGCAAAGAGTAGCTACAGCATGTAAAGGTTTAATTAGAAGGTTTAGATGGCAAGATGCAGTAGAAGAAAAAGGTGATGAAGCTAGATACCACTTTGGTGTTATAGCTCAAGATTTACAAGATGCTTTTACAGCAGAAGGTTTAGATGCTGGTGACTACGCATTGTTTATCTCAAGCACATGGTGGGAACACGATGTAGATGTACCAGCAGTTGAAGCTGTAGAGGCTGTAGCTGAAGTCACTGACGAAGACGGCAATGTAACTACAGAAGCAGTAGAAGCTGTTGAAGCAGTAGATGCTTACACTCGTACTGACAACTACGACACAGAGGATGAAGCACCAAAAGGTGCAACAAGTAAAACTAGAATGGGCATTAGATACCCTGAGTTATTATCTTTTGTAGCCGCATACAACGAACAACGATTTGCAAATATTGAAACACGACTAACAACGTTAGAAGGATAAACAAATGGCTTCAGAAATAGAAAAGCAGAAAAATCCAACTGAAGGCACTGGTGTTCCTTGGTAAGAATATTATTTTGGTTGGTGTTGTTTATTCCAATTATTGGATATTCAGAAACAATAATTACAGACAGCACAAGCGATAGCACGGTTGAAAGTAATATCAACAGCAATACTAAAGTAACTTCTCCACCGCCAAGCGCAATCGCACCCTCTTTTATTACAAGCAATTCTGATTTATGTACGGTTGGCACAAGCGCAAGCATTCAAACTCAAATTTTTGGCATCTCAGGTGGCACTGTTTTTACTGAAAAAGATTGCACCATCATAAAGCAAAGTCGATTATTATATTCATATGGTCTTAAAGTATCGGCGATAAGCCTCCTCTGTGGATCTTCTAAAGCTGATTATGGCTCAAGAAATATACATATCGCAATGCAAAATGCTGGTACGCCTTGTCCAGTATATGATCCTATAAAAAAACGCAGTCTAATTGGTGAAGAAGCGCAAGAGTTTTGGGATAATAATCCACACTTACTTCCTGACGCTGAAGTTGTTGAAAAGAAAGAAGAATGGAATGAAAGTGACAAAACTACTGTGCAAGCTGTCGGTGGTATGGGTGCTCTGTTTGCCTTGCTCCTATTCCTTATGTGAACCTTATGTTTATGGGCGCACAAACAACGTTGCCAAAAATTCTTACGAATGGTTAATGATTAATGTTTTGCCACCAGAAGCTGGTTTAGAAATTCAAGGCATTTTTCATCAATACACCATAAACAAACAAACAAATGCTGATGCTAAAGTTTTAATTGAAAACAAATATAAAAATAGCAATGAGAACGTTTATAAGCGCACTGACAACTGGGATCAACTTCCTTCTAATACAAAGATCGGTTTTGATCGAATAACCCCCTCACAGGCCAATCTGTGGGGTCGTGGCAGTATTAGAGTAGAAGGGAATGCAACGTTAAGTGATGTAACAATTGCTTATAATTACAGATACGATCCTTGTTACATTCCATCTGATCCAACTTGTGAAAATTTTTACGAATGGTTTTATAAATTTTTAAGCGATAACAATCTTTTAAATGAAACTCCTGATCCATCAAATAAATATTATGACGAATGGCTAAAGTTACAGGAAGATCAAAAACAAACAGAACTTGTTACAGAGGAAGTTATTAAAGAAGAACCAGAAGAAACTGACGAAAAAGAATTTAATATTGAACAAGCACTTGCCGTTGTAAAAAACATGAAGGCACTAGCTGATCCGCAAAAACAATTAAAAATTATGGAACAGTTTATTCAACTTGGCAGATTAGACAATTACACCTTAAAAGAATTTAAAGACAGCATTATTTTTAAAGAAAAACACGTTCTTAAAGATAATGTGATGCATGATAACTACGCCGCATTCAACAGTTTTGCGCGTGATAAAAAACACAAACAAATTATTCGCTCTCAGTATAAGGATTTACAATGAAACGTTTAGCTTTATTTTTATTATTACTTGCAAGCCCAGTTTTTGCTGTGGATGCGCCAATTACAGGCACAGTAGAGCCTAAATGCTCAGTTTGGGTTGAAACTAACGCTGTTTACGCCTCACCATTACCCTACAAACTTAGTACTTTGCCAAATGAGGGCGGTGTTAAATCTGTGATTAGAATAGATGTAGCACAAGCGAACTACTACAAAGCAAGGTTTACGTGGCCTAATAGCTTTGTTTCTAGCCCACCATTAAACGACAGTGTTACTTTTAGTGGCGATACAGTAATTGGACAGGTTAGTGATAGCAACATGAGTAATTATCCAAAGACAACTTATAATAATGTAACAGAGTTTTCACCTTTAAGTATTGCTGGCTCAACTTGGTTTGTAACCTCATCAACTGCAAGTTATGGCTCAACGAAAGCTTTGCCCAGTGGCACCTATGTGGCTAATATAAAAGCGGAGTGCATAGCCCTCTAATGCCTTTAATAGTTTTATTGCTGGCTTTGTTTGCATTGCCAGTTAACGCGCATGAAATGACACCAGCTTACCCTGTTTTAAAGCCTAGCATTAGTAATCAAATTTCTTATACCAAGTTGAAATTGTATAATCGTCGTGAGGACATAAATTATTATGCCATTAGCGTTTATACAGGTGACTGGAAACCAGTTCCTTTTGCAACACAGCAAAGAATTATAAAAATAAAACATAATAAATCTACATTCTTTGAAGTTTATTTAAGAAACTCGGATATAGATCGTGCGGTTTATATTTGCACGGAGTCAAAAACTGAAAAAGTAACAGAGCAACTTAATTTTATTTCTTCACGCATTTGTTCTAAAATAAAGCAAAAATAATGAAAATAATTGTTTTACTGTTTTTAACAGTCGTTTTAAGCAGTTGTAGTTATCACCTGTTCGCTGATAGCACAAATAATTCACTTAGCTTATCACTTCCAAGCGGTTCATCTGGGTATCAATCTGACAGTTTTAGGGATAGCAACGGCAATACTTGCACAATGGCTATTGGATCGGCAACTCAGTTAGAGCTAGGTATTACAGGCCTGATTGACTCCGCTGATCTAACAAGGCGCAGAATATCAAATGTGGGTATTTATTCTAAAATAATTATCCCTTTAGGTCGTAGGTCAAAAGGTAGTCGGCTTGATTGTGATTTGCTTTATCAGCTTCAGATTAAACGGCAAACATTAGAAATCCAAAAACTAACGCAAGAAATTAATTCGCTTAAATCATTACAATTTGAGGACTAACAAATGCAAGCAGAATTTGCTGGAGTAAAATTTACAGGTGGCAGATTGTTTGTTGTTTTAACAGCTTTATCAACATTGGCTGGGGGGATCTATTCGGTCAATGAAGCAATTCTTCGATATAAAGCAATGGAAGCTAAAATTGCAAAATTTGTAAGCCCTGATTTGTCAGGCATAAACCAAGCAATTGCTGTGTTAGAAACGGATAGTAAAGCATTAACACAAGTCGTAACTGAGCAAGTTAATTCTTTAAAAGAAACAGTGTCTTTGCTTCAAGGCCAAGTTTTTGACGTTAAGCTAGAATTAAAGCAAGATTTATCTGATATGAATGATCGGTTAGAAACGCAGATTAGTCGACAATCTGACAACCTTGATCAACAAGAAATTCGCAATCGTGACAATGTAAAGACGGTGCGTGACATAATCTCATCTTTTGAAACAAGAATGAACAGTAAAATCGATTTCTTGGATACAAAGATAGATAATCTGGAAACTGAGCTAGATGAAAAAATAAAATTAAATCTCAGTAACCCTTTAACCCAGTAGGAGTAGACATGGCTAAAAAAGAAAAAACCGCCATTACTGTTAATGACAAAGAATATCATATTGAAGATATGAACGATAAGCAAAGAACGCTTGTAAATCATTGTGCCGATCTAAACAGGAAAATTGAAACAATGCTTTTTAATGTGGATCAGTTGCGCGTTGGCAAAGAAGCGTTTGACAATATGTTGATTAAAGAACTTGAAGAACCAGAAGTTAGTGAGGCCAGTTAGAAGGCCTGTATCCGCTCAAATAAGCGTTTAATAGCTTTATAAAGCGAACTGGTGGCTTTCTTAGAGTTTTGGCATTCTCGTTTAACTCTAAACGCCTAATATCAATTTCGTGCATTTCAAATAATTCAGAGGCCTCTTTAACAGAGAGGCCTAACTGAAGTCGTGCGGTTTTGATTTGTGTGGGTGTCATGTTAATCTTTCTGCTTATCATTTGAAGTAAATGTTCGCGTATAAGTGCCGTGCATACTATTATAACCGCTACCCTTAACAATTTTATTATTGGTTAATATAGAAGATTTCCAAAATACATAACGATTGCCATACATACCAGCATCTTTATCATCAACAATTTGGACATCAAATTTGTCCATCCAGTTTTGCATTAATTTGTGTTCTTCAACATTCCTAAATTTAAATTCTTCATGAAATTCCATTATATTTCTCCCTTTGTTACTTTTACAAGTGTGCGCTGATGCAAGCACTGAATATTATAACCACCAGCTAATATTGTTTCTATAATAACTCTGTGATTAGCTACGTTAAAAAACCCTTCAGAACCGTCACTATGATGAGTTAATGTAAACTCTGGAATAGTTGTTATGCCTTTTTTTTCTAAAGCATTAATTATTCTTGCGTTACGTTTTTTAATTATAGCGGATATATTTTTCTTAACATATTCCGCAACCATTTGTGGAGTGCTACCATTAAAAATTTTATACCAACCTTTGCCACCTGATATGTTGCAATATTCAGCATAATCAAAACCCTCACGAGATTTTATTTTATTCCATAAAACATCATAACGCTCCATTGCCCAAATTGTCTGACGCTCAAGCATTTCTGCATCCAAGTCTATAAAAGCTTTTTCTATCTGCTTTAACATTATATTTCTCCCTTTTAATGTACCTAATATATAGGCAACCGCCTATGGTGTCAAGCAATAAAAACATATTTGTTAAAAAAAGATATTTTGTAAGGTATTGAAAAATATACCTAAAAGCCTGAAACCGCTAAGCGGTTTTTTATATTTACATAACCGCTAAGCACTTTTGTGTATTTTAATAACCGCTAAACACTTTTGTATTGTTTAAAATTAACAAAACGGTATAGAAAAAGGTATATAAAACTACGTTTTTTAATAATAACTATATAAATATGGTGTTTTGTGATGGTTAATGGAGCGGGCGGCGGGCGGCAGAAATGCGTGTTAAATACTTCATAATAACCTCATATATTAAGAAAACATACAATATTTCAAATTTTACCCTCTTTAATCCTTTACAATACTTCAAAATAACTCATAACTAAAAACGGTATAGATTAAGGTATAGAGGGTGTAAAACAATCGCAAAACTTCATTTATTGAAACCTTTGCAAATTTCAAACGCAAAACCAAAAGAAAAAATTTATAAATTAAAAGATGGTAGTGGGTTATTTTTTAGAGTTTACCCAAATAACTGGAGACAATGGATTTTTATCTTTAGTTGGAACGGAAAACAAAAAAGCATGGGCTTGGGTGGTTATCCAACTGTCTCACTAGCGGAAGCTAGAGAACAAGCATCAAAAGCAAGAAAAGTTGTTAGAAGCGGTTTAAACCCTATTGAACAACGCAGACTTTTATTTGCTAGTCAAAATCAAACACCAACTTTAACAGAAATACTTAAACAAACTTTTGAAGCGCAAAAACCTTCTTTAGTACCAAACGCAAAAGGGCAATACACTTGGGATAGGCCGTTACAAGTTCATATTATTCCAAAAATTGGTAACATGAAAATTATTGATATTCGCTCAGATCATATTGAAAATGCGTTTAAACCGATTTGGCATACTAAAGCTGATACAGCTAACAAGTGCTTACAACGACTTAGAATATGTTTTAATTATGCCAGTGCGCGTAATTTAGATGTAAAATTAGATCAAATTGACAAAGCTAAAAATTTATTAGGAAAACAAAAGCACGTTTCAAAGCCACAACCTTCTTTGAATTGGCGCGAAGTTCCAGAATTTTATAAAATATTAGCAGATAACATAATAAGTAATTTAGCTTTAAAGTTAATTGTTTTAACAGGGTTAAGAACGCGCCCTATCTGCCACGCTAATATTAAGTGGATTGATAATAACGTAATGACAATTCCAGCAGAATTTATGAAAGGCACGTTAATTGCGAAAGAAGCGTTTAGAGTGCCTTTATGCGCTGAAGCTATAAACGTTATTAAAAAGTGTCCTATAAGCTCAGAGGGCGTAATATTTAGAGGTAGCGGAAAAAATAAATATATATCCGATACTACAATGTCTAAATTTATGATTGAAAATGGTTACAGAGGCAAAGCTGTTCCACACGGCTTCAGATCAACTTTTAGAACTTGGCTTGATGATTGCACAAGCGATGTAGATTGGGCTATTAAAGAAGCGGCTATTGCTCACAAAGTTGGCAATAAAACAACGCAAAGTTATGCACGTTCAGATTTTTTAGAACAGCGCAAAGAATTACATGAGCGTTATTCCTGGCACGTTTTAGGTAAAGAAACCGCAAAAGTAATTACTTTACAAAGAAGCGTTTAACATTTCTTTAATATCAATTTTTCTCCAAAAAGGATCGCGCCCTAATCGAATATATTTTGGAAACTGATTTTTTTTAACTAAAATTCTTATTTTGCCTTTACTGATAGAAAGTAATTTACTTAATTCATCAAAACTTAATAATTCAATATCTTCATGTTCCATTTTTTAATACTATCCCCTTTTCTGCACAGTATGCCTCGATGTAAGTAATTAAATCGGACATTTGTTCTTTGTTTAATTTTGACGTTTTAAAGCCTGTTGGAACCCAATCGCCTCTAATGCCTTGAATTACATCTTGCTCATAGCCCATTGCATTCATAAAAATGACTTTCCATTGTTCAGGCTTGTATTTTTTACCGTTTAATTTGGCGTGTACAGCTACTTCAGTCAACGTAGCCCACAACTTGCTATTTTGATCAACAGAGCGTGTTTGCTTTTTAAATGTCACCACAACGTCGTCTGGTGCTTTAAGCAACCATTGACGCGCTCTCTCGCGGTTAACTTTACTGTTAAGATGTAACACTAAAGGCATTGGTTAAAACGGTATTTCATCATCAAGATCAGCTTGCACTGTTTCTTGTGGCGCAGTTTCCTGAGCTACTTGCCCAGCTTTGCCCATAAAAGTTAATTCATTAATTAGCAGTTGTTGATACGCTTTTTCATTATAACAGCGTGTCGTTGGTTTACCTGACAATGCTAGCTTATCACCTTTGTTTATCCAAGGCTCTAAAGACTCCGCTCTTGTACCAAAGAGGGAACAATCAATCCAAACTGGATCAAGTTTTTGACCATTTTTTTTGCCCATATCAACGGCAATTGAAAACGACAATATTTTATCGCCACTTTGCGTGGATCTTAATTCTGGTTGCCTTCCGACAGTGCCAGCACAAGTTAAATTTAGCATTACATTCTCTCCTTTTCTGTAAGTGCATTCATTTGATTTTCGTAAGCATCAACGACTGTTTCATGCAAATCCGCATGACCGTTTTCTAATAAATCAATCTCTGTTTTACGTTTATTCCATCCACCTTCTAAACCTTTAATTCTTTTGTAATTTTTAAAGGAAATACAAAGCTCATTAGCAACAGCCACAGCTAGATCACGTTTTGAGTAATTCTTCTCAAGCGAATCTTTTATTCCATCCAGCCAAGCATTTTTAAGACCTTCTGAGAAAGAATTTTGAGTTTGCTTTGCTGTTACTTTGCCATCATCATCTTCTGGTGCAATTCCAGCCATGCCTAATAAGCCATATCTTCGAGCATAGGTTACACAACTGCCGTAACCTTGCATATCGTTTTTACTTAAAACTAAATAGACTTTGCTTTTAAAACTATCTCCACTTTCATGCATTAAGATTGTTTCTACAAAATGGCCTTTTTCATCGTTGCCACAAGGTTGTAAAACCGCAAAACCGTTATCTGTAAAAGGTTGCATGGTTGCATCCACTACAGATGACAAATCAGCATATGTAGATTTATAGTGTGGGTTTTTTGCGTTTTTTAAAGCTATACCCATTTCAGATTGCGCTTTAATTAAAGCTGTTACTGCGCTCATAAAATAACGCCTAAAAACATAACGCCTACACAAATTGCGATGATTGATAATAATCCAATCGTGTCTTTAATAATTTCTTTATAATTTACCATTTTTCTGCTTCCTCTAATTGTTCTATTTTTTCTTGTTCAAGGAAGTGAACGTGAGTTTTGCCACACATTTCTATAATTTGATTGCCAGTGAGTTCTAAATCGCCAATTTTAATCTTTTCAATTTCAGCGTATTTTTCATCACCAGAGTAACAAATATTCCAGTTAACGAGGACATCATCTAAAACACCATTTTCACATACTAACTGAATGCGCTCATCATCATAAAACTTGCTTTTAATAATGTTGTTGCTCACAACGAGCTTTAAATCAGATGTCACTTTTTACTCCCTTAAAAAGTTATAAACCATGTTTTAACATGATTTGACTTAATAAAGCAAGTCTAACTGTGTTAAATAGTATATAATAGCGTTAAATAGCGTTAAATAGCGTTAAATAGCGTTAAATAATGAGTGTGATAATGAAAGAAAAATTATTCAAAACTTGATTTATAATGTTTTTTCAGTTTAACTGAGCTCAAGGGAAACACATTACGAGAAACACATTGGCTGATTTGCAAACAACTATGGCTTCAATTGAAGCACATAAACATCAAGATCAAGTTATAAAAAATTTAGAATTGGCACTATTGCATACAATTCCTGATCCTGTTGAAGCTCCACACAAATCAATAACTCAAAAAGAAGTTTTAAAAAGAGCTGGTTTAAGTAGTAATGTTTTATATGCGTTCTTTGCAAGAAAATCTAATATGACATTAATAAATTTTATTGCAATTTGCAAAGTTTTAGAAATTGATCCATCTGTAATTATTTCAGAAAAAGAATTAACAACAAATCAAATTGAATTTAATAAAAATTTAAATAAGTTAGATGAAGCAAAATTATCAAAAGTAATGTCTATACTAACTAATCTTTAATTTTATTTATTTCTTTTAACACTTTAGTTTGTTCGTCTTTATTTAACAAATTAAATTTTGCAATTAATAATTCTTTGATTGTTTTTTTATTTTTGTTCATATTACCCTCTTATAAAGGTAATAATAATTTAAAAATATAAGCAGTCAATTATCTATGATTGACAGTCAGGGTGTCAGTCTTTGACGCAAATTTAGATAATATGTGACTTTTCGATAATATATTTTTCAAATTCTAATAGCTTTTGAAAAGCCATAGAAGTTTTGTTAAAATCATCATTAAACAAAGTTGCTTCTCGTTTTACACGATTAGAATACTCAAGCATAGTTTGCTCTGTGGCCTCATAATGAACTGTAGGACAAGTTTTAGTTGGTTGCAATTCTGTCGCCCAACCAGCTCTAACAGCTTGTCTCAAGATGCGTTTTACTGTGTTTCTGGAAATTGAATATCTGTCTATTATTGACACCACAGTTGTCAATTGTTGACAGTCGCCATGACAAATGTAACTGTTCATAAGTTCCATCCATACCACATATGAGTTAAATGATTGTCTAAAAAACTTAACGCTTTTCTCTACTTCAAATTCTTCTCGCATGGTAAATCTTTTTAGCTCCCATTTGATAGTCGCATTAACGTAGTCAAAGTGTATCTTATCTCCAAAGAAGTATGCATACCCACGTCTTGTAAACTCTTTCCATCGACTTTCGTTAAAGGCTGGAGTGGTATTAAGAAAATTAAACCACCTGGAATCTTTATGTCTCTCGTTTACGTAATTGTTCATTTTATTTACCTTTTTTTTTAAAATGTTATTGTTTTAAATTTCTTAATTGATAAAAAAAGTGTGAAAACCATTTTTAAAGTGAAAATAATTGATGTAAAGTTTTTTCTTGACTAAACATGATTTAACATGGTTTAACCACATTTAACATGAATAGAATTGAGCAGAATTTACAAATTCAGGTTTTTAAGTTTTTACAAGTTGCGCTGGATCATAGCAATTCTTTTTGCTGGGCAACAGCCAATGAGATGGGATTTGGAGGCAAAAAAGCAATTATCGTCGGAAGCATTCGTAAGAAGTGCGGCGTTGTTGCTGGCATACCCGATTTGTTTGTTTTCTCTAAAGGTCAGTTAATAGGCTTGGAATTAAAAACAATAGTTGGAAGGCAATCAGACAGTCAGAAAATAGTTCAAAAACGAATTGAGGTAGCTGGCGGCAGTTATCACCTCGTTCGCTCTGTAAAAGAGGTCGAAGAAGCCTTGAGAGCGGATGGGGTGGATTTAAAGGTTAGGAGTTTAATGTGAGTTTAGAGGCAGTAATTTGGGCGATCAGGCAAACAAATTTACAAGGCAACGGTTATAAAATCCTAATTAGATTAGCGGATCGGCATAATATTGATACAGGCATATGTTGGCCTAGCGTTGAGACAATTCAAAAAGAATGTCAGATAGACAGCTTAAATACTGTTCGAAAATATTTAAAAGTTTTGGCTGAAAAAGGGTTAATTTCGATAAATAGTCAATTTAATAAAGTTGGCAGACAGACCTCTAACACTTATTATTTGCATCTAAATAAAGGTATTCAAAAGACAGACGATATACCCTACCAAAAATTGCACCCCTCACCCCACCAAGAAATGGTAGGGTCACCCCCCCAAAAAATGGTAGACAAACCTCTTAATAAGAACCTTATAAAATTAAATAATAAAAAAATTAATAAAAAA
>WLWH01002242.1_pt1 | contig 11149 bp, 15 predicted proteins | sample 6712741 | NCBI WGS metagenome assembly WLWH01 (sample SAMN12718694, study PRJNA515312) | sponge metagenome | isolation source: marine sponge | host: Mycale hentscheli | place: New Zealand: South Island, Marlborough, Capsize Point | collected 2003-05-01 | reverse complement strand
CATTAGACATAGATCTTGCAAGAGCTTTTGTGTATCTAGAAGAAAGTCTGTCATAAAGGTTGTCCTCTATTGCTTCTTCTGTGATAGCGAAAGCTAAAGCGATCGTTTCCATTGTGTATCTAGCAGTGTAAGTTTCTTGAGCGTCATCGTATGATACTCCAGCACCTTCTGCTTTTACGTCTGCGTTAGCGAAACCAGATAACATTACTTCTTCTTCAAAAGCTCTGTCTGATGATTCCGTCGTATAAATCTCAGCATGCTGATTTTCATACCTTTTGTATTCCAGTCCAAACAGTGCGTTTAGTCCTGGCTCTAGTTCTTTAACTAGTTGTGCTCGTGATATTGCCATTATGCGCTTACCTGTCCGTCCCCGAACCACTGTGACTTGTTAGCCACAACTACAACAGTAGCCATACCTGAAAAGTTAGCTAATGCTGGGTTCGTTTGTGGTGCAGTAATAAGATCTTCATTCTCTGGATCTTCTGCTGATCTTAGCAGTCTCCATTGATTCTGAATACCTGTTGCTCCTGTTCCCACGGTTAATTGTGAATTTGACTGTCCAGATAGAGTTGAACCAGACGCTGCTGATCCTGCTCCATTTGCTGATACTGTCAAACCAAACGTGCTTCCCATTTCAGCTTGTGCTAGAGCAGCTGTTGCTGCAAGTCTTGTATCTAATTGCACGTTGTATTGCTGAAGGGGATTGTCGATAACAAATGCATCGACGTCTTCGCTGTTAGCGGGGGCTGTAGTTCTCGGAAAGTAGCTAGAGAACGTTGGTTTATTAGTAGTAGCATCTGTGTAGAATGCACCATTAAATACACCAATCGTCGGTCTTGTTATAGCATCTTGTCCGTTGATTATATAGCCCGGATTGTCATTAGCACCACCGGCAGTATCAAACTGCACAGGCTGTCCTAAATAAATAGACGATCCATATCCACTATCGATTTTGTATTTGTTCTGTCCACCAGCTGCGGCTGTTCCGCCTAAAGCTCCTGAAGGAATCAAACCAAAACCTACTGTGTTTCTATTTGCCATTGTGTTTTTCTCCTTATGAACCTGCCGTCGTAAAACGGCCTCCAGTTCGGTTTATATTTTTCGTTGGTGTTGAGAATTTTATTTCTTAGTACCACCGAAGTTTTTGCTTGAACGCTCGAATTTCATCGGCATTCGTTTGTCCTGATCCTTCAGTAAGTCGTTTTCTACAGCTTCGTCTTGACCTTCAGTTTGTCTTTTCTGATAATCAACACGACTTTGCGCGAGTTCTTCCGGTATCCTTGCCAGGAGAAGGCCACCTACTCCAATGACCCCAGCGTATTTTCCATCCATAACAACAGGATATGAATCAGCGTCGTATTCGTCAGCTCTCACTAACTCGTAACCAGATCTCAATCTACCATGAATATTCTTGGTGTCATTGAAACCCATTGACTCTGCTCTTATCCATCTGTGCCTGAATCCATCGGGCGCTGTGGGTGCATCTAAAGATGATGGGGGCTTGTACTCTTTTGGACGTTCAGTTTTAGTCCGAGTTCCAGCCGCACGAGAAAGGTTTTTATTTGTTTCTTTTGTCATATGCTTATGCTCCTTCCGTGAGTTTTAATTGTTTTGCATACTCTTCGAGTGGCACACCTAATTTTTTAGCTATTGCTACTTGAGACGATGTGAGTCTCACTTGTTTGCGACCAGGTTTTGAGCTTCTGTTAGCCGAAGCTACCGACTGAACGGCCCTGTTCGTTTGCTTAGTTTCATTAGTATCAAACTTATGCCCAAAGTCAACTCTAATCCTTTTATCAATCTCAGTGTAATAATCTTGAGATTTAGGATCATAACCTTCTTTATCTACTAAATCCTTGTGAATTTCGAATGCAGTAAATGTCATAGCTCTATCTGTTCCGAACCATCTATTTTTTGCAGCCCAATCTTCAGCCATAGGATCAGCTTGAGGCATTTGTTGTGGTGTTTGATTTGGTAATTGTCCACCGTCTGATAGTCTTACAGGTGTTTCCTGTTCAACTGGTTGTTCTTCTTTTCGTTGCTTTAATTTAGCACTTTCAAATGCTAACTCAGCAATTTTTTTATTTGCTTCAACTTGAGCAGCTGCATCATTTGCTTCAATGGCTGTTGCTAATTGTTTTTGCGCCATGTCCATTCCAGATTTTACAGTCTCTTCAAATTTAGCATTATAATCAGAATCAACTTTATTAAATCTAAGTTGATCTTCTTTTCTTTTGTTTTCAACTGCAGCAGCGTATTCAAGAGCAGCAGCTTCTTTACGTTCCGCTTCTCTCATTTTACGTGTAAGTTTAGCAATTCTAGATTGCACACCTTTACTGTAGTCTTCTAATTTTGAATCATCTTCCTTTTTTTCTTCGTCTGTTTTTACTTCTTCTACTACTTCTTGTTCCGTTGTTTCTGGAGCAGTATCAACTACCGTCTCCTCTTTTGTATCTTCTAAAGTTACATCAACCTCTGGGCCTGATGTATCTAAATCAACTTGTTTTTCACTTGATTTTAGTTTTTCTTCTTCTGGCATAGTTTCCTTCCTATGTTAAAATTTGTGCAGGATATCTGTTGGGTCCTGTACGGTTGCTAATACTTCGTCATCATTAAGAAGACGAACTTCTCCACCTTCAATCTCTATACGTGATCCGGCATAACGTGCGAAGACTACCCAGTCTCCCACCTTGCACCATGGACCATCGCTAAATCTTTTAGGGTCGTTGTAACAATCAGGTCCCATAGCAAGTACGTTTCCGCATTGCGATGCAACTTGTTGTCTGTCTATTGTTTCAGTTCCTAATAAAACTCCACCTTTAGTAGTTTCTTTCATTCTAAAAGGTAAAACTAACATACGCCAACCTGTTGGTTTAGGTAGTTTAGTAGTTTCTTTAGTAACTTCTTTTTCTGGTTCTTTCTCGTATTTGTCGAGTAGTCCTGTTTTAATTTTTGGGACTTCTTCCTTTAAGGTCGACGACTGTTCCTGTGTTTTCATCTTTTGCTCCTTCATCTTGTTGCAGGTTAGAGATTTCCTGACGCACTGATTCCAATGCGTTTATCTGTCCTATTATATACTTGTAAGTTTCCATATTGTCAACACCACCTGATGTTATCGATAAGGATAATTGATCTACTCTTCTTTTAATTGCTTTTAGTAATTGTGCTAGTAATTGTTCTGGTTCCATTTAACATTTCCATCTTCTCCGTGCTTGTCTGATTCGAGAATTAGGATCGTTACGTGTTTTTGCAGATGATCGTTTTAGTTGGCCTGCGCTTCTTGCACAGTACGACTTACGTCGATTTGCAGCTTTTGATCCCGGTTTCACTTTACCAGTCACGGCTGTTTTTAATTTACTTCCAGGGTTTGCTCTTCTGTAAGCAGCGACACCCTTCTTAGTCATACCTGCTCCAGCTTTGGTCTTTCTATAATTACCACCTTTACCGGTAGTTTTTCTTATAGGTTTTTCGGCCATTACTTTTTCTTTTTAGGTTTTTTCTTAGCCGTCTTAGCCGCTCTTTTAAAATTAGCAGCAGTTGGTGCTCCTTTAGCTCCAGGTTTTCTCATTTTCTCACCTGAGCCAGCAGCGATTCTCTTTTTTTTCGCGTGAATATTCGCGTACAAACCACGTTTAGCCATTATGCTTTTCCCTTCTTCATTTTTTTCTTTTTAGGAATTATTCCTTTTGCCATTAAGATATCTTTTTTAGTAATTTTACCATCACCTGAGTGATCTGGAAATTTACTTTTCTTTTTAGCTTTTCCACCTTTTTTGTAGTTAGCAATCATGCTTCTACCTTTTTTTTCCATTCCGGGCATATTTTTCCTTTATGTTGTTATCGCAATACATTGATCACAAGACTTCATAAATTTTGTATGCGATCCACAATGCGTTGGTTTATGAACCGGTACATCCGGTTCAGGTACTTTTGTAAAAAATTCTACATGCTCATCAACTTCATCACACTGACATGCTTTGATGTTAAATAGTTTGCAAATAAAATTTTTTAACTTTTTAAACATTATCTGTTTATCTTACCAGACTTTTTAGCTTTAGAACCAAACTTACCATATGAATCATCAGCAGAAGCTCTAAGTTGTTTCTTAGTTCTTTTCTTTTTAATTCTCATAGCAATAGATTCGTCTTTTCTATCTTTGTAACCCTGCTTTTTCTTTTTAGCAGAACCACCTTTTTTCATACCAGATGCTCCAGTTGGAAATCTGACATTTGATCTTACTCCGTTTTGTCTCATTTTTTTCCTCCTTTGAAAATTTGTGTTCCCTTTATACCATAGATACTCGCCACGACAAGGATCCATAAATTTGTAAACCATTTTGGAAGCTCTGAGAACATCTCAAAAAACAATTTTACCTTGTCCATAGCAGTTGGATCATCCGATACCACTGCCCAGGCCAAAATTACCACGGGCAAACTTAATATTATAAGTACCGCCTCGTCTTTCCAGTCCGACTGTCTGGCTTCTAAAAGTTTTCCTTGGTAAGCTTCCTTACCTTCAGCCATACGAGACGCATGCATAAGCTGTGCATCTGACATAGCCATCTTCGTTTTCTGCTTGTTAGCATAAATTTTACTTCCAGCAGAAACGGCTAATTTAATTGCCGAAAACCACATGTTAGTACCAAGTAGCCTTTACAGGTTTCTTTTCTTTTCTAATAGCCTTCGTTCCTCTAACATCTACACTATCACCTTGAGCAATGTAGTTTCTACCTCTAATACTTGATTTAGATCTTGGATCTAATTCTAAGTTTTGAGGAGATTCTTCTACAGGCACTCCGCCTTTAGCATATCCGTCTTTGTTAACGAATTGTTTAAAAGTATCTTTTGTCATATTTTTCTCCTAATTGTTATTATACTAACTTCTCGGACCTTTCAAGGTCTTTACGTCTTGAGCTTTCATAAGATCTGACGCAAGTTTAACTTCTGCGGACATTTCTGATTTAGCCATAGCTGTATCAGCTCTTAATTGAGCTAATTCTTCATTTTGATCTAATTTTTGTTTATCTAGTTGTTGACCTTGGAAAAATTTAGTTTTATCTAAATTAAGTCTTGCTTCATCTTCTTTAGTTTTACGCTCTGTTTCCATAGCTTTAAGATCAACTTCTCTTTCTTTAAGTTTAAGTAATGGATCATGATCAAACTGAGTCGTAATAGCTTTTTCTTCTTTCATGAAGTCTTCTGTCATTTCAGCAATTAAGATAGCTTTTCTTGCTTCTATTTTTTGTGTAACTTGATTAAACTGTTGTTGGGCTTGAGGGTTTTGAGTTGCCATTTGTTGCATTTGTGGCAACATTTGAAACTCTTGTTGGAATTCTAATTGTACCTGTTCTTGTGCCATCAACGATATGTGCTCCATAATATTTTTTTCTAATGCTGCTGTAATGCTAGGGTTGTTTCTAACAAAATTACTTGCCATAAAATTTAAGTGAGCAGTTACATGTGCTCTATGATCTTGACCTGGAAACGCTTGAAAAGGTTTCATACCCATTGCATCAATATGTTCTAGCGCAGGATCTTTTGGTTGATTTTGTGGAGGTGGTGGTAATATTTTATCAATATTTTTTACACCAACCGCAGTGTACATATCTCTATATGCTTCATACATGTTGTGCATTTGTGGATTAGATTGAGCTAATTGTAATTGAGTTTGAGCCATGGATATTCTTTGACTCATAGAAAATATATTAGGGTCAGCTACAGGTAGTATATCTACTCTGTCATCAAAATCTGTTTGTTTAACATTTCTTGCAGCACCTGGAACGTCATATGGATATTCAGGTGGTAAGTATGTTTTAAAAACACCTGCCAATAATTTAAATTCATTTTTAAGACCTACATAAAGTCTTTTATGTATCGCTGACATTACTCTTGAACCACGTTCTAAAAGAGCTACGGTTGTACCAACAGCGGCCTGTTGATTCCCGTCACCAACCTGCATGTCAGCAATGGACGCGAATCTCTGTCCTGCTTGAACTACAATTCCCATTAACTGCAATAATGTAGCTGATGGTTCTTTGTAAGGTAAGAATACGAATGCATCTTTTAGATTACCACCTGGAGTGTCAACATCTTTAAATTCTCCTGGTTGTATGTTTGCGGCATCATCTTTTACTCTGACACCTCTTTGTTTAAATCCCGCTGGTAGGTTTGATAAAGTCCCTGCATCTAATAACTGACGGAGAGCCGCAGTTGCAGTACGACTCAATCCGCCAATCATATGAATTAATCCTAAGCCATAAAATCCTAGTCCTGGCAGAAATTTGAAGTGGACAAAATATTGGATTTTATTTTTCTTTGGATCATTGGGCGCAAAGTTTCGTCTAATAGACAAAACTTTCCTACTACCTTCTTCGATTGTTACGATGTAAGGCAATTTTATTCCTGTTGGTTCTCCGTCTTGACCAACGTCTTCGAATCCTTCTAGATCTAGATTGACGTGGCATTCTAGAACTGTGTATAAAGGATCTACTCTTTGAGATTTTGTAAGTCCTTCTACTTCTCTTTCTTTTTCTTCTAACTCATTTGTAACTGTACCAGTTGGTTTAGTTAACTCGATGTCAGAATAAAAACCTGCAGCCATTTGTTTACGCAAATCATTTTCCGACATCTTGATAACATGGATGACTGATTCCGCATCGTCTAATGAGGTAGCCGTATATGGAACAACAAGGTCATCCGCTGGGATAAACTTAGAAACAGCTCGTCCCAATAAATCGTCATAATAAACTTTTTTAAATGTAGAACCTGATAAAGGTAGATAAAATAACATTTGATCAAACTCAGGTTCGTATTCTTTCATCTGATCCATAATTTGATAGTTCATAAAGTTTTTAACTCTTTGAGCTTGTTGTTCTTTCATAGGATTAGATGCACCCATGACCATAGTTCTAACAGGTCCGTCTGCAGGTAATAATTCTTTATAAGCTAGCGCTTGAAATTGTGTAACAGCTTCAGCTAAAACTGGATGCGTTGCACCAGATGCTCCTTGAAAAGGTTCTGTTCTATTATCGTATTTAAATCCTAATAAACTTAAACCTTCAATGTATGATCGTTCCCATTCTTTACGAGACATTTTATATTCCATGTAGTCGTTTTGTAACTGACTACCCATAGCACTTGTATCTTCTTCTGGAAGTAATTCGTTTAGGTTTGCAAAGTGATCGCCACCTTCTTCAGGCATTGGCATTGCGTTAGGGTCAAAATCAATTGTAGCCCCTTCATCATCTTCTGTAATTTCTACTGGTCCTTTTTCATTCTCCTCAAAAATGCCAATCTCCTCATCTGCAACTTCATCGTCAGGACGTTTGTCATTAGGGAGAGCTTTATCTATATCTGCCATATATTTTCTCCTAGACTTTCTTAACTTGTTTTGGTGGTAATTTCAACCCCTGTGATAGAGGACCTTTTTTAGGTGGCACTGCCCACCATTTAAATGCAGGGTTCTTAGCTGCAAGTGTTGGGTTTTTCTTTTTTTGTGGTTTATTTTTTATACTCATATTTACTCCTCAATCCTGTTATACCGCCTTCTGCGTAATCGTACATAGGTTTTTTGTTTATTTGTTCTCCAAAGAAATTTCCTTGTGTTCCATAAGTTTGTTCTTTGCCATAAATTTGTTCTTGTTGTAATAAAGACATAGCTCTTTCTTTATTTAAATAGTCTTGATAGTCTCTTAATTCTTCAACAGGTTTTTTTGTAAGACCTGATAATTGTTCTAGTTGTCTATCATCAAAATTTACAAAATTAGATAATCTAGGTGTCATTCCTTTTTGTGGTAATAAGTTTGATAAACTATCTTTTTTTGCTTTTGCAGACATCGGATCTTGTGTAAACATATCAGATTGCATTCCAGTAAAGTCATCTTCATAACGCATCATTTCAGTATCAGATCTAGCTTTACCTATTGCTTGTCTAATAGGACTTTTAACACCGGCCACATCTTCCGCGGTGTCTGCTTTGTTTTCAAAGTCTACTCTTTCAGTTTCAGTTAACATTCTTTTATTTAATTCTGCTTGAGCTTTAGCAATGTTTGCATCATATTGTGCAGCAACTTCTTGATCAGTAAGTCCTGTTAATGATTCATCATTAACAGCAAGAGCATTTTTTTTATTAGATTCTATGCTTTCTTTTTTAGCTAAAGCTTCTTTGTATTCATTTAATTTTGCCACATCAAAAGCCATTTCAGATCCAACATCTCTTTCCATTTTAGAAAAAGCTCCCTCTTTTGCAAAATTAGTTCCAAATATAGGATCTAGATAAAAACCAACAGCTTGTTTGCTAGCTTCACTTAAAGTATCACCCATTCCCATTCTTACTAAACTTTCTGCACCAATAAACATAGCTTCAGGTATAACACCAAACTTCATTACATTTCTTCCTAGTTTAAGTGCACTGTTTGCAAACTTACCAAAGTTTCTCATAGAAGCTGGCGATGCATCTTTCATTCCATTGTTAATTAATTTTTGACCTTTGTCAAAACAATCCCCACCTTCTGAAAAACCTGTTCTTCCACCTTCAGCAAATGCTTGTTTGCCTTTAAAATTTGGACAACCAACTAAAGCAATTAATTCTCTAGCTCTTGCATTATTGGGATCAGTAAATTCTTGAATTGTTAATGACCCTTCAGGTACCTTAATACTATAACCACTGGCTTTTGCATCTTTAACTAATCGTTGATATAAGTTTTCATCAGTCCCTAGTTTTATATTTTTTAATCTTTTAACTTCGTCCTTTGACATGTTGTTTATGTCAGCAGGTTTTTCTAGTCTTGCAAGTTTAATTCCATATTCTGCTTCTAAATTAGCAGCTCTTGTATTTATTAGTTCCATTTGTTTTTTTAAAACTGAATTATATCTAGGAGTACCTTTTGCAGCTTCAACAGCTGATCTTGCTATTGATAAACGAGATTGAAAATTTTGTAATGTTTTTGTATTTAAACTTCCTTCCATAATATTAATAAATTGAGATGCTGCCATACTTTTACTTTTTCCCGATCCAGTAACACCAGCAAACTCATCTATGTTAAAACCAGTGGGGCTGCCAGTAGAATAAACTTTAATTCCATTTTCTTTTAAAATATTTCTAGCTTTATCTTTTAAATTATAAAATGTATTTTTTTCGTTTCCTAATCCTTCATCTATAAGATCCAAAGATATATCATATAATTCATTTTTACGAGGATCTCCAAATTGAGCTTTTGACATAAAGTCAAACAATTTGTTTGCAGTGTTTTTATTTACTCTTATGTCAGTTGGACCATTTCTAAATTTATGACCGTTATATATTTGAGCTAGTTTTGCTTCTGCTCTTGCAATCTCTCCTCCAGATAAACCCGTAGCGTCTATCATATCTTTAAGTTTTGGAATTGTTCCTGACCTGTACGCATCTCCATACATTTCGTTTAACGTTTTTATATTTTCTAGTGTTTTGGGTTTAAGTGAGTTTGTTCTAGTATCAAATATTAAATTTTGTTTTTTAATTTGATTAATTTGTGTTTTAGTTGGTTTTTTATAATAAGTAACATTTCCTCTAACTTCACCTTCAATATTTCCTTTAATACTACCAAAAGTATCTACAAATAAATTATCATTTATATATTTACCTAAAGCTGTTCTTCCTTCAGAACCAAACCTACCTTTAATTTTATTTCTAGAAATATCAGTATTAAATTTTTTGCTTAAATACTCTGTTAATTCATCAATATTTAACAGATCTTTAGTTTGAGAATATATTTTTTGTTTTCTAGGAAAATCGCTTTTCCATCTGTCTCTATCTGCTTTTGGATAATCTTCCCATTTACCAACTTCATCGGCCATCGTTGCATTCCAAAGTTTTTGTTGTTCTTTGTTTAGAGGTGTTATTTGTCCTTCAGACCAACTTCCTCCTGTTCCTGACACATCTCCAGCTCTAACTTTTGTTCTCATGTCTTCACTTAAATTATTATATTCTTTTAAAGTTTTTTTATCAGACCATGTTTCACCTAAAGCTTCACTTTTATTTTTACCCCACTTTAAAACTGTTTTTAATTTATCAGGAGTTAATTTATTAGAAGGAATTTTTTGTTTTGCTTGATTTTCTCTATATAATTTTACTTGTCTTTCAACATAAGCTTTAGTTCCAACAAATGTTTGTCTATTATTTCCACCGCCTATTCTTATGTGAAATTTTCCTGTATCTGGTCCTCTTGTAATTTCAGTAATACCACCATCACCAAATTCCATCCGTCCACCATCAGCTGCAGGGTTACGTTGACTAAACTCAAATATAGCTTGTGGTGTTTTCATTTCAGGTTGCTTGATTTCTGAACCATACTTCACGGTCCCTGAACCAAACTTCTTATTCATCTCTTCTTTAATTTTATCTGTCTCAGCACTTGCTAGTCTAAAAGCTTCTTCGTCTTCTTTTACTAATTCTTGAAACACGCCACGACTATCTTGTGAATTTAGTGCGTAGGTTTTAAACCATCCCTGTGCTTTAAAATAATCGTTGCTCATAATTAAGTTGGATCGTAAATACCTACTTCATTTGTTATAAATTCTGAAGGGTCTTCTTTCATTTGTTTTAATATTTTTTTCTTTTTGACTGTTTCAACAATGTCTTTTGTAAGAGTTTTTTGACCACCTAGTTCTGCTAGCTCTGATGTATCTGAATATAAACCTTTAACATCACTTGTCATGTTTTCTCCTACCTCTAAACTAGGACCATCTAATGGATTACCACCTTGATATTCTGGAATAGCTTCACTTGCTTCAAACTCATCTGCAGGTTTAACACCTTTAGTTCCTTCATCAGCGATGCCTGGTGTGTATCTCATGTTAACACTTTCACCAAGTGCAGTGTTACCACCAATATAATCTATATCAATCTCACCAGTTCTTGTATCGTAGTAAACGTCAACTTTACCGGTTGGTGTATCTAATGATTTAACAACTTGACCGTCTTTAATTGCGTTTTGTGATATATCTTTACCTTCTCTAAGCGCTTTGTTAACTAAAGGTTGTAACCACGGGGGTGCGCCTGAGCCACCTTCTATAATTACTTCGTCAATTGCTTTTTTGCTCACGGCTCCTGAATCTTTGCCAAGTAGTTTAACAAGTCCTGTTTTAAGGGCTGCAACACCTGCTGCAGTTCCA
>WLWH01002241.1_pt1 | contig 11153 bp, 16 predicted proteins | sample 6712741 | NCBI WGS metagenome assembly WLWH01 (sample SAMN12718694, study PRJNA515312) | sponge metagenome | isolation source: marine sponge | host: Mycale hentscheli | place: New Zealand: South Island, Marlborough, Capsize Point | collected 2003-05-01 | reverse complement strand
TTAAACATCTTTTGCCATCTCTTTTGGTACAGCTGTTATATTCCAATGTATAAATCTAAAAGGTTCTTTACCAAAATCTACTGCAAATTCGTGTTCCAAAAACCCTGGAAAGATAATTAAAGTTCCAGGTGTAGGTTTAAAATGTATCAGCTCACTACCACCCCACACACCTTTTTGATCTGGTTTCATTTTTAATTTTGTAGCTCTAGCTCCAGTACGTGGCTCATGAAATACAGGATAAGAAGTTTTATCACTACACTTTAAAAAATAAAAACCTGATACGTGTTGATTCCAATGTACGTGTGCTGAATGATGACCACCACCTTTTTTAGCAAACTCTTGTACCCACATCTCACTAAATAGTGTTGTGTATTGTGACATATCAAAACCTTGATGATCTAAATACTCCCAAGACTTTTGACCAATGTAATTTCTAAAATCTAAAAAATCATTATCAGCAGTTAAAGGTGTTGAATGATATGATCTTCCAAAATCACCGTGCTCTTTAATAAAAGCTTTTTCTCTTGTTCTTGCATCTTTGATATATTTATTAGATGCTTTGTTTAATGACTTTACAAATTCTGGTTTTTGTTCTGACCAAATAGTTGTATTAAAATAGTTACTTATATACATTATTTAAACGGCCTCCCTAAATGCCATACTACAAGACTGTATCTTGTACCTGATGTTACTGGTTTAACTCTATGCCAAACAAAAGATGGAAATACAATAATAGAACCTTTTGGTAAAATTTCTTTTGCTCTTCTTAAATGTTTAGCTTCATCTCTCATATGTGGATCGTAGTCTCTAAAATCAAATTCTAATTCACCACCTGTGTATTCTGAACCATCTGTTAATTGACAAGTCATAGATAGTTTTCGAATTCTGCCGTGTTCTGGATTGTTAGGATCTTTACGATCATATGGTTTATCCCAACTATCGCAATGCCAATCATAATATTGATTGTGTTTATATTTTGTAAACTGACAAGACTCACTTCTTTCCCAATCAAAGTTCCAACCAGCCTGTCTATTTGCTTCGTGAACGTATGGATGTAATTCTTTATATATCCAAGTATCATTTAACCAAACTAAATCAGAGTTTCTTTTTCTTTTTAAATCTTTAACTTCTTCTTTAGATAATTTTTTATCTCCATAGCCACCTGTTCTAGCCATAACTTCTTCTTGTTGATTAGCATAAGCTATTACATCATCACAAAACTTTGGTGTAAGCACACCAGTAAAATACCAATAGTAATTAGATATATTCATAAGTTATTGTTTGCACAAAGTTTAATGAATCTTTTTGTGTGTTAGTTAGATAATACATATTAGTTGATGGAAACAATAAGAACATATTGTTTTTAAGTTCTATATCCCAACTTCTTCCTTTACGTCTGTTATCTTCAAAGTGTATTCGAACATTACAATCCTTTACTTTTACACCATATAATAATGTAAAGTCTGGAGAGTTACGTAGATCCACTGGATCAATATTTAATAAAGGAATAGTTGTTTCCGCAGGTTTATAGATATTTCCCCACGTTGATTTGTTAACTAGATTAATTCCATATTCAAGACCGATGTGATCTCTCATATATGTATTTAACATATCCCAAGTTCTTGAGAATGGAAAATCTTTGTTTGAATAAGTTGATTGTAAAATGTCGCCTGTTAATTTATTTCGGTCGATGTCCCAATATTTAGGCATCTCTACATCACCGTAATATAATGCTTGTTCTGTTAAGACTTTCTTTTGCATACCACCACCATATATAATTTATGCTAAATCGTCTGTCAAGTCCCAACCAGTTGTGTTGTCTGCTTGATAAGCAGTTTCATTCCAAACATAAGACCAGCTATGAGTATTAGCTGTGTTTTGTGATTCTTGTTCAGCTGTCAATGCTGGAGCATCACCGATTGGTGATTTCCAAGAAGCTGATGCATTATGTTTTACCCAAGATGCATGAGGTTTTTTAGGCCAGAAGATTTGATCATCCTCATCCCAAGTATAACCTATACCTGCATAGTTTCCTCTAAACGCTGTGCCACCATTATTATGTTGACCGCCTGATGTATTGTAAGATGTTTGAATCCACATTTGTGCAGGCCAGTTATTATGAGTTTCTAAATACTGTTGTCCTACTGTTTCATCTTCAACGCCGTCAGCGTTTAACATATCACCATTATTCAAAGTAAGTACTTGAATAACTTTACTGTTTGATCCTAGTTTTGCAAAATGTGCCATAATTATTCTCCTTATATCTTATTTTTAATTATCATTCAACTATTGAAATTTGTATCTAATAATAACAATTCCACTACCACCATTTTTACCAGCTCCAGGACTATCATCTCCTACACCATCTCCACCATCACCTGTATTAGCGCCTCCTGCAGCCGCGCCTGGTGCGGAATCTCCTTTACCATTTCCTCCAGTTCCATAAACTACAGGACTAGCAGTTATAACAGAAGTATTTCCAGCTCCACCAGGAGATGTACCATTTCTTCCAGGAGCACTAACACTATTTGTTCCAACCGCTGTTGCTCCACCACCGCCAGCACCACTAGATTCATAAGTTCCAAATGGATTGGAACCTCCATTATTACCTTGAGAAGGACTAACTGGAGGAGTATTACCTGATCCTCCTGCAGTACCTGGATTAGGAGCGAAAGGTATCCAACCACCAGCACCACCACCAGAACCACCTGGATTTCCAGACCGACCATAAGATGCAGCACCTGCACCACCAGCTGACGTTATTGTTGAAAAAGTAGAAACACTACCACTATTTCCACAAGTTGTTCCACCAGGTGCTCCTGTGCCACCAGATCCGACTACAATTGAATATCCTTGTACTGAAACAGGTAAAGCAGAAACACAAGCTCCTACTGGTCCTGCGGAATAACATCCAGAAGCTGCACCACTAGATGCTCTTACACCTCCTGCACCAGCACCACCACCAATACAATAACCTCCACCACCACCTGCAGCTACTACTAAATAATCTACTGTGTTTGAACCTTCAGAATTACCTGCATTGGATACACAAAAAGTTCCTGGTCCTGTGAATGTATGAATTTTAAAATTTCCACAAGTAGCAACTGTGTTACCACCTGTTGCTGCAACATACTGTGCTGTTGAAGCTGATGATTGTAAACCATCATCAGTTACTAACCACCCTTGTGTTGAATCTATAAAAACTAAAGTAATAGCTACACCTTCTGTATTTATAATTGCATTACCAGCAACTCCACCAATTTTATCTGAACCATTTCTAACTAATGTTGCTGCGTTTGTATCAAAAGTTTTTGCATAATCTTTTATTGCAACTACTGATCCTGCACTTCCTGCTGGAAGGGTTATATTAATTGCTCCTGAAGTTGTATTTACAAAATATCCTTCGCCAGCGACTGCTGTGAAGTCTCCTGTCTTAACTGTTGTATTCCAAGACGCAGCACCTGTTGCACCAAAACCTGATGCAGTACCAGAGTTTGTTATTGATACACCAGCAGGAATTGTAATAGTGTCACCACTATCTCCTAACTGGACTGTGCCACAATTTGTTCTTGGACTAATTTTATTTACTTTTACTTCACTCATAATATTTTCCTATTGAAATTTGTACCTTATCACAACTATACCAGAACCGCCTGCGCCAGATGTTCCAGAGGGGTTATTAGCTCCACCACCTCCACCACCAGTATTTGCAGTGCCTGCAGCGCCATTTCCACCTTGATTAGATCCACCACCTCCACCACCAGAACCTCCAGGAGCGGCTGTTCCAGTGCTATATGCACCACCACCTCCACCACCTGCGTAAACTACTGGACTTGCTGTAATACTTGTAGTTACACCTGCACCACCCGCTCCAGCGGTTGGTCCTGATCCTGCAGTTCCTGCAACAGTTGCTCCACCACCACCTCCACCACCATAAGATGGTGCACTTCCACTACCATTTCCGCCTGCTGTTCCTTGAGCTGGACTAACTGGAGGAGTGTTTCCAGCACCGCCAGTATTGTTATCTGCACCACCACCACCTGATGCACCAGCTATTCCATTAGTATTAAATCCACCTCCACCACCACCAGCAGATGTTATTGTTGAAAAAGTTGATACATTTCCAGCACTTCCTGGATTTGTAGGAGATGAAGCAGCTCCTCCGCCCCCTACTGCAATTGGATAATTTGTTGCTGTTGCGTTTATTGTTCCAGCACCTTCTAAAGGAGATGATGTGTAAGGTGCTGTTGGACTTTTGTCTTCTCTAAATCCTCCGGCTCCGCCACCTCCAGCACCATTGTTATTATTGTTTGCAGCACCACCACTTGCACCTGCACCTACAACTATATATGAAACTTGATTGTTTGCTGAACAACCAGCTAATCCAGTAACTGCAAAAGTTCCTGGCCCTGTAAATGTATGAATTCTGTCATTACCAGAAGTTGTAATTGTGCCTCCAGTAGCACTTATAAAATTTTCTCCAATAAATCCTGTTCCTTCTTCTACCGATAACCAACCTTTTGTTGCATCAGCATAAACTAGTGTTAAACTTTCGTTATCTGTATTTCTTATACTATCTCCAGCATTACCATTCAAATTAGAACCACCTCTACCAATAGTTAAATTAGCTGTTGCAAAATTACTTGCATAATCTTTGATAGCTACGATATCACCAACTGAAGGTGAACTTGGTAAATTAATTGTAAACGCTCCAACACTTGCTGTGTCACAAAAATAACCCTCTCCTGATGCAGCAGTAAAAGTTGCTGTTTTAATTGACGTTTGCCAATCAACGGTCCCCGTTCTACCAAAACCTGTCTGTGATGCACCTGATGCTAAAGCAATTGTATCACCACTTGCACCAAGTGTGATTGTGTTTGAATCTTCTTTGATGATGTTAGCACCGCATTGGTTTTGTATGTTGTTTACTTTTATTATACTACTCATAATTTTTACCTATTGAAATTTGTACCTTATAATTACTATGCCTGAACCGCCAGTTCCACCTACATCGGAAGCACTACCACCAGAACCTCCGCCACCACCACCAGTATTTGTTGTTGCATTACGTCCAGGATTTGGAGTGCAATTGTGACCTCCAGCACCGCCACCACCAGTGCCACCTGCTCCTGTTCCTGGAGCATTACTTGATCCACCTCCACCACCACCTGCTCTTGCAGTTGGTGTTCCATTAATACTTGATGTTGCACCTGCTCCACCAGGAGTTGCTATTTCACCGGAAGGAGAACTACTTGTTCCATCAGCTGTTGCACCTCCACCACCTCCACCACTTCTATAAGAAGTGGTATCACTAGCTCCCTGACCACCATTATTTCCTTGAGAAGGATTTACTGGAGGTGTATTACCAGATCCTATTGCTCCTCTGGTAGAAGCTGAACAACCTGTTGCACTACCACTACCTGAACCTCCAGGTAAACCGTCCATTCTTGTATCACTACATCCTCTTGCACCTCCTCCTCCACCTGTGGCTGTTCTAATTGAAAAACTTGAATCTGATCCACTAACACCTTTAAGACCACCAGGACTTGGTGAAAACGCACCACCTCCACCTACTACTATTGGATAACCTTGAACACTTACAGGTAATGCTGAAACGCAAGCTCCTAAAGGAGAAGCTGTATAACAACCAGAAGTAGTACCTGATGATTCTCTATATCCTCCAGCACCACCTCCTCCTCCGTGAGTGCTTCCACCACCACCACCGCCAGCTATTACTAAATAATCTACTGTATTAGAACCTGCAACGTTTCCTCCTGCTGAAACACAAAAAGTTCCTGGTCCTGTAAATGTATGAATTTTATAATCTCCTGAACAAGTTATTGTTCCACCTGTTGCTGTAATATATTGTGGTCCAGGTGCTTCTGATTGTAGACCTGAATCTGTTACTAACCAACCTTTTGTTGCATCTACATAAACTAATGTAACCGCTAAACCTTCTACGCTTAAAACTGAATTTAAAGCTTGTCCACCAATATTAGATCCGTTTCTAGCTAATGTTACTGCATTAGTATCAAATGTATCTGCATAATCTTTCACTGCTACAATATCTCCACCAGACGGTGAGGCAGGCAGCGTTACTGTAATTGCTCCAGAAGTTGTGTTTACAAAATAACCATTCCCACTCACAGCAGTAAAATCTCCTGTTTTAGCTGTTGTGTCCCAGTTAACAGTTCCTGTTCTACCAAAACCTGTTTGAGTAGCACCACAAGCCAAAGTTACAGCTGTGCCTGATCCACCTAAAGTTAAGGTTGAACCACTTTGTTTATCAATTGCATCTACTTCTATTTTTGACATTATACTATTACTAAAGTCCCTGTTACTGTTATAGTTGCAGGAATAGTGATAGGTCCAGCTAAAACTGCACTTTCAATTGTTTGCGTACCATCGATCGTGGACGCTTGATTATTTATAAATTCATTTGGAGAGGTTTGCCCTCCAATATATTGGATTCCGTTTACTATTGCCGTCATAATTCCTCCTAAGAACTAATTTGGTTAATGAATGAAGTAACAATATCAACAGACGACGCTGTATTAGATACCGCTTTCAATACATCACCACTTTTTAAAACAATTTTTGATCCGCCTTGGATTAATTCAATTGCAGAATTTGGTGGAATAACAACACCTTTTGCAAGATATTTATTTCCACTATTTACAATGTAAACATCAACTTCAATTGTGGAAGTTAAAATATTACATAGTCTAATTCCAATAACTGCATCAAAGTCTGATCCAGTTACAAGTGTTGCTTCACTTGTTCCTACTGCTGATTCTAAATCGTTTCTAAAATTTTGTGCCATATTTTTTTCCTATTTATAACGCCACCGCCATTGCTAATGCAAAACCAGCTGACGCTGCTCCTACTGGTGTTCCTGTCGAGTCTAAGTAGACAGACTTACTTGCAGGCATTGTACAAAAAATATCTTTAGTTGTACTACTCCCGAAACTTATTTTTGAAGTATTACCTGCAGAGTTACTTAAAACTGTATCTCTTCTAAAAGTTGTAGAACCTGTAAGAGTTCCTAAACCTACTTCAAAATTTGGTGTACCTTGTTCGAATATACAATAATAAGTTGTATTAGAAGTTCCAATACCACTATTAAAAGTTACAAAACCAGTTGAAGCACCTGCAAGTGTAAAATCACCTGCTCCCGATGTTGTACTAGTTTCTTTTACTCTGTCATTTAATACTAAAGCCATTAAATATTCCTATGGGTTTCCAGTTATACTTAATAAAGCGCCAGATCCTGAAGGACTTCCTGCTGTTGCACTTGGGAAAGTAACTTTAAAATCACCAGCTGTAGAAGTAATGTCACCACCAAAATCTAAAATTGCTACTAGATATTGATTAGCTGTTGTTCCACCAGGTGCTACAAATTTATATAACACTCCTGTTCTTGCTGTGATTGTAGAAGCTGTCCATGTAGGATCAGTTGTAAAATCTACTGTTGTATAATCTCCAGTTTGTGCCACTACTCCTTGACCTGCAGTTTCTCCGTTTGTGGCATAAGCCGTTCCAACTGTACCAACTTGATTGGCTACAGCAGAAGAATAAACAGAATCATTTACAGTGTAAGGTGTTGCAGTAGTATACAGAGCGAGATAATACGCATTATTCTGAGATAGATCATGCTGTCCTTTTAGGATCCCTTGTTTAAAAGCATAAGGTACTACGTTTGCCATATTTTTTTCTCCTTAATTAATTTGTTCCGTAACTAGATGGTGGTTTTGATTTTAATTGTTGACGAATCATGCCATCTTCATATTCATCTCTGCGTCTGTAACCGATTTGCTCGGTACCGTACGTTGTAAGAGCGTTTTCATATTGCCCTTGGTAGTATTGTATCATATCTGTCGGACCTTTCAAGTATCCATATGTATTTACCAAACATCCATATAAAAGCAAGTCTTGATATTTGTTAGATAAATAAGTTCCTAAAGTAGAATAATCTACTGGAGTTGTTAAAGTAATACTTGGAGCCTCTTTGTTATAAGCTAATGTTATAGCGTATGTTTGATTAGGTGTAGGTGCTACAACCCAAAATTCTTCATCCCAATTACCATAATATTTTGGAATATCTACGGCTGCAGTATCTGGTTTAGAATAATATTCTGCCATAAAACTTGGATCTCTTTGTTCTAAAAAAAATTGATTACCTGCTGTATCTTTAAGTTGAACATAGTTAATAGATCTTAAATCGGCAGGAATAGTTACATATCTATTTCCAGTAATTAAAGTTGATGTTGCATAGTGAGCATTTTGATCTGTAGGAACAGCTCTTAAAATTTGATTTTCTGTATTTTTAATAATTGTAGACAAAACAGAATCAGTTAAAACTGTATCAGATACTTCTGTGTATCCTCTAATATCTGTTCTTAAATTTGCTAAAGTGTATGCCATATTATAATGCCTCCAATGTTACTGGTCCTGCTGAACATCCTGAACCACCACCTTTAACTCCACTAGTAGTAGCAGCATCAGCACTTTGAAAATAAAAGTAACTAATAGGATTAGTTAACACATCGCTTGTAGTATTACCAGTTACATTTCCTGCTGCATCTATTTTACCTAATTGAATTGTAAAACCATTTGCAGAATCAATATCTGTTACACCTGAAATATCTGGTATAACATTATAAGATTGTAAATTATAAGAGTCGGGTCCACCAGTTCCACTTGAAGTTACTAAAGGTGCTCCTCTTAATCTAACTTTACTATCAGCTTTTCTTTGATGATCTAAAGAATAAACATTTACATAAGTGTTACCTCCGGAAATAATAATTTCAAAAGGATTATTATCTAATAAAATTAATTGAGCTGTAGACTCAGCTTGAACTCTAGGGTTTTGTAATGCTTGTGGATCATTACCAACTGGTTTAGGTTCAAGTTGTGGTTGCTTTGGTTCATACTCTGAGTAATGAACTAAAGATCCATTCCATTCCCTAACCATTTCTGTATATGGAAATCTTAATCCTGATCTATCGGAAATAGATAGTGCTCTTTTACCTCTAGCAAAAACTCCCATTATGACATTACTCCATCACCATAAAATGTTTGTGGAGAAATAAATGTAGATGTACCTTGGTTGTCTGCATCCAATGCTCTTAACATTTCACTTTCATAAATTCTTTCAAGGTCTAAAGTTCTTTCCGGAGAAAATTTCATACTTAAATAATATGCAAGACCTGACATCATGCATGGATAAAATCTATTTACTACATCAGAAACATTTGTATATGCACCTGGGTTTTCTATTTTAGATAAATAATAAAAACAAAATTGAAAACTACTTGGTGTAGTCGTGCTTGATACACTTGAATTGGGTGTAGCATATAAAAATATGCTTGGATTAATTTTTCTTTCTACATAAAATTGAGAAGGTGTCCCTTGTGTTAATTTATTTGGTGTTGCATTATATTGTGATCTACTAATTTGAGTTAATGCAATATCTTGAGGTGCTGTTGTTGTAGAATTATTTCTATAATATGCTTCTAACATATCACTCATATCACTTGGAAAATTTATAGAGTCTGTTGCAAAACTATATTCTGCTTGACCTAAAATTAAAGGGACTTTAGCTAATTTTACTTTCCATAAATGAACTCCTCTGTTTTCCCATTCTTGAAACATTATATTTAAAGATCTTCTTGCAGATCTTAATTGATAACCTGTTCTAGTTCCTCTTATATTAGTTCTTTCAAAAGCTTCTTCTATAATGTCATCTATTGCTGGATTAAATTTATTAGATATTCCAGAAGATTGCGTAAGTGTAGGTGCAGAACCACCCATACCAGAGTGAACTGTACAATAATAAAATAGTGGAGGTACTGTTTGATCTGCAGTTGTAGTTGTATTTCCTACAATAATTGTTGTATTTGATCCTGCATTTCCAGATACACCTGTAGTAGTTACACCTGTAGTATAAGCTACTCCTCCTCCGTGTGTACCGTTAGGAGTTATAGAAAATGCAAAAACATGAGTAAGGTTTGTACTATCAGAAGTATCAAAGATATAAGTGTTACCTTCTTGTAACTGAATAGTTGGGCTAACTGTACCATTAATATAATATCTATTTCCCGTACCATATTGGTTAGTACCAGTTGCAACCGTAACTGTATAAGTAATAGTCGCCATGTAAAAACCTTATCCGCCAGTTATAGTTAAAGTAACGCTTCCACTTGTTCCGGCTAAATTAAATACTATTCCGTTTTTAAATAAAATACCAGAACCTGGAACATAAACTTCTAATCCTTCAGTTCCATAATTATAAGTAGCCACTAAATTACCAGCTGCTGCTGCACCAGCTGTTGCTGCATCATAAAGTAGTAAAGTAGAACTTGCTATTCCTTTTCCTTGAATGGAAGTAATTCTAGCTCTACCTGCTCTTGATAAAGTATCAGTACCAATAACAGCAAGGTTTAGGGTTGTTTGATCACTTGAATATGAGTTTCCCATTTTTATTTTTCTCCTAATTTATTCTATGCTCCCGAGGGAGCATAGATAATTAATTAATTACGCTGATTCAGCGCCGTTTTTTTCGTCGGCAACAAAGTAGTAAAGAGTACCACTTGCAGAACCTGCTGCAGATGTATTAGCTTCATGAGTAACTGTTAATTGTTCTCTTGCGCCCGCAGCATTTACAATAGCTGGTCCATATTCAACAGCATTAATAATTGTTGAAATACCACCAAGTGCTGCACCATCAGTTGCGCCACCTACTACTGAAAGAGATTTTGCTGTAACTGGTTGAGCAATTGCCAAACCATTTGGATCTGCAACTACAGTTCCAGTTCCTACTGGAGTATAACCAATATCTTGAGTAGCACCTCCAGTACCGCTCGCATCCCAAATTGATATTTGGTAAACGACAGCACCTTTTGGTAAAACTACTGAAGTTGTATCTGTTTCTGATTTTTGTACATTTCCATCACCTGCTGTTAAAGTATTAGTAATGTGAAAGTTTGCTGTTGCACACATAGAGCCAGCAATTGAAGTTCTTAAACCGTCTCCGTTTTCTCTAACGTTTCCTAAAAAAGTTGTGTTAGCCATATTAATATCCTCCTAGATATTTTAAATACAGTCCCTAGGGAAGTCGACTATATGCGTCTGTATTCAATAAGTTTATTTAA
>WLWH01002240.1_pt1 | contig 11155 bp, 8 predicted proteins | sample 6712741 | NCBI WGS metagenome assembly WLWH01 (sample SAMN12718694, study PRJNA515312) | sponge metagenome | isolation source: marine sponge | host: Mycale hentscheli | place: New Zealand: South Island, Marlborough, Capsize Point | collected 2003-05-01 | reverse complement strand
ACAAATTTACAGGAACACTAGCTGGAAACAGAGTTGTTACTATGCCAGACTCTGCAGAAAGAGTTTTTATAGTAGAAGATGCAACAGCTAGATCTTCATCTAATTATACATTAACAGTTAAAACAGTTTCAGGAACAGGTGTTGCAATACCAATAGGTGCTAAGATAGTTTTATATTCAGACGGAACTAACATAAGTTCTGGCCCAATAACAAAAGGTTATTATACAATACCAGCAGCTTACACAGCAGTTAATGGTGATCAATTATTAATTAACACAACAGGAACTGGTGGAGGATTAAATGCTCCGGTTACAATAACATTACCAGCTTCTCCTGCAATAGGAAACGAAGTAACTTTTATAGATAGTGGAAACGGTTTTGGTTCTAACAATTTAACTATTAATAGAAATAGTCAACCTATTTTAGGAAATGCCGCTAATTTAACAGTATCCACAAATGGAGCTGCATTTACTTTGGTATATGTAAACTCTACAAGAGGCTGGATATATAAAGATAATATATAGGAGCACGGATCATGGCTCTTCTTGATTTTAAAGTATTACCTGGAATCGATAAACAAGACACTGAATCTGGTGCAGAAAACAGATGGGTCGATTGTGATAATACAAGATTTAGATATGGACTACCTGAAAAAGTTGGTGGTTGGTCTTCATTAGTTTCTGATACTATTGTTAGTGTTGCAAGACGTGAATTTGCATTTGTTGATTTGGATGGAAACAAATATGTTGCAATAGGAACAGATAAGTTTTTACTTATTTATTTTGAAGGACAGTTATATGACGTTACTCCAGTTAAATCTACTATAGGAAGTGTAGTAATGTCTGCTCAAGATGCAACTAAAGAAGTTTCATTAACGTTTTCTTCAGCACATAATTTACAATCAGGTGATATTATTTTATTAGATGGTGTAACTGTACCAAGTGGTATTGGTTTAACTGATGCTGCATTTGAAGATAAACTATTTCAAGTAACTAGAATTACAAACTCATTGATTGCAATTGTAACTGGAACACAAACTACAACAGGTGCTGCTGGAGGTGGTTCATGTTCTGTTATTCCGTATGAACCTGTTGGCCCTGCTGCACAATCTTATGGTTATGGTTGGGGTATATCAGAATGGAATGGTATAGTTTCAAGTGCTGTAACAACAACTTTAAATGGAGCACTCGGTGATAATACTAGTGGTACATCAGGATCAACAATTGCTTTGACATCTGCTACAGGTTTTCCTGCAACTGGTAGAATACAAGTTGGAACAGAATTAATTTCTTATACAGGTGTATCAACAAATAACTTAACAGGTATTACACGAGCAGTAAATGGTTCAACAAGAGCTGCACACTCAAGTGGTGCAACTGTAACTAATGCTGCAGATTTTGTAGATTGGGGTGAAGCCTCTTCTGCATCTGTAGTAACTCTTGAACCAGGACTATGGTCATTAAGTAATTTTGGTCAAGTGTTAGTTGGAACAATTGCAAATGGTAAAACATTTACATGGAATGCTGGAGATGCTGCAAGATTAACAACAAGAGCATCTACAACTACATCTGGTTTTTCTACGTCAGCTAATCCAACAGCTACAAGAGTCACACTCGTTTCACCTACAACACGTCACTTAATTCATTTAGGTACAGAAACAACTATTGGTAATACCGCAACACAAGACAACATGTTTATAAGATTCTCAGACCAAGAAGATATAAATGATTACACACCAACAGCAATTAACACTGCAGGTACTCAAAGACTACAAGATGGTACAAAAATTATGGGTGCCTTAAAAGGTAAAGACTCTATTTTAGTTTGGACAGATAATGCATTGTATTCAATGAAATTTATTGGTTCTCCTTTTACATTTGGTTTTGAACAAGTTGGTACTAACTGTGGACTGATAGGTAAAAATGCTGCTATAGAAATTGATGGTGCAGCTTTTTGGATGAGTCCAAATGGTTTCTTTATGTTTGATGGTACAGTTAAATCTTTACCATGTAGTGTTGAAGATTATGTTTATGATCAAGCAGATACAACCAAAGGTCAACAAATATATGCAGGTTTAAATAATCAGTTTACAGAAGTAATTTGGTATTACCCATCAACTAATTCTGATTTTAATGATCAATATGTAGTTCTTAATTATGGTGAAGTGATGAAAGGTGGTGTTTGGTATATAGGAACAGAAGCAAGAACTTCTTGGATTGATTCAACTGTATATCCAAAACCTTTTGCAACTAAATTTAATTCTTCAGCATCGGGTAGTTTCCCTGAAATTATTGGTGAAGATGGTTTAGGTCAAACAACTTTATTTGAACATGAAATAGGAACTGATCAAGTTAATGCAGATGGTAGTACAACAACAGTTACATCATTTGTAAAATCATATGATTTTGATTTACAGGCAAAACAAAAAGATGCACAGGGTAGATCTACAGGACCAAGTATTGCAGGAGAAAATTTTTTAGCTATGAGAAGATTTGTACCTGATTTTAAAAATTTACAAGGGAATGCTAAAGTAACACTGGGTGTTAAAAGATATCCTCAACAATCAGAAACTGTTACATCTCTAAGTCCCTTTACAATTAATTCTAACACTGATAAAAAAGATACAAGAGCAAGAGGAAGATTTGTTAATATTAAAATAGAAAATACTAATGTTAGTGAGTCGTGGAGATTTGGAACTTTAAGAATAGATATACAACCAGATGGACGTAGATAATGGCTAAAGTAGTAGTAAGATTACCTGAACCAAAAGAAGAGTATGATTTTTCTAACCAAAAACAAATTAACAGAGCAATTGCTTTAATTGTAGAACAATTAAATTCTACATTTCTAAACGAACAAAAACAAGAACAAGAAAGGTTTGCTTGGTTTAATGGCTAACATATATACAAATGCAAAAGTAGATTTAACTACAACAAATGCGACTACATTATATACAACACCTAGTAATTCTAGAGCTATTGTAAAATCTTTATTAGTTTCAAACGATGCTGGAAGTGCAGCAACGATAACAGCAACATTAACTAATGCAGCAGCGGCTGTATTTAGTTTATTTAAAGTCAAATCAATAGCTTCTAATACTACTGAACAATTGTTAACGGAACCTTTGGTATTATTAGAAAACGAAATATTGAAAGTCACGGCATCTGATGCTAATGAGTTACATGTGGTGGCATCATTATTAGAAATTAACAGAGATTAAGGAGAAAATATGGCGTTTAAAGAAGAAGGTGAAGTAACATACACAATGATAAATGGTAAGAAAGTACCAGTTGTTAAGTGTGAAACAGAAGTAGTGTTAAGAAATACTAAAACTAACGTAGAGTATAATTCAGATAAAGAAGCAGAGGATGATATTGCAAACCCATCTACTGATACTAAAAAAGAAGACGTAATGCGATCTTTAAAGATAAAAGTAGCTGCAATGCCAACACTTGGTGCTGGATCTGACGAGAAATAATATTGTAAATTAAGGTAAACTTATATAAAATAGAACGATGGCAATTACAAACGCACAACAAGCTAGACAACTTTATAAAAATGGTGGATCTATGGAGGACATAGGTTTCAGTATTGTCAAGCCATCTAAAGATGGTTCAAGACCAGGGTATCGAAGAAGTAATTATGGTGATTCTGGTGGTAATTTAAGTGGGGGCTATACGGGTGGTAGAGCTCCTGAACGTGGTGATAATGAGGGTGGGTATAGTTCATATCAAGCAACACAACAAAAAATAAAAGAAGTAGAAAATAGAAGAGCTGCCGAAGATAGAGAAAAAGCAAGAATCGAACAAGAAAGACTTAAAAAAACTGAATTTGAAAAAAAAGAAAAAGTAAGACTTGATAACATAAAAAAAGAAAGAGAAAGAGTAGAAAAAAAAGAAAGAAGAGACAAAATATTAGGTTTTGCTAAAAAAATTCCAACACCTTTAAAGCTAGCAAAAAAGATTTTTGATCCATTATTAGATCCATTAACAAATATCCAAAGAAAAAAATATATAGATACACAGCTTGTACCAGGAACAAAAGAATACACTAAGTTTATGGAACAACTTGTAGACGAAGATGCTGCAACAATTAATGTTCCAGATTTTCAAAACCTAGGTTATACGACAAGAAATTTATCAAAAGTGGATTTTGATGATGGTAGTAAATTTGGTTTTGGTGAAGGGTATGATAATTATAGAGACACTATAGATACAAGATTTGATCCAGATAATACTGGTGGAGGAGGTGGTGATAACTATATACCACCAACTACTGTACCGAAAGTAGTTGATACAATTGATGACACAGATGAAGACACAACAACAGGAGGTGGTAGTGATATGGGTGGCCTTGCTCCAAGATTCATGGGCTCTATATTTGATTTTAGTGGACCACAATTTGCAGCAGATGGTGGAATCATGAGAGCAGGATATATGGACGGTGGTATGATGGAAGATACTCCTGAAGGAGGAATCATGGACCTTGAAACAGGAAGACAACAATATTTTTTAGGTAAGTTAGTTAAGAAAGCAGTAAAGGCTGTTAAGAAAGTTGCAAAATCTCCAATAGGTAAAGCAGCATTAATAGGTGGTCTTGGTTATTTAGGTGCTACTAAAATGGGAGGAATGAAAGGTTTAAGTTCTTTTTTTGGTAAAGGAAGTTTTAATCCATTAAGAGCAATTACTACTACACTTGGTCAAAGAGGACCTGTATCAAGCACAGGGTTAAGTGGTTTAGGTAAAATATTTAGTAATTTAGGTTTAGCAGATACTTCAGGTGCTTTAACAGGTTTAGGTATGATAGGTGTTCCAACAGCATTATCGTATTTAATGACACCAAAACCAGAAGATGATAAATTTAATGTTGCAGATGCAGAAGGTGAAACAATAGATTATGACTATGTAAGAAGTAGACCTTTTCAATTTTTATCAGCTGCAAACCAAGGAAGTAGATTTAATGTTGCTGATGGTGGTATAATGAGAAATGGTTATGCAGAAGGATCAGAAGAACCGGTAGCTAAAAAGACTATGCCTCTATTAGATATGGATGGTCAAGAAATGGATTTAAGAGAAGAAGGTGGATTTGTACCATTAGGTAGAATGGAAAGAGCAGACGATGTACCCGCAAGATTATCAAAGAATGAATTTGTATTTACTGCTGATGCTGTGAGAAACGCAGGTGAAGGAGATATAGACAAGGGAGCAGAAGTCATGTATAACATGATGAAAAACCTCGAATCCGGAGGTGAAGTTTCAGAAGAATCGCAAGGATTAGAGGGCGCTAGAAAAATGTTTCAAACATCACAAAGACTAGAGGAAGTTATATAATGGCAACAGAAACCGTAATATCAAGACCAGCACCCTTCGTAGAAGATTTAGGAAAAGATTTAGCAAAACAAGCCGTAGGATTAACAGGTGTACCTGTCGTATCAGGTGGAATTGGAAGTTTAACAAAAGCAGCAGGTGAAACTGCAGCAGGATTTAAAACAAGACAGGATGCTGCAAGAGCATTTGATGTAAGAAAACAAAATTTAGCGGGACTTGCACCACAAGTAGCTGCACAAGATGCATTACAAAGACAAGCACAAGGTTTAGCACAATCAGGTGTAGGATCATATCAACCTTTTTTACAAGGTGCACAAGCTGCAACTGGACCACAAGCTTTTCAACAGTTTATGTCACCATATCAATCTCAAGTTATGGATGCATCATTAGCAGAGTTTGATAGAAATGCAGCTATGCAACAACAAGGTTTAAGAGATCAAGCGGTAGCGTCTGGTGCATTTGGTGGTGGACGTGAAGGTGTTGTACAATCAGAATACATGGCAGGTTCAGATAGAAATAGAGCACAACTACAAGCAGGTTTATTACAATCAGGTTTTCAAAATGCACAAAATGCAGCACAACAACAGTTTAATAATCAACGAGGTCTAGCTCAGTTAGTACCTGGATTACAAGGAACGGATATTTCAAGACTAGGTTCATTGGGCGCACTGAACCAAGCGCAAACACAAGCAGGACTTGATGCAACTAGAGAAGCAAATAGAATGGCAGCTTTCCAACCGCAAGAACAATTACAAAACTATGGTAATTTGGTTACAGGTATTATGGGTGGAATGCAAGGATCAGGAACATCAACAACAAACATACCTAATCCTACACCATTACAAACTGCATTAGGTGTTGGTACAACACTTTCAGGAATATATAAAGGTTTAGGACAAGGATTTGCCGGATTTCAAGGAAAAGTATAATGAGTAGAACTTTAAAAAGACCAATGTTTAGAATGGGTGGATCAACAGGAACTGGTATTACATCAGGACTAGATCAACCAAGGAAACAATATAGAGAAGGAACACCTAATCCTTATGACATGGGAGCTTTTTCTCCTGGATCAACAGCGGGTCTTTTAACCGGTATTGGTTTAGATTTATTATCAAGATCACCTTCAGGAAACATTTTTCAAACAGCAGCAGCCTCTGCTAAAGATCCTTTTGAAAGATATCAAGCAGCTCAAATGAGAAGTGGCGAGATGCGAGGTGAAAGAGATTTTTTACAAAGTGAAAGAAAAGCTGGAGAAGATTTTAAAGCAGGACAAAATCAATTAAACAGAGAAACTCAATTAGAAATTGCTAATATAAGAGGTAAAGAAAGTGATGATGCTTTGTATAATACAATGTTAGAAAAATATGTAACAGATGGTCTACCACCACAAGCAGCTGAAAGAGCAGCAACGTTTGACACTCAATTAGCAGATACTTTAAGAGGAGCTATAGGTGGAAATAAATTTGGTGGAGTATTAGAAATTGATGTTAGAGATCCTGAACAAGAAAAATTTATACTAAAACAAAAAAATAGATTTAATAATAAAGTTTTTTACGATCCATATGAAGATAACTATAAATACTTAGTTATTCAAAATGGACAAGTTGTGTTTGATGAGTTTAAAACAATACCTGAAATTAAATTCCCAGACTTTGCAGCTACACCACAAGAAGAAAAAGATTCACCACCAGATATATTCTCTCCAGAAATAGCGGACATATCAGGATCATAGGTATATAAATGGCATTAGAACCATTATTTCCAGCAGAAGAAAATAATGAAGTATCATGGTATACTTCCGGTCTTGCAGGTATAGCATCAGGCGGTATCAAGGTTGTTGAAGGAGCATTCTCATTAGGCGCTGAATTAATTGATTTAGGTTTTGATACTAACTCTGCAGCTAATGTAGAAATGTTTTTTGATAAACTAAATCCACTAGAAGAGTATGCAGAACAAAGTGGTATAGGTAAACTAACACAAGCTTTAGTTCAAATAGGTGTACCCGGTACAGCAGGGTTTAAACTAGGAAGTAAGTTAGCTAAAAAATATTTTGATGCAAAGAAAGCAGGACTATTAGTTAGTTCAGGTTCTAAAAATATAACTAAACAAAAACAATTAGCAGACAAATTAAATAAACAAACAGGCTACGCTAGGTTTGGTGTGGGAGCCATGGGTGGAGCTGCAGGTGAAGCATTTGTAGCAGACGTTGAAGAGATAGGGTCTTTCGGTGACATGTTTGATAGAGGACCTACGCAACTAGATTCTTTTGCGTTGGATGGTGGAAGAGAAGACGCTACTAGAAAACTAATGAATAGATTTAAGTTTGGTAGTGAGTCTTTATTACTTACTCCATTTGTAGCGGGTGTTGGCAAAGGAGCCAAGGCTCTTGCAACACGAGGCAAGGACCTTGCATACAGTAACTATAAACTAGAAAGATTTTTAGGTAAGTTTGCACAAGCCTTCACGCCTGAAGGAGCAATGACTAAAGAAGTTTTTGGTTCTCAAAAAGTAATGGAAGGTTTTAGATCTGCAGACGTAAACAGAGCAACAGAACTTATAAGAAAACTAGATACAAATTTAAGTAAAGCATTTCCACAAATGCAATCAGTGTTAGATAGATCATTAACTAATAAAGAGAAAGACGTATTTCTTAAAGAAATAAATGAGTTAATGTTTGATGGAGATTTAACTAAATTAATAGATGGTAAAAAATCAGATGCATTTGTTAAAGCGTTAAAAGACAAAGGTGTAGATCAAAAAGTAATTGATTCAATTGTAGGCACCGTAGATGAAGCTAGAAGCACAATAGGTAATTTAATTAAAACTACAAACAACTATAACTCAAAAGAATTAAAAGATATTTTACAAGACAGAATAAAGGGTTTAACACAAAACACTTACAAGATTTTTGAAACTTCTCCTGTACTAGGTATATTTGGTAGATACAGACCTACTGATGATTCTATGGTAGAAGCTATAGATTTTTTTAGACAACAAATTGCAGGCACTAACAAAGACAAAGCATTCAAATTAGATAGTGATACTTACTACGAAGAAGCTAAAAATATTGTAGAGAGAATAATAGAAGATGGTATTAAAGCTAAGAAGACTGGTAGAGGTTTAGCAGATCCAAACTATGTATCTAAAACTTTAACAGATTTACCTGGAAGTAAATTTGTAGATGAAGTTATAGAAAGAACAGGTGCACCACCACAAGTTATTAAAAAACTATTGGGTGAAATGAAAGACCCAAGATACTCTATGTTTAATGCAATCACAGAGCTATCCGGTATAGCTAGATCAAGTGCAATGTTTAAAGAAATGTTTGACACCAACGCTGCAGCACAAGCACAAGGGGCTAGAGGTAGTTTTTGGGATTCAATAGAAGCAGCAAAAGCTGCAACAAACAATCAAGCAAAAATTGTAAGAGTTGACGATGCATTAGCTGGTATGGCAGAATTTAAAGCAGGTAAAGCAAGCAACCCTTTAGGTGCTAAGTTTACTACAGCAGATACAGCAGAAGCTTTAAAACGTATGAATGGTTTAACAGAGGGTGCTTTTACAGCAGCTGTTAGAGGAAGAGAAGGAGCAAATGTAGCAGAAAAAGGCGCAAGTTTTTTATATAGAAATTTATTATTGTTTCCAAAAGCTACAGCACAGTTAGCAAAAACAGTTTTATCTATACCAACTCACTTACGTAACATAATTAGTGCAGGTGCATTCGCTGGCGCCAATGGTATTTTGTTTGAAGGTTTTATGAATCCAAAACTATTAGGTGATTCTTTTAGAAAAGGTTGGCAGATATCAGGTGTGGGTAATTTTAGAACTCCTACAAGATTTGCAGATGAAAATTTTGAAAAAGCTTATAGAGAACTATTAGAATTAGGTGTTGTAAACTCACAAGTGCAAATAGGGGACTTAAAAAATTTAATGAGAGATGTAAACTTTGGTGACAGCATAATGGATCTTGATAAAATTGTAAACCCAATGCTTAACAAACTTAAAAAAGTCCCTGCATATTTACAAGGTAAGTATGTTGCAGAGGATGATTTTTGGAAAATTACAAACTACTTTGTAGAATTAAACAGAAGACAAGATGCATTAGTAAAAGATGGTATAAGAAGAGGTGTTAAAGTTGATCCAAACAACGCAGAGTTTTTAGCTAAACTTAAAACAGAAACAGCTGACATTGTTAAGAACACAGTTCCAAACTATAACTATGTTGGAGACTTTGTAAGAACAGCAAGACTATTACCCGTTGGTAATTTCATGTCTTTCCCATCTGAGATGTTAAGAACAACTACAAACATTGGTGGCCAAGCATTAAAAGAAATGAGACACTCTAAACCCACGATTGGAACTAACATATCACCATGGGTACTTGATGCTGCTACAGGAACAATGGTTAAAAATGATAACCCATTTTATAGAATAGGTGCAACTAGAGCTGCTGGTATGGCTTTTACACTAGGTGCAGTACCTGCAATGTTAGTAGAGGGATCTAAAGCATTATACAATGTATCAAAAGATGAGCTAGATGCTTTACGTCAGTTCGTCCCAGATTGGTCTAGAAACTCAACACTAATACCAATGAGAGATGAAAAGACAGGTGAATTAAAATACATAGATTTTAGTCATAGTAATGCATACGATGTAGTTGCAAAACCTTTTAGAACTTTATTAAATGAAGTAACAGCAGCATCAAAAGATGGTGATACAATTTTAAAAGGATTTATGTCAGGTGTAGAAGAAGCAAGTGCAGAACTAGCAGCACCATTTGTAGATGAATCTATTTGGACAGAAGCGGCAACAGACTTAACTCTTAGAGCTGGTAGAACAAGAGAAGGTAAAGTTTTATACACAGATCAAACTCCTGCAGGGGATGTAGCACAAATTAGATTTAGACATTTACTAGAAGCATTATTACCTCAGTACAAACCTTATATAAGAATAATACAAGCAGCTACAGGTAAACCAAATAAACTTGGAGAAGTTTTAGGATTAAATGATCAAATAGCTGGACTAGCAGGATTCAGACCTACTAAAATTGATCCATTAAAAGCTATGGGATTTAAAATATCTCAATACCAAACAGGTATAAGAAATGCTAGAAGAGAATTTACAGGTGGTTTTTTTGGAATATTAAAAGGTGGACCAATCAAACCTAATGACATTGTAACAAGATTTTATGAATCTAACAAAGCAAGATTCAATGTACAAAAAGAAATGTTTAAGAACATTGATGCTGCACAAATTTTAGGTGTCAATGCAAACTCTTTAAGACAAACGTTTCAAGATAGACAACTTACAACACAAACTTTTAATAATTTAAGAAGAGGAAAGTATGAACCTTATTTTCCATCTGATGATATTAGAGAAAGGTTTAGAGAGATTGCAAAAAATTTAGGAACATTTGATGTATATAAAGAAGCGGTTCCTTATCTAAGAGCAATGAGATCACAAATGAGATTTTTAAATCTTGCAGATACTTTTGATATAGATTTAGATGATTTTTCTATAGATACAGTACAAACACCTAACTTACCAGACACACCTATGCCTGCAAATATTCAACCTAATATAAATAATCAAGCACAAGCAGTTAATCAAAATACCAACTTGACATCAACAGAGATGGCATTACTATCTCCAGAAGAACAACTAATTAGATCAAGACTACGGAGAACAACATAATGGCTAGAAAATCTGCATTACAAAAAATAGAAGACCATGAAAAGCTGTGTCGTATCATGCAGAAACAAACCTTTGATCAGATCAAAGAAGTTAAACAAAGATTAGAACGTATGGAGAAGATGATAATAGGTGGA
>WLWH01002239.1_pt1 | contig 11155 bp, 10 predicted proteins | sample 6712741 | NCBI WGS metagenome assembly WLWH01 (sample SAMN12718694, study PRJNA515312) | sponge metagenome | isolation source: marine sponge | host: Mycale hentscheli | place: New Zealand: South Island, Marlborough, Capsize Point | collected 2003-05-01 | reverse complement strand
CCTACCACGATCCGTGCTACCTCGGTCGACACAACGACGTCATTACGCCGCCACGCGAACTCATCGGTGATGCGGGGGGTTCACTTACCGAGATGCCGCGTCATGGCAAGCAGTCCTTCTGCTGCGGTGCCGGCGGGGCGCGGATGTGGATGGAGGAGAAGATCGGCACCGCGGTCAACAAGACCAGGGCCGACGAAGCCATCGCAACCGGGGCTCAGACGGTTGCCGTCGCCTGCCCGTTCTGCTCGGTGATGATGAGTGACGCCGTCGCCGCAAAGCAGCAAGACGGCCATGCCGAGGGCGTGGAGGTCACGGACGTAGCACGCTTAATGCTTCAGTCCGTCAAGAGTGACTAGGCGCGAGCGTTCGTTAGACCTGGGTGCGGTGAAAGTTCGCAAACGAGCGTGACGGTGTCGGCCCACGCTGCCCTTGATAGCGAGATCCATACTTCTCGGATCCGTACGGATGCTCGGCGGGTGACGACAGTCGGAACAGGCACAGCTGTCCGATCTTCATGCCCGGGTAAAGCGTGATCGGAAGTGTTGCCACGTTCGACAACTCGAGCGTCACGTGACCGGAGAAACCTGGATCGATGAATCCTGCCGTCGAATGAGTGAGCAAACCCAGGCGCCCCAGGGACGACTTTCCTTCAAGGCGTCCGGCAACATCATCGGGAAGCGTCACCACCTCGAAAGTAGACCCGAGCACAAACTCGCCGGGGTGCAGGATGAACGGCTCATCACCTTCGGGCTCGATCAGCCGGGTCAGGTCTGGCTGCTCCACACTCGGATCGATGTGCGGGTACTTGTGGTTCTCGAAGACTCGGAACCAGCGGTCAAGCCGCACATCGATGCTGGAGGGCTGGATCATCCCCTCGTCGTAGGGGTCAATCTGCACCCTGTCGGCGGCGAGCTCTGCCTTGATGTCCCGGTCGCTCAAGAGCACGGGGGCGAGGCTACTCGCCCTGGGAGCGAAGGGGGCAATCAGTCTCCGTCAGCGAACACTGATGGGTCGTCGGGCACATCGGCCGCGTGTTCGTTCAGTGCTTCGATGGGAACGGCGAACAATGCTGCCTCGTTCGTTGCCTTGAGAACAACCGGGGCAGCTACCCCGTCGTGGAACGCCTGCAGCCACCGACCCGCGCAGACTCCCCAGCGATCACCCGGCTTGAGCCCGGGGAATCCGAATTGGGGATGCGGCGTCGAGAGATCGTTCCCGATGGACTTCTGGTGCTCGAGGAACTCGGCGGTCACCACCGCGCACACCGTGTGAGACCCAATGTCCTCAGGGCCGGTATTGGTGAAACCGTCCCGGTAGAAGCCCGTCAACGGCTCGAGGCTGCACACCTCCAGCGGCTCTCCTAACACGTTGCTTTGGCCCGTGTTCTGGTCCGTGTTTTGGTCCGTGTTCTCGTCCACGCCACCAGGGTATGGGCGGAACCTGGTAAGCGCTACGCGCGTCGTACCTACCGTGAAGCACCCGATCCGACGAGCCTCGACGTTCACCCTTACCGCGATCATCACCGGCCTCATCACCGCTCTCGTCGGTGTGGGTCCCGCGCACGCCGCCTCGAGCCCCCTTCTGGACGCCCAAGAACTCCGCAGCGACGTGTCCGCTCTGACAAATGACTACATCGACCGCTACCAGGATCGACTCACACCCGAACAAGAGCGCCAGCTGACCCAGGCTGCTCGTCAAGCTCGACGTGAGATGACGACGCTCGTTCGCGTAATCAAGAAGGCCGAGCGGAGGGATACTCCCGCCGCCTGGAAGGCCGCGTATCGACAACATGAGCGAGCAGCCGCGATGGTTGATGGGCGCTTCGACGACGTTCGCGCCACGTTGGAGTCGGAGTTGACGTTCGTTGAGAGGCTTTCGGCTTTCTCCGACTACTCGAGTTCGATGCGTGACTTCCAATCACTGGGAGTAGAACTCGCCAGGCGCGCCGGCAAGTAGACTCGGGCACCCCACGCGGGTGTAGTTCAATGGCAGAACATCAGCTTCCCAAGCTGACAGTGCGGGTTCGATTCCCGTCACCCGCTCCATGATTCGCACGGGCCGCGATCCACATGCCGGGGCCGACTGCAATGCCAATCGCTACTGGGGTAAGCGTCGAAACAAGGGTCGAGGCACCGCCTTCACGGCGGTCATCAGGAACCGCAACGGGCCGGGTACGTAGATGACGCTCTTGCCTTTACGCAGCGCCTGCACGATCGCTGTGCCGACGACCTCGGGATCAGTCGTCATCGGCGCCTCGGGCAAGCCATCACTCATTCGGGTGCGCACCATGCCGGGGCGCACGATCAAGACAGACGCCCCGGAGCCAACCAGGGCGTCGCCGAGACCCTGCGCAAAAGCATCCAGGCCGGCTTTTGTCGACCCGTACACGTAGTTCGACCGACGCGCACGGTCCCCCGCCACACTCGACAGCACCACGAGTTTTCCGTGGCCTTGCCGACGCAATCGTTGGGCAACATTCAGCCCGACGCTCACCGCGCCTGTGTAGTTGATTGTGGCAACCTCCACGGCTTTCGTCGGATCGGCTTCCGCTTCCGCTTGATCTCCCAGGACACCGAAACACAGCAGCACGATGTCGATATCTCCGTCATCGAAAACACCATCAACGAACACGCCATGGCTGCCGGTATCCGCAGCGTCGAACAGGGTCGTTTCCACCGAGGGAATGCCCAACGCACCCAGGTGCGCTGCCGCTCGATCGATTTCCGCCGACGGCCGCCCCGCCAACACCACCCGACGAAGCCGGGTCCGCGGCAAGGCTTCCACGGTCGCGAGGGCGATTTCGCTCGACCCACCGAGCACGAGCACCGACTGCGGTTCACCAACAGCATCGATCACAGTGACAACCTTCTTCCCAGGTCGGACGTGAATACTCCCCGCGGGTCCATCTGATCGCGGACACTGTGCCACGCCGCTAGCCGTGGATACGTGCGCGCCGCCATCGAAGGCGATTGACGGGAATCCTTCGCGAAATACAACCGACCGCCCGCTTCGGCGACGAGTTCATCGAGTTCATCAAGGACTGGAGCCAAGGCCTTATTTCCCGCCGGAACATCCGTCGCCAAGGTCCATCCTGCTTGAGGGAACGACAAGGGGGCGGGGTTGGCAGGCCCGAATCGCTTCAGGACCGTAAGGAAGCTGGGTGCACCGGCGTCTCGCAGTCGAGACAGCGTGCGTTCCACAATCCATCCAGCCTCGTCGGGAACAACAAACTGATACTGCAAGAAGCCCTGCGGTCCGTACACCCGATTCCAATCGCGCACTCCATCGAGTGGATGGAAGAAACCCGGAATCGAATGGATCTCATTCGATCGGCTCTTCGGGTGCTTGCGGAACCACGCCTCGTTGAACGCGCGCACAGACGCGGAGTTCAGCAAGCCGTTCGGGATGAAGGCAGGTGCGCTCGGCAAGGCCGGTGTCGCGTACGCCAGAGGTGTGTGTTCTTGCTTTCGCGTCAACTGCTCGCGGCGAGCGTGATCACCTCTGGTGAGCACGCCCCGTCCCGACGGTGCGACGCTGTCGATCCACGCGACCGAATACCGGTAGTCGTCATCGCCCTCGATCATGCGAGCCATCACGTCGTCGAGGTCAGAGCACCGCACGGTGTCCACGCTCATACTCGACGTCTCGATCGCAAGGAGACGGAACGTCGCTTCGACGATCACTCCCGTCAGGCCCATTCCACCGACAGTGGCCCAGAACATTTCTTTGGTCGTCGGGTCCGTGGGAGACAGAACCAACTCCTGGCCCGTCCCGTCGACAACACGCATCGAGACAACGTGACTTCCGAAACTACCTTCGACGTGGTGGTTCTTGCCGTGAATGTCGGCCGCGATCGCCCCACCGACCGTGACGAATCGAGTGCCCGCCGTCACCGGGACGAAAAAGCCGGCCGGCACGATCGCCCGCAGAATCTCGTCGACGCTCGCACCAGCATCCGCCGTCACGGTGCCGCTATCGATATCAAGCTCGAACCTGTGCAAGCACGTCATGTCGAAAACCGTGGCTCCGCCGCTTTGAGCCGCGTCGCCGTAACTGCGACCGAGGCCTCGCGCGAGCACACCCCGAGGGCCCGCTTCCCGGATTGCCACGGCGACATCGTCGTACGTCGATGGAGACTGAACAGTTGCCCGAGACGGGGCGGTGCGGCCCCAGCCGGTGAGCAGACGATCACCGTCGGTGGCCATCAGTGGCGATTCCACGGTCATGCGCCCACCGCTCCGAGTCCGAACAAGATCAGCCAGGCAACACCGAGGAGTACCAAGACTCGGTCGCCCAGAGCAGCCGTTTCCGGTGCCTCGGCCGCCCCTCGATCCACAGTGATCGCGTACCGAAGGATCGCGAGCACGAAGGGCAGAACACTCCACGCCGCCCACGGGAAACTCGACGGTGTCTGGGCGACGTCGAACGCCCACAAGCAATACGCCGTGATGGTGACCGCGGCGGCCACTCCCCACACGAATCGCAGGTAACCGAGCGTGTAGCCACGCAACGACGCCCGCACCGATCCGGCCTGCTCTGAGCTCCCACCATCGCCGGCGAGTCGATCAAGCTCCCCGTACCGCTTACCGGCTGCCATGAACAGCGAGCCGAACCCAGCGACGATCAGGAACCACTCGGAGATCGGCAGCCCTGACGCCACGCCGCCAGCGATCGCCCGCAGGAGAAAACCCATGGCCAGAAGGACCAACTCGATAACCGGTTCGTTCTTCAAGAACAGCGAGTACGCGCCAGTAAAGACGGCGTACGCGACCAGAACTCCACCGAGCGCCGGTGCGATGGTGAATGCGAGGGACAGGGCCAGGACCGCCAGAACCGCCGCGACGATCAGCGCCGTCGTGGTCGAAATTTCTCCCGCGGCAATCGGTCGGCGACGCTTGACGGGGTGCGCACGGTCTGCTTCGACATCGCGCACGTCATTCACCAGATACGTCGCACTCGAGATCAAGCAGAACGCAATGAAAGCTCCGACACTCACGAGGAAAACGTCGGGGCTGAGAAGTTTGCCGGCCGCGAGTGGAGCCGCGAACACGAGGACGTTCTTGGCCCATTGACGTGGGCGCATGGCGGCGAGGATCGCCCGCGCCACAGATCGCTCGCTCGTCGGTTGCTCGGCTGGCGCCTCGGGAGTGCTCGTCATGTGAGGATCACTTCGCGCTCGGCATGGCGCCCCGGTTCGGAATCTCCGACGATTCGTGCGACTTGAGGAACGATGAAGAGCCACGTCACCACGTACATGGCAGATAGCCAGATCTTCGTCGACAGGTCGGTTGCCCCCGGTGGAAGAAGGGAGAGGGATAGCGACGTCACAGCCAACACGGTTCCCACCCACAAGACGATGCGCCCCGCGTGTCGACGCCCCCGCAGCAGCAACGCGGCGATGGCCCCGATTACACCGGACATCACAGGAATGAGGAGAACGAGGAACCACGGCACGACCGCCACGCCATCCATGGTGTCGACCTCCATGGGGACGCCGAACAGTCGCGCAATTCCGTACAAAACCAGGCAGACCAGTCCCGCCCATCCACCCGTCACCAGGCCCGCGTAGGCCATGGTCCGAACACCAGGGCGAGCCGATGAGGGGGGCGGGATGGGGGTCACGGAGTCCGACCATCCACTCATGGGCCCCATTGTGGCGGGAAGCGGGCTGAGCGGGAATCTCACCCCGCACGAATACCCGCTTGCTCTTGCAATCGCCGACGATCCGGTGCATTATTAAGTTACTGACGGGTAACTTACGGACCCTGGGTGTGGAGACCTAGATTCCAGAGAGTTAGGGGAGCGACATGTCGCACTACAAGAGCAACGTCCGGGACCTGGAATTCAACCTCTTCGAGGTCTTCGGTGCAGGCGAGCGCATGGGCAATGGCCCATTCGCTGAGATGGATGCCGACACCGCCAAGGAGATCCTTCACGAGGTCGACCGGCTCGCTGTCGGACCTCTTGCGGAAACATTCGCCGAGGCAGACCGCACGCCCCCCGTCTATGACCCGCAGGCCAAGACCGTCACCATGCCCGAGGGTTTCAAGAAATCGTTCCGCGCTCTCATGGACTCCGAGTGGTGGCGGCTCGACCTCCCCGAGCACCTCGGTGGCAGCGGCGCACCCCCATCCCTTCGGTGGGCCTCTAGTGAACTCATGCTCGGCGCCAACCCCGCTGCTTTCCTCTACATGTCCGGCCCCGGTTTCGCCGCCATCATTGACGCCATGGGTACCGACTCCCAGAAGGATTTCGCTCGGCTGATGATCGACAAAGGATGGGGTGCCACGATGGTGCTCACCGAGCCCGATGCTGGCTCCGACGTCGGCGCGGGTCGCGCGAAGGCGTTCGACAACGGCGACGGAACGTGGAACGTCGAGGGAACCAAGCGGTTCATCACTTCCGGCGAACACGACATGGCCGACAACATCGTGCACATGGTGCTCGCGCGCCCCGAAGGTGCCGGCCCCGGCACCAAGGGACTCAGTTTGTTCATCGTTCCCAAATTCCATGTCGATCTGACCACCGGAGAGATCGGCGAGCGAAACGGTGTTTACGCCACGAATGTCGAAAAGAAAATGGGCCTCAAGGCGTCCTCAACATGCGAGTTGACGTTCGGTGAGAAAGAGCCGGCCGTTGGCTGGCTGCTCGGCGAGGTCCACCAGGGCATCGCCCAGATGTTCAAGGTCATTGAGTACGCACGGATGATGGTCGGTACGAAGGCGATCGCAACGCTCTCAACCGGCTACCTCAACGCACTCGACTACGCCAAAACCCGTGTTCAGGGCGCGGACCTCACGCAGATGATGGACAAGTCGTCACCGCGCGTGACCATCACCCACCATCCCGACGTGCGCCGTTCGCTCATGCTGCAGAAGTCCTACGCAGAAGGATTGCGTGCGCTCGTCGCCTACACCGCCTACTGGCAGGACCTCGTGGTCATGGGTCAGGCAGGCGACACGAACGTCGACCTCGACATGGCCGAGCGGATGAACGATCTCCTCCTCCCGGTCGTCAAGGGCGTTGGTTCAGAGCGCAGTTACGAGATGCTGGCGGTCTCTCTGCAGACCTTCGGAGGTTCAGGCTTCCTGCAGGACTACCCGCTCGAGCAGTACATCCGCGACGCGAAAATCGACACCCTGTATGAAGGCACCACCGCCATTCAGGGCCTGGACTTCTTCTTCCGCAAGATGATCCGTGACCAGTTCAAGTCGATCTTCTACCTCGCTGCCCAGATCACCGAGACGGTGAAGGGTGATGAAGGCAAGGGTGCATTCGCACGGGAGCGGGAGCTTCTGGGCGTCGCCCTGGAGGATGTCCAAGCAATCGTCGGCCGTCTCGGCGATTGGGCTATGGCATCGCAGCAGAACCCCGAAGAGGTCTACAAGGTCGGTCTCAACACAACACGTCTTCTCATGATGAGTGGGGACCTCCTGATTGCGTGGCTTCTGCTTCGCCAAGCAGAAGTAGCGACCGCCGCGCTTGATGCGGGCGCAGCTGACCGTGACAAGGCGTTCTACGAGGGCAAGATCGAGACAGCCAAGTGGTTTGCTCGCAACCGTCTTCCCTTACTGACCGCCGAGCGGGTCATCGCCGAAGCCACCGACGACGACATCATGCGACTTCCGGAAGAGGCTTTCTAGATTCCTCCTGCGACGCGGATGAAGAGGACCCTGCGCGCACCTGACAAAATTCGGGTGTGATGCCAGGGGCGGTGCACCAGGTCAACGCCTTTGTTGTGCCTGCCGCCACCGCGAATGAGGAAATCAGCACGATTTTCCTCGAGTTCGGGTTGCTCATTCTCGGATTGGGGATCATCGCTCGGCTCGCTCGGCGCTGGGAAATATCGGCGGTTCCGTTCTACCTGCTCGCTGGACTTCTCTTCGGTGAAGGCGGCCTGTCCGTGGTGGACTCCAGTGACGCGCTCGTACCCACGCTGGCCGAACTCGGCGTTATCTTGCTGCTTCTTCTTCTCGGACTCGAGTACTCAGGAGACGAGCTCGTTCAAACGGCTCAGCGCCAATCTCGGTCCGGGGTCATTGATCTCATCGCCAACTCGGTTCCGGGGGCACTCGTCGGTTTTGCCTTCGGGTGGGGTGTTCCCGGTGCGTTGGCCCTTGCCGGTGTTACCTACATCTCCTCGTCCGGAATCGTCGCCCAGGTCATCCGAGATCTCCGTTGGCGACGCAACCCCGAAACCAAACCTGTCGTGTCCGTTCTGGTCCTTGAGGACCTGGTCATGGCCCCCTATCTACCAATTCTCACGGTGGTTCTGACGGGAACGGGTTTAGTTACCGGATTGATCAGCGTCTCGGTTGCGCTCATCGTCGTTGCGGTCGTCATCGTCATCACGTTGAAGGGGGACACCAGCTTCAAGCGACTCTTCAACGCGAGCGAGCCGGTCGGCCTGCTCCTGATTGTCTTCGGCGCAGCCGTTGCTGCTGCCGGGCTGGCTGGACTTGTCCAATTCTCACCCGCCGTCGCCGCCTTCCTGGTCGGACTGCTGCTCACCGGAGAGCTCGCGGAAGTCGCCCGCCGTCGCCTCGATCCTCTTCGTGAACTTCTCGCCGCCATCTTCTTCGTCTACTTCGGCCTATCGACCGATGTCAGCAATCTGCCGGCCGTGCTGCTTCCCGCAGCCGGGCTGGCCCTTCTCACGATCGGCACCAAGTTCGTCACGGGTTGGTTCGCCGCCGCCACCGTCCAGGGAGGCACCATCTCCCGACTGCGCGCCGGCGCGCTCTTGAGCGCGCGTGGTGAATTCAGCGTCATCATTGCGGGCCTTGTCGCCGTGAGCGGCATCCTTCCCCCAACTTTTCAAACATTCGTTGCGGCCTACGTGCTCATTACCGCGTTCGCTGCACCCTTCCTTGCACGCTGGGCGGAGCCCATCGGTTGGTGGTGGGAGCAACGGCCCGGACGCGTACGCTCGTAGACGTGCACCGAAACATTGCTCTCGCCGCGACGGCGGCGATGGTTTTTCTGCTCTCGGTGTTGATGGCGCCCACCGGTTCCGCGCACGCCGACCTGCAGGTCAGCACACCCGAGGGCGGTGAATCGCTTGAGGTTGCGCCCGAGGAAATCCGGCTCACGTTCAGTGAGGAACTGTTCGAAGAACTCGTGGAGATTTCGATCCTCGATGCCGCCGGAGACCTCTATTCCACGATCAAGGTCGAGCAAACACCGCCGCCGGGAACCGACGTTATCTTCCCGTGGCCACCACAGGCGCCACCCGGCGAGTATTCGATCGCCTACCGGGTCGTCTCGGCCGACGGTCATCCCGTAACGGGAACCGTTTCGTTCTCCTACGCAGCCACCGCGCCGGAGCCGAGCGCGCTGGAGCCGAGTTCGTCCGACAGCGCGCCGTCTGCGCAGTCATCAACTCCTGCGTCATCGCCCACCGCCTCAGCTCCTTTTGCATCGCCTGCGAGCGAATCCTCAACTTCCTCCAGCACCGATTCATCGTCGGTCACGCCCTTTGTGGTAATCGGTGTTGTGCTGCTTCTCGGCGTCATCGCCGCCTCGGCGATCATTGTTCGTGCACGGCAGCGAAACTAGATCGCGATGACCACAACCACCCAGACACCCACCAGCATTCCCGTGCAGCGTTCGCGCATCACGTCGGTCTCGCTCGGCCTCATCGCCGTTGCACTGGTCGCGGCGGCATTCGGGCTCGTCCTCGCCGGTGGCACCTACGAAGCGCTCCCCGGCCTCGCTGATCCCGGACCGCTCGTTACCTGGGGAGCGCCCGCGCTGCGCGTTCTCACCGATCTCGCCGCGATCGCGACCGTCGGACTCCTCCTGTCAGCGACGATTCTCGCCCCATCCGGAAAGGACGGAACCTTGTCGCGGACAGGCCGACAGGACGCGGTCCGCGCGGTGTGGGCGGCCGGGGTTTGGGCACTACTGGCAGCCGTCCAGTTGTTCTTCGTGTTGGCATTGGTGCTTGGTGTTCCACTCATGGACGCACTCACGCCCGCCGTCGTATCGACGTACGCAAACGAAATCGACAGCACCCGTGCACTGCTGGTCATGTCGATCCTTGCCCTCGTGGTCGCGGTCGGCGCCGTGACCTCGGCCACCACCGGTGCCAGCGGAACATGGCTGGCGGTCGCGGTGGCGGCCGCCGCACTTCCGGGCCTCGCAGGGCACAGTTCATCACTGGGCGACCACGAACTCGCCATCACGGCGGGCGTCACGCACATGGTGTCGGCGGTGCTGTGGGTCGGGGGATTGCTCGCGCTGACTCTGCACGCCTTCAAGCGGGATCTTCCTATGGCGCGCGCCGTCCAACGTTTCTCAGCGATCGCCATCACGGCCGTCGTTCTCCTGGCGGCCAGCGGTCTGGCGAACTCTTACACCCGACTCGACGGGCTCGACCAGTTCTTCACAACCGGATACGGCAACGTGATTCTCATCAAGATCGGGCTCATCGTGAGCCTGGCACTCCTCGGTCTACGGATGCGGCATCGGCTTCTTCCCACCTTAGACACCGCCTCCCGCACCCGAGCCTTCGTCCGTGTCGCGGTCTCGGAATTGGTCCTCATGGCCACCGCAATCGGATTGGGAGTGTCACTGGCATCCAGTCCTTACCCTCGCGAGGAGGAGATCTTTCCGTCGTACGGGGAATCACTTCTCGGCTTCGCGTATCCACCACCACCCACGATCGAGTCGGTCGCCCTGGGCTTCCGCGTTGATCCACTCTTCTTCACCGCAAGTCTCGTCGCCGCCGCGCTCTACGTGATCGGATTCCTTCGCATCCGCAAAGCCGGCATTCACTGGCCGGTCATGCGACTCGTCTCCTGGCTCGGTGGTATTTCCGTCGTCATCTGGTGCACCAATGCCGGCATAGCCACCTACGCTCAAGTGAGCGTCGGCCTGCACATGACTCAGCACATGGTGCTGACCATGCTGGGCCCGATTCTCCTGGTCTTGGGTGCTCCGGCCACCCTCGCATTACGGGCCTTGAAACCGTCCACCACCGGCGAGCGCGGACCTCGCGAATGGCTGGTGTGGTTCCTGCACAGCCCCATCACCAGAGTCTTGACCAATCCGTTCTACGTGTTCATCGTCTACGTGATCGGGTTGTACGGGCTGTACATGACACCGCTATTCGGATGGTTAATGGGCTCGCACGTAGGCCACGTCGTCATGC
>WLWH01002238.1_pt1 | contig 11159 bp, 25 predicted proteins | sample 6712741 | NCBI WGS metagenome assembly WLWH01 (sample SAMN12718694, study PRJNA515312) | sponge metagenome | isolation source: marine sponge | host: Mycale hentscheli | place: New Zealand: South Island, Marlborough, Capsize Point | collected 2003-05-01 | reverse complement strand
TTAGGATTTAAAGCAATAGATAACATACTTGAACCGTCTTCTAATGCTTTGTTTAAATCAACCTCTGAAGCCACCAAATTAGGATATGACAAAGTCATTAATAGATTATTGACTTTATTGTCTATAGCGTCTAATTCTTGACCCTCTTTAGTTGATTTTCTTAATTGTTTAGTGATTTCTTCACGGCAAATATTTTCTAATTTTGAATTGTAGTCTGAATAGTCTTCATCATAACCACCATAAAAACTAGAATTCCAGCCGTTGATTTTGGCTTGACGTTGACAAATTGTACTTACTTTTTTACAAGCAATTTTGACAGCGTCTTTTAAACGTCTTTTTTTATCTTCCAGTTGACGCTCAAAAGCCTCTAATTCATCACTAGCTTTTTTTAATATATCAAGGTCTTTTTTAACTTTGATATCTTTTAAAAAAAGCGTGTATTTTTTGTCAAATACATCATCAACTTTATTGTCTAATGATCTATTTAATTCACGCTTTTTTTCATCGGTTTGTTGCTTAACTATTTTTTCAAAACGTTTAATTTTGCCGTCTGAAAAAATAACCGCTTTTTTATTATTTGTCATTTTTACCTCGTTTGTTTTTATTTATTTTAAGTATTGACATTATGGGAATTTATACTTATTTATATTGTTATGTCAAATGAAAAAATAATTAATGAAACAGTACCTTTAATAGATATTAAAGAAGCTAATAAAACAAAAAGACCCAAAAAAGACAATTCAAAAAAAGGGGATATGTTTTTAAATTGTAGGTGTTGCGGGGTATTAATACGTCCAGATTGGTATAGCCGTATTGATCAACGCTATTGTCAAGATTGCTTATGAAATTATATAAATCAAAAAAATTATTAAATATAGATAACAACGCCAAAACAATTAAAGGTCAAAAATACAAATATATGACCGCAATTTTATATCTAGCGCCCGCACGTACTAGTGGTTATAATGTTTGCGCCCTTGCAAGTGTGGGTTGTATGGCTAGTTGTTTAAATACAGCCGGGCGGGGTCAAATGGGTTCAGTTCAATTAGGACGTATTAATAAAACAAAATGGTATTTTTTAGAGCGTGAAAGTTTTTTAAATCAATTAAGAATAGAAATAAAAAGACATATTTTAAGATGTAAAAAAAAAGGTTTCAAGCCCGCAGTACGTTTAAACGGTACTAGTGATATTGATTGGAATATTCACGGGTTATATAATGAATTCCCAAAAGTTAAATTTTATGACTACACAAAAATTTATAAACGGGCTTTTAAATATGTTAATGGTGAATATCCTAAAAATTATCATTTAACATATAGTTTAAATGAAGATAATAAAAATTTAGCATTAGATATATTAAAGCGGGGCGGGAATATTTCAGCGGTTTTTAGAACAAAAAAACTGCCAAAAAGATTTTTAAATTATAAAGTTTTTAACGGGGATAAATCCGATTTAAGATTTAATGACCCAAAAAATGTTATTATAGGTCTTTATGCTAAAGGACGGGCGTTAAAAGATAATACGGGATTTGTGCAGGATGTTTAATTTTGTATGGATATATGGCGTTATGGCAAAGTCGGGCAAGTCCCACGCTAACGCCATATTTAAAACTAACAAGCGAGCGAGCGAGCGAGCAGAAGGGATAATATGAAAAATAAATTTAATGAAGATCAAATAGAATTAATACAAGATATTTTATTTAATCAACGATTGATTTGGTTAGAAGATAAAAAACATTATCAATCAGATTTAAAATTATTAGAAGAATGTAGAAATATTATAGATAAACAAGCGAGCGAGCAGAAGGGATAATATGAAAAAATATAAAATATCAGTTATGGAACGAGGATATGTTATTAAAGAAAATTATATAATGGCAGAAGATGAAGATGATGCACAAGAGAGATTTGATAATGAGGAAGATTTAGAAAATCTTGAATGGAAAATAGTGCAAGATGAGATGAGTGAGGATAATGTAGAAATAACAGAAATTAAACAACAAGCGAGCGAGCAGAAAGGATAATATGAAAAATTATTTAGTAAAATTCAAATGTATAATAGGTGATTACGAACATATAGATTATTATATATTTAACAGAAGAAAATCTGAATGGGGATATTGCAAAGAGTTTTGGGGTATCAACAAACGAGATAGTAATTGTTTAAAAGAAGGTGCTTTTTGGAATGACCAAATGGATAGTGCTATTTCAGTTTATTCTGAAGCAGAAATAACAAATCAAGAGGTAGATACATTACAAAGATTGGGAGTAGCATAATGACACAACGAGATGAAGGACACAATTATAGAGATAGTAAGAATAAAGCAGAGGCGTATAATAGAAAAAAAATAACTATTATATGGGGATCGGATAGGGATCAAGACAACAAGCAAACTTATAGATTTGAAACCGAAGAGCAACTCAAATATTTTATGATGGGTGTTGATGAGGCAGAAGGTTGGTTAGAATATCAAATTGAAGATGAAGACGGCAATATAGATAGATAGAATCATAATTATCTGGACATATACGATATATTACGATAAGAGCACAAGCTATGGGTCTACCTAAAAAACTCACAGAACGACAGATTAAATTTGCAGAATTGTTAATATACAATGAGGGGCGCAAGAGCCCAAGCGAGTGTGCCTATGAAGCAGGATACAAGACAAGACCGAGACAAGCTGCGAGCGAGCTACGGAATCCTAAGATTGCACCACTAGTTGTAAAATATATTGGTGAGTTGCGAGCAGAGATACAAGAAAAATACGGAATTAATTTTGAAAAACACATCAGCGAACTAGCGAAGCTACGAGATGATGCACAAGCTAAGGGTGCGTGGAGTGCAGCAATTAATGCAGAGATAGCTAGAGGTAAGGCAGGTGGTTTATATGTAGATCAGAAGTTAGTCTTATCTGGTAATCTAGATAATATGTCAGAAAAAGAATTAGAATCTAAAATGAAACAGATATTAGATGATCACAAAACTTTAATTAATATTACCCCAGAAGAAGAGATAAAAGAATCAAAAGAACTAACAAGCCCTGATACTGATTTAAAAGAGAAATAATTCTACCCCAAGTTTTCATTGGAAACTTTTTTACGAGTGACCACTTGTTTGTTATTCCTGTGTACATTTCCATAGTTTACTCCTTGTGGATTTGGACCACGTACTGGTGGTATTGCCTTCCATTTTACGTTAGGCATATTCTTAGTCAAGGTTTTATTTTTCATTTATCTTTTCCATTTTTATCACACATCCTTTTGGAAATACATTACGATCTGAAAACAATTCATCGTTAGCTTCATAACTTGCAAACGTTCTAACATTTTTATTATCTTTATTAAGTAAGTATGCGTGAGTTACCATAACAGATGGCATAAAACCTTCTGCTGTATGTAAATCTGCGTGCCCGGAATCTCCCGTGATATCCAACCACGTGATTTTGTAGAAGTAATATCTTTTCTTCTTAATGACAACAGATTTGTATTTAGATTTTTTTGGACGTCTCATTAGAATCTTATACTATAAGGGGAATTTTTAGGCAAAAAAGTTTTCAAAAAACTAAAAAGGGTCGCGCGCGCAGAGTACAAAAAAAATAAGTGTTGATTACCAATGCTTATTTGACTGTGCCAAGCCATAATTGCAAAAAAGCTAGTAAAGACGCCATTTGTGCCAAGCTGTGCCACCAAAAATCAACGCTCTGGCACACCTATTATTCGCTAATACCAACACTTCTAATCGATTTTGACCACTGTGCCACCTGTGCCACCAGTTTTTTTTGATCACTGAAAAAAAAATTTGCCCTAGAATTCCCCTATAGGGTGGCACACTTTAGAATGATTCTAAAGTTTGTATCGTTTTGTACCATTTTGCACGATTTTCTTAACACCGCGACCCAGTATCTGTATTCTAGCATAGGGTTTCCACGCTTTGCGCATCAAGTTCAGCTCTAATACAAGATTAGACCACTGCTTAGCGCTGATATTATCACTTTGTATTACAACTTTTTTCATAATTTTTTGGGGCTTCCACTCTCGCTTCCACCCCAATCCCCGAGGAAATCATTTACGGTACGTAGTAGACTGTAGATAAAAAGATCTTGGGTCCTTCTTCAACACTACGCGCCACGCAGAAGAACTATTTATCTTACCTATCAATTTACTTTCCTGTAATTCTATTTTACCAATCTCATTCAAACCACCTTGATCGTTTTCCATATATACAAAACAATCTGATATAGATGTACCTTTGTTGCCATTAGAAAACTTACTTAGTATCTGCTGTAGATCTCGTAGTCTTAGACTCATCTAACCTCCCTGCCACATTTTTGACTAATTCGTGCCACTTTTGTTTCCACATCTCTTTCATATCACCGCCTGTTTTATTATACATATTAGCTATATTATTCAGCCTTCTTAGGTCTTGTTCGATAGTATTCATCAACCCTCCTCAAAAAGTTATGTTTATAGTTTTGGAACTCTGTCCCTTCAATAACAAACTCTTGGTAATAATTATCTTTACTACACATCATCACCACACCTTTGGTAATTTCTGTTTTGTAAATAAAATTATGCGCCATTGCATAAGCTGCGAGTTGTAGACAGTAATCCCCGATCCACTCTCGACGCTTCGGTTTGTTTGTTTGCTTGAAGTCTATAATAGCATCTTGGCCCTTGTGTACCCCAACGAGATCCGTTTGCCCTGCATACAATCCGGGATAATACAAAGTACATTCAGTGCCATAATATTCAGGGACATTGCATAGCCCTTGTTCAATCACTCTGATTGCCATATTGTGAGCTTGTTTACCTACACTAGTCTCGTCAACATAACCTTCTTCTAAAATATATTTTTCTAAAATTTTGTGCATCGCTGTACCTCGGGCACCACTTTCATCCACGATCCGCGTTGCTGTCTCTTCACCCATTCGTTCACGCCAAGCGGCTAATGAGGCGCGTTTTTCCTCACTTTCAGTCGCTTTTAGAATCGTTGTAACACTTGGTAATTTTTCTTTATCTTTAATATTATAATGACGTAAACCTTCTATGGTTTCACGTACCGTCTTTGGGTATCTATATTTATTATTCTTCTTCATAACCGTAGCCCTCTTTTCTATTTTTATATAACTTACTCCAGGACCAAGAATTAAGGCTACCTGAATAATGGTATATTCTTTCTAACATATATTTAATTATTTTTTTCACTTGTCATTATCCATCGTAAAGCAGATGTAGTCGGATCAAAGCCATCAAACTTCGCGCTACATCCCATTAAAAATATAAAACTAATTATCAATATTATCTTCATTGTGTACTTTGTTAATTATAAAATAAGCAATGATGCCTCCAATTAATATCGCGATCAAACCCATCGCTAACATTCCAAAGCCAAACTCTACACTCATTCTAATCCCATAAATTGTTTATAGTCTTTTAAACTTACTACCTTATCATTCATAATCTTTATATCTTTGTAATGATCAATAATTTTTTGTAACTTACCTAATTTAATATGAGAGTAAGGCCACATTAAACACGCTACATAAAAAGCATCACGGTGACTACAACGCCATCGCCATTGCTTCTTCCAACCTAAAGCGTATCTACTCTTATATTTTTTTTCACCAACGGTCCCAACCCCTAGGATCTCGTTAAGCCATACTAGAATAGATTTATCAGTCATAGCTATTTCTAATCTTATTTGCCACGTTGGGTATGGTTTTTTATTATGCGAACGTTTACGCATATATTGTTTATAAGATACACACCCTTCACCATCAAATAAACCCGCTATATAAGCGGCGTCCACATCTCTCATTGAATGGTTTCTTTTAAGTCTGCTACGGTCACTTGATCATTGGCTACAATAATCTCACCTTCTGAGTGACACGTAGGACATTGATGAACCTCACTGTAAGAATCAGTATTGACTTTTAAATAGCCATTACCTTTGCAATGATCACAAATTATTTTTATTTTTGCCATTTGTTTTCCCATTAGAACCTTTGTTATCTTTAAAAAATCTAATCAATCGCCCGATCATTTGAGAGCGAGTTCTGTCAGTTTTATCTGCAAGGACACCTAATTCTTTCCAATGTTCGATTGGCACAGAAAGAGATTTATACTTGTTTGGATCTGCCATTTGTTTCCTTTCTTGGATTGTTTCTTCTCATTAATATATGGGAAATTACAATAGAAAAAAAGAATTTGCAAGTGTTATTTAATTAAGATAAAAAGAAAGTCTCTTCTCACACCTTTTGTTTGTTCGTCCCTTTCTTGGGACGGACAGACAGTTTAAGTGTCCATTTTAGGTTCGCATTTAAAACCAATTACGATTCTATTATTGTTGACATAATCTTGACCCATATCCACCATCATTGCATTAGCAATACCATAACCTGTGGTTGCACACTCATAGTGTGTATTATAAAATATATTATGCTGAACAGGAGTCATACAATTCCCGTAGAGTGAAGAACAAATTGTAAAAATTAATGTAAATTTCATTACCGCCCCTGGCCGCGATACTTCTTCCACGATCTGCGTTTTGATTTATTCATTTTGCATTTACTAGGATTACGTCCGATCGAAGTCTTGTGAAAGATAGCTTCGTGTTCTATGTGTTCTTTCCACTTCCTAGCCATCGTCCTCTAACCATTCTTTAACAAAAGGTTTAGCATTTTTAGGTGCAGTGATCACAGGTAAATAACTTATCTTACCATTGATGTGTTGTTCCATATCTGAACCACAGCTCATACATCTAAAAAAAGATTGATCTATTCCAACTAACATTGTGAACTGATCACACGTTGGACATTTACCATTTACCACTTCTGCTTCTAATTTAAATTTTTGTTTTTTTCCTGTCATAAGCCTTCTTATTTTTTATCACTTTTTGTTTAAAATGTCTAAGTTGTCTTGCCACAGGATTCTTTTTTTTATTGAGCTTTTGCATTACTCTAATATTAATGAAGTAATTTTTTTATCACCCATATATATTTCTACGTTAGCCTTAGATTGAATACATTTAAAAACTACTCTATCATCAGGATTTCTATCTTTCATAGCATAACGTCTAGCCTTCATACATTTTGATAACGTCTCGTGATAACGATGTTCCACAATTTTGTGGTCCTGTAGAAGTAATAGTGCAAATACTATCTCAACCATTAGTGAGCTCCATTTCCATTTCTAATTAATTTTTCTACATCTTGCTGTAGCTTAGACACTTGTTCTTTTAAAAAATCTATATTAATTTTATTATTTCTCATACCCTTTAATTCTTCATCCATAGACTCAATCAAACCCGCCATATGCTCCACCAACATAAAAAGCTCCGCCTCCCCACTTGACTGACCAAGTTCTCCACGCGGGTATTTGATTCTAAATTCTGTGTTGTGTTGTAAATCTTTTTCAAACAATTCTAATTTTGTGCTGTGCTGATTAAGCTTCTCATTGATACCGAAATAAGCCCAAGTGCCGATTGCGACGAGTGCTATCAAAGACGCAACCGTCTTCATAGGCATCTGCACTTTAGCTTCTTCAGATATAGTTAATGGTTTCCTACTCATTTTTTCTTTTTCTTTTTAGTTGGAAAAAATAATTTATCTATCCAGGCTGTATAGTCATCTAGATATCCACAAATTTTATATATAAATCTATCAATCATCTACTTTTGGTTTTGGTAAAGGTAATATCACACTTTCGTCTTCAGTTAAATACTTTGGTATAACCAGCTTCTTTTTACTAGGTTTTATGAACTTATCTCCCATTAAATTAACATCTGGATTCTCTTTTTTATAGTCATCTTTCATATCATCCCACAAACTTTGTGAGTCAGTTGGTCTAGTATTATCTCGTGCAGGAGTAACACCTCTACATTTAGATACAAGTAAAGCAAAATTTTCATTCAAAGCTAGACTAGGATTGCTGTTGACCCTACCACACATCTTCATTAGCTCTAATTGTTGTTTGATTGCTACGTTTTCTTTTGAAGTCTTACAGTCTGTACCTAAATATTTTCTAAAAGTTATACTAAAATTTTGTGAGTCGTCATCATAATCACTTGTGTTTGATGTTCTATAATCTGTATCTCTATTTCTTTGTTCCACTCTAAAATCTACTTCTCCACATCTTACACCATACTCGTTAAGATATTCGTTTCTAGGATATGCAGGATTTACACAAAATGCTAATAGAGTTAGCAGTACAATTAATGCACCTGTAAAATAATAATTCATCCTGGCTATCTCCATAATTCATTACCTATTTAAATCCTTAATATCATAGTCGTGTTCTCTGACCTGATCTGCTAGTTGTCTATATAAATTTTCTGCCATCTGCCACGTAGATTCTGCAGAAGTTAGTCTTGTATTTTGATCTGTAATTTTATCTTCAGCAACTTTTAAATCTCTTTGTAAACTTATAATTTCTTGCTGGTTTGAATTGATAGTATCTGTAAGGTTAACAATATAACGAACGCCAGTGAACGTTCCAACCAAGACGGATGCAACTACCGGTACCATAACTATATTTTTCTTTAACAGATCTGCTAAATTCATAAGGCATAAAGTCCTTTGTTAAAAGATTATAGCCCCTAACACAAATGCAGCAACAGCTATAATAATTTCTGTTCTGTAATGTAGTTGCCAAATCATAACTTTGTCTATAATTTTATTTATCATTGTCTTCCTCCAAGTTTTTAAGATCATAGTCGTACATACCTTTTTCGTGTTCGTCTGTGATCCATTTCGCAGAATTTTCTACGGAGTATATTTTATCTGTTACTAATCTATTAATCAAGGTTTTGTTTGGGTCCACTCCCATAGAAGGATCATATATCTTTAGTCTATTATTTGGCTGTATTGCGTAGTTTCCATCTTCTAATTCTATGACGTGGCCACACTTATGTTGATCTGGTTTCTCAGAATAACCAAAGTTTAATTCATTAAAGTCTCCTGCGCACCAATCAATTGTAAATAAATACTTACCTTTTCTTTTTACTTTACGTCTAGATGTATATTGCATTGTACATCCTGCAATTTCATAAAAAGTTGTAACGCTTACATTGTAACTAAAACAATCCCACATAACTAATTCATCAAGAGGTAATTCTTTTACTCCAGGTTTAGTACAGAAAGCTGATATAGGTGCTCTCCACCATAGACCACCATCTTCCATTAAGAAATGAAACATAGGTACTCTATTTGGTATGGAACTAAAACCAAATATTCCTACTTCAAAATATTTATCGTGTGAATCTTTTTGATCTCGAAGATAGTTACCTCGGACGTAACATTCTATAATTGGTATGTTTGCATTTAAATATGCCATTATTTAATTTCACCCCAGTTAGCCCCCGACTCGTAATCTACTTTGTTAGGAACTTTTAATTCAACTGCAGACTCCATAATCTCTATTATATGCTCTGCTTTTTCATTAGACTCAACAGAAATATCTACTTCATCGTGAATCTGAATGTGAGGTATTATACCATTTTCATAAAGTGCTACCATAGATTTTTTTGTCATATCAGCCGCACTACCTTGTATTAATTTATTTAAAGCTTTGTATGTAAATGCACGCTTCAACGGTTCATCATATTCTTTTCTAGCTAACTCTAATGGTAAAGGTTTAAACACACCAAACTGTACTGGTTGCCACAAATCAAAATGACACGCACGTCCTAGTAAAGTTCTAATCTTACCACGATCATTTGCTTTACGTGAAACATTATCCATAAGTTGTTTTACAAATGGTGCTTTAGTGTGATATTGTTTTATCAATTTTTCTGCAGAATCTTTCATCAATCCTAGCTCTGCCATTAATTTATTTTTACCCATACCATACATTAAACCTAAATTAATTGTCTTGGCTTGCTTACGTTCTATCCCTGCCATATCTGCAACAACTTGGTGGAAGTCTGCATCACCATCATTGTATGCATCTACAATTTCATCTACACCAGTTAAGTTTTGTAGCTTTGCATAGTGTACTAAAATTCTAGGTTCTTGTTGTGAGTAATCAAACGATCCCCAAACAGTTTTTTCTTCTGGAATAAATATAGATCTTATCAGCGGTCCAAGTTCCGGGTGCCTTGCAGGAATTTGCTGTAAGTTTGGATTCGACATTGAGAATCTACCAGTCACCGTTCCGCCTGCATCCGATCGTATTTGATTTATGTCTGCGTGTATTCTACCATCAACTGCGTGTTTAGTTATTGAATCTATAAATGTAGTGTGAGCTTTATTTATTTCTCTTGCATCAGCAATTAATTTTGGTAATTCGTGTGGATGGTTTTGTAAAAAGTTTTTTGTAAAACTTGGTTCTTTACTTTTCTCTGTTCTATCATAAGGCATCTTTAATTTATCAAATGCTTTTGCGATACTTCGAGCTGCGTGTATTTCTACATCAATTCCTGTTAAACCTTTGATCTTGCTAACAATTTTAGCTTCACGATCCATAAGATTTTTTTTAATATTTGCCGCTTTCTCTAAATCAACTCTTACACCTTTGAATCTCATATCAACTAAACAAGGAAATAATTTTGTCTCAAGATTAAATATATCCCATAACTCTTGTTGGTATAATTCTGTCTCTAATCTTTTCCAAAGTTTAAGTGTAGACTCTGCATCACGTTCTGCATATTGTCCTACAAATAATGCAGGCAGTCGCCACATATCTTTCTTTGCATCGAGTCCATATTCTTTTGCTGCTGCTTGTAGTACAGATTCATCTTTACCCATACCAATATAAAATTTAGACAGTGTGTTTAATTGATAAGACAATCTGTTCTCATCAATTAAAGACGCTGCTATCATAGTGTCAACTATTTTACCTTTGACTATTACACCTGCTGATCTTAACCAACAGATATCATACATTGCATTGTGAAATATAAAGGTAGTATCAACCTGATTACATATATCTTTCAACCAGTTTAAAACGAGGTTTTTGTCCATATTACCACCTTGCTCGTGGTATATCGGATAATAGCCTGACCAGCCCTCTACGGCCACCGCAATGCCTGCAATGTGCCCTTTTCCAGTCACATTACCAGAGCCTAGCTCTTTTAAGTGAGGATCATTAGTTTCTAAATCTATTGCTATTTCTTTGGCCCCTCGAAGATCTTTTAATTCTTCTGGCATTACCCATTC
>WLWH01002236.1_pt1 | contig 11165 bp, 14 predicted proteins | sample 6712741 | NCBI WGS metagenome assembly WLWH01 (sample SAMN12718694, study PRJNA515312) | sponge metagenome | isolation source: marine sponge | host: Mycale hentscheli | place: New Zealand: South Island, Marlborough, Capsize Point | collected 2003-05-01 | reverse complement strand
TACTATGACTTATATTATATTTAAAAATTTGATTTTATACTTTTTCTTGTAATACATAGAAAAGTATTATGCCGTTCGCCGATCCAGAAAAAAGAAAAGAATATGACCGAAATTATCGCCTTAAAAATAAAGAGAAGATTAAATTAAAAAATCAAAAATGGAGGCAAAATAATAAGGAATATATATATGAAACTCATAAAGAATATAATCAAACTGAAAAAGGTCATAGAGTGAATACAATCTCAAATTGGAAATATAGGGGGATCATATTTCACGATTATGATTTACTTTATGATATCTATATACAGACTACTCATTGTGATTTCTGTAAAAGAGAACTTACCATAGATAAACAAAAAACATCTACTACTAAAATGGTAGATCACGACCATAGTATTACAGACTATGATAATGTAAGAGGTATATTATGTCAAAAATGTAATGTTAAAGATGTTTATTCTAATTTATAATATCCATCTTTGTCTCTGATGATTGATATTCGTTCTACTTCTAATTCATCGTCTGATTCTGATTCAGATTCTACATCACTTTCTTCTTCATAATCTGAATCTTCTGTATCAGAACCCTCTTCTAATTCTAATGCTTTGTATCTTAATTTATTTATCATACGCTCGGCTTTAATGACATCATTTTTACAATAACTTAAGACCCATTCCCACAAGGTTGACATATTATACTATGGTTCAGATAATAATTTAAATGAAAATTTTTACATTTTTTTGATGATAAATGTCTAGCACGATGACTCATCGAATATCCACCTCCACAAGGACATTTTATATATAATGAATCATATTCTTTTTTCTTTTGTAGGATTTTATCTTGATTTTGTAGATATAGTTTCTTTCTATTTTCTTTAATTTGTTCAGGTGAAATATAAGATTTAATTTTATTCACTAATGTACCTTCGTGATTATCTATATGATATTGTTCTCGTTTATGTAATTCTTGTAAATTATTACAAGGGAATGCTTCTATTAATTCAATCTTATAATTATTATTTTTTATGATATCTTGTGATCCGCACCCATACCCATCTATATATTGTCGTGATCCATTTACATGCCCGTGTAATCGTTTCTGAAGAGTTTGTATGGTTGAGCCGATGTAACAATTATGATTAGTTAAATCTGATATCTTATAAACTTTAGCATCAATATATTTATTTATCATTTACTCTTGGAGATATATTATTTTATGAATTAAAACGCATCAAATAAGGATAAAATCTTTTGGTAAATTCATCTTATAACATACATAACAGCAATAATATGATAACTTATCTATTTTATGTTTTGACCCATCATCATTAAATTTATAAAAGAACATCTTTTTAGTAGTCATAATCACTTGTAAGTCATCATTAAATATTTGTTTCATATATTTAGTTTGGAGAGATAGAGTAGGTAATATAAGAATGAATGGTTTATCTAACTCTTTCATCTTTTGTAAGACTTGTTTTTTAACAGAGAAAGGAGGATTACTTATAATAGTATCACATTCAGGTATATCACAAGTAAAGAAATCTCCTGTGCCTGTGATAACTTCTTTACATATTGTTTTGAGATAGGCAGGACCTTCAAACTCACTATTATTACTGAATGCCTCCCATATAACTTTATCTTTGGGTATATATTGAGAGATAGCCTCCCAGTCTTCTTTGTAGGTATAAAACTCATTATCTTTTGTAGAGGTCTTTGTTTTGTTTAGCATCGCCATATTCTTTATATGATATATTATTTTGGTAATTATAAATAATAAAAGTAAAATCAAATTTAAATTTTAATTTAAGCCATCACCTGAATACCACCCGAACCATCAAAGACAATAGTAGTCTTCGCCTTGTAATAGATGAATACAGAAGTAGGATTATCCGTAACCTGTGAGTTCTCTAATGATAGACCCCACTGCTCCCGTGAGAAATCTTGTCCCGAGTTAAACTGACTATAACGGATACCAATACCGAATAGAGACCCACCATCAATCTGAGTTTTGTAATCACTTACAGCAGCACCATTAGTCATAAAATAATCACGATTTAGAGTTTTACTTGATAGAGATGTGCGACTCACCATATATTCAGGAATGACTGCTTCAGCAAATTGTAGTGCTAACTGAGGATCAGAAATTACAAAGGATCCTCCATTCACCCCTGTGATATCAGTATTTTTAGGGAGAGTTTTATTAGTGACTACATCATAATCTAATGGATATTTAGAACCACCTTTAAGGAACTGAACTCTTGTATTATGGACTAGAGAACCCGGAGCCCCCTTCAGACTTGGATAAGTCGTTGCTAGACCATTCGCCGATAGAGTATTAATATTTTCAGAAGGACAGAAGGTAACAAAAGCACTCTGAAGATTCTTGAGTCCTACATCATACTGAATCTGTGCGTTGCTCGTATTGAAAGTGGTATACAGAGATGAAATAGTATTAAATTCCATAGCACCCGAAGTCTGGGAAGCCATCTCACTCATTTTACTTTCAGGGATATCATATACCTCACAAGTTAGAGATAGATTGGATAGAACATAGTGAGCGTCAAGATTGTCAGCATTAAGAACCCCATTCTTGGAGAATAGACAATTACTATCTGGGGATAGATGTAATTCTACACGGAACCCACCAAAAGATGAGTCCATAAGATTTACACTCTGACCTCCCATAATAAATCCACTAGGAAGATGACAACTGAACTCATTCTTACGAGCTGCTCCGTCGGCCGTCGCAGCCGGCGAGGAGACTACATTTTGGAACATAGATTCAGCATTCGGTTGAATAAGACATGCTTCATTTAGGTGACCTGTTAAGTCTTGTTTAGACGAAGAGAGTCCTAGGTAGGTACTCATATATCTGTTGTAATGACGAATATGTTCTACAATCTGTGCTGATTTTTGATGGCGAATCACTAACTGATCCCACAGAGCGAAGACTCCTAACCGATTATCCATCGTAATCGCCGTAGCACCATCATTATCTCTTACTGGACGACCTAATGCTCCATTAAATCCGCGGTTGAATTGGACTGCTCCGTTGATCCTAATCGTAGATGGATCTAAAACAGCATTCTGACTTTGGATCGAAAAGCTGAGGAGAGGGAATCCACCTTTGAAACTAATAGTCGCATCCGAGTTTATGTTATCGGGCCTCAACTCAATAAATCTACTTGTCATTTTTATAATATGACAAAGTTAAAAAATAAATATTAAAAATAAAAATAGTTTTTTAAAAGTGATTTGCTTTCATTCGTAATATCATAATATATTTATAGCATAGAGCATCGGTTAATGATTTAAAATATTTTTGTATTTGTATCTCATTTTCTTTTTTACTATTAAAACTCTTATGATATTTCCATAAATTCTTTTGTTTCATATATAGTAAATTCTTATATCCACATTTATTAGTAATATATGTTCCTTTATTATGACAATTTTCACTCGTAGTAGCCCATCGTAAATTACTGATATGATTATTTAATGGATTTCTATCTATGTGATCTACTACTTTTTTATTTTCATCATTACGAATATAATGTTCCGCAACTAATCTATGAGGCATTCGTTTATAAGATTTATTATCTTTACTTAATACAACTCTATGATATCCCCCCTTTGTTATTTCAGGTTTTAAAAATCCCCCAAGAGTTCCATTCCGTTCTTTACTATATACTCTTCCATCATCATAAATTAAATAATTAGGGAATCCGTTGATTTCCATATTATTACTACACTATATGTACGCTTTTAAATTTTAAGTCCTTACTGGACTACTTGGACGAAACCCTGTTTTATTACAATCCTTCGTAAATGACAGACAAAACTAGAAAACATCTTATTTTTAGTAGGAGCAACTGCCGAATAATCAAGATTGACAATGAGGTCTTTATTACGGAGATCCATTACCCCTTGGTTCGTAGCGAACCCACGACCGACTACAAAGTTCTCCATAAATTTAGAGAAGTCCCGAGGCATAATACCAGAATTATCTAATGTCTTTTCTAATTCAAACAGATGGAAAGCAGAAATACTCTTACGAGTAGCAACTTTACGAGTATCTACAGGTCTAGAAGGAACCATTTTCCCATCAATCTGGAACTGAACACTTGCGAGTCCATCACAACATCCTGCGATACCAGACCTAGCTGAAGATAACTGAACATCCATAGCATCCCGAGTTACTTCATAAGTACCATTACTAGATACTAAAGTCTGTTGAGTATACACAGATGAATCAGTAGGTAGGATAATTAATGATTTAGCACGACTATTAAGAGCATGAACTTGGAATGATGCTTGTCGCTCACTCTTTAGTAGTGAATTCTTGTAATTTGTAGTAGAATAAATATCAAACTCAATAGATGAACCATCCCTTGCTTTAGCCATCATCTGCTGTTTGTAGCGAGGGTCAAGTTTTACTTCTGCGATTACAAGATTTAGATTACTAATCGTGTAAGAAAGGTCTAAAGTAGTAGCATCACGGAAACCTATCGAGATACCACAGGACTGATCCGCAGTAGCAACATTAACAGCACTCGTCCCCTGAAGTGCCGCAGAGTTAAATACAGGACCAGCACCCGCTGCTTTTAGCTGAAGGTTATTAGCAACAGGAACAACTTTAATATAATCCCTTGCGGCGAAACCACCAATGACTAGATTTACTTTTTCAATACTCTCGATGACATATGAAGCATCCGCACCACCATTACCCGCAGTAAAGACTGATTCAACTGCTGTAGCATCAGAATGATCCCTGAAGGTAATAGTTTCACCAACTACAAACGGGAAAGTATCTGTATCACCACAAGAATTAGCAGCTGCCTGAAAGTAAACATGATTAATTGTAACATCTGCTCCGTCGGCGGGAAATGGAGGAGTCCCTGCCGTGTCGCCCGCTGCTCCGCCCGCGGGAGTCACATTCAGGCAAGCAAGCATAGGATTGAGAGTTGTTCGGCGACTCGCAACAACCGAATCTAACTGACGAACAATACGAGGGGCAGGCATAAAATCTAGTTCTATATAGAGACCAGTCATCATATTAGGATAGATAGATCCTGAAAATATACCAGATACATCTAAAGGAACACATGCTTTTACACTATTCTTCATTTCTGTGTGATTATAGGCAGCATTCTTTGTTCCTACAGGGGATTTCTTGAACCACGGATTAGTAATAACATCACACATATCAGATTTAGAAGCACCACGACTAGAACAACATACAGGATTATAATCAGAACCACCCTGAGTAAGTGCTTTCATACCTTTGATTGATTCATCAGTATCATAATCACTTTTAAGAGCAACTAACTGATTGTAGCCTACAATCTCCTCAAGTAAAACCCGATCATCTAATGAATAGATGCGTAGATTTTCGACCATCATACCACATCCTGCCGGATCCATCTGGAGACGAGTTACCCCAGCAGAAAGTCCAGCAGTCGTTTGAGTAACAACCGGATCATCAATCACAGCGTCGAATTCAAGATAACATGATTTACCATCAATGAATTCAGTAGATTTAGGAACTACAAACGATACTTTACGACTATTATTCTTTACTTGATGTTGTAATCCCTGATCCGCAGGAATACTAATTTGTTCTTCACCAATTCTAACGACATTTGAATCTGCTTCCCAGTAAGTTGACATTTTATAATGTAAAGTATATATTAAAATTATATCTAAAAAAATAAAAAAAGTTATATATATATAATAAGATAAATATGGAATTCGGTAAAATGGAGGACTTCACTATAGACCAGTTCGCTGGTAGCACCGCACTAATCTTAGGAAGTGTTGCTTCTTTATTATTAGTCATTTGGAAATCGAGATGTGAGTGTGATATGAATTGCTGTTATATTTGGAGATGTCATCGAAAACCACCTCCGGAAAAAGAAGAAAGTGATGAAGAGATTGTACCTAATAATAAATCTCAAAAGGACTTAAAGAAAGTGGAAAGTAAAACAAAAAATAATGAACCAGAACCAGAACCTGAATCTATTCCTTGAAGCAAAACACTATAAAATTTGATTTTACTATATGATGAAATTTAAACCATATAAACAATAATAAGCAACTAATAAAAAGAATAATAATGGATATTGATAGCTTCATTGACGAACTTGAAAAAGTATGCGATTGCCCTAATCAAGGATACATGAAGTGTCTTGAAAAGGTGAAGCAACTCAAAAATAAAACGCTGATGGCACGCGATCTATGTAAAGGAGTAGTAAAACTACAAGAACAGATTAAGACACTAAAAGAGGAGAATGAGAAACTCAAAGCAGAGAATGAGAAACTCAAATCCCTCAAACAAGCAGAAATTAATCAAGCAGTAATAAGTGATGAAGGGACTGCGAAACTAATTATGGATATTGGTAATCTAATTGGGGTCATCACTAAAAAAGATGAAGAGATTAATAAACTCAAAACAAGTCTCCAAACAACGACTTCATACTGGACTGATAAGTATGAACTTATCAAAGAAGAGAATGAGAAACTCAAAGAACTTAATAAAACTAAATAAATCTCTCCCTTAACTTCTCATATAAATTATTTAATCTTTGCTGAATAGATACATCTCCACCTTTGTCTGGATGATGAACTCTACTTAATTTGTAATATTCTTTTTTTAATTCTTCGAATGATTTACTTTTTTTTAATGGTTTAAATTCATCATGCCTATCTGATGGATAGACACAGCATTCTACATCATTATCATTTGGTTCATCTCCAAGTAACTTACGGAAGTATTCCCAGAAGGCTGTTCTATCTTTTTTGTACTTGGATTCTTGACGGATTCTTTTTTCTTCTTCACATCTATAACATTTATAATAGGATGCTTGTCCGTGCTTACAATACAGACCTGACCCATATACATCTATGAATCTTTCATTTTCTTCTGGATCATCGTAATATTTTCGTTCGCTATAATGTATTCCCATAAAATAAGATATAGTTATATATTATTGTGATTTAAATTTTAAGTATCATTTTCTATAATTAATCCATAGATAATTTATTCAGTTGGTCTTCATAATATAATTTCATCGCTTGAAATCGTTCTTCTTGTGATTTAATTTTACTACGTAATCCTTCTTCTGTATTTTTATTTTTTTGTAATGAATCTTTCAATTCTGTAATAGTCTGTTCGTAATTTAATTTTTGTTCTTTCATGTCTTCTTCGTGTTGTTCTTCACTGATATAACCCTTACCATCTTTTATATTTTCTAATTCTTCTTCTAAATAACGCTCACTTTCACGCATCATATTTATCATTCTCATATGTTTCTTTTTAGTGATTGTTCCTTCAGTAGTAGTATTATCTCTCTCCCAAGCCCATTCTTCATTTTGTTCGTTTTTTAACCATATATCATATACATTATTATATCCAAGTAATAGTTTATAACACATATTATCTTCTTTCCATGTTGTCTTAAAACAACGTTTAGTATACTTTTTCTTCTCACCAGTCAGTTTAAGATATAAATCATTCACATACTCAAATATCTCTCCTTTCTCAATAGTTGTAAGTTTATTTTCGGACTTCTCCATAGAAATATATAATAATTTAACTTTAAGTGATTATATTTTAACAATTCATTAGTAATTTATAAAAGGGGTATTAAGGTTAACATATTAATGCCCCTATATGAGATTATAAAAAGTCCGAGGAGATTATGAGTTCTCTATATAGAATTATATTTTGAGAGAGGGGGGGGGTATATTATTACCACCCCCCCCCCCTTTTCTATACATCATTTTGATTTCTTTTTCTTTGTTTCAAAGATATCTTTTTCTTTGATTACTTTACTCATAGGTGGAGGAGGAGGCGGAATCTCTACACGATTGAAACGTCTTTGTACTATTGTGGAAATAGGAAGTGCTTTCATTTTAGTTTTCTTTACCATTATTATTTACATATATATTTTTTACTATTGATTTTTATTATATATTATATTATAAAATGTCATTAGTAATCTGTAAGAATAAACCTACAGAAGATGTCGTTGTGTCGGAAGTCAGTAATATTAATAAACCTTATGCGTTTAGGAATTCTATGACTAGTAATCTCGAAATACCAGCTAATTCGCAGATTGCTCTTCAAAGTGCTAAGATTAATATGGACGGATCTATACTCGTAGGTGAAGAAAGAAAAATATTTTACTATTACAATGGTCCCCAAATTGATCCTGATAATATTGATGATACAAAACCAACTAATTTAGATAATAGTCCATCATATCCTTTAAAAGTTCCTCTGTTTGAAGGTTCAAGGTTAAAAAGAGTTACCATTTATCAAATCGCAGAAGAAATAGAAAGAAGTATGAATGAAGTTATCACAAGTCCAAATTTAAAAAATAGATTTACATGTGATGTTAAATTAGACGCAGGGAAGTTTAATGGATTTTCATTTAAGTGGCAAGAAGATATTTTAGGTGCGGGTAATACACAATATGCTCCGCCTGCTGTAGCTACAAGACCTATTGCTAATCCTGCAGGAGAATCTCAATTAGGTATGATTGAAGCAGGGTTCACTAATATTCGCCTATATCAGACTTCTAATGGAGCATTAGGGGACGCTCCTTCATGGATTTATACTGCCGTAGATGGTAAATTCGCTATTAATACTATGAGGGGAGCAACTCGTTCTGCGATTGGTAATGTTCCTCCACTTAATCAAAAAAGAGGACAAGCAATTTTTGATATCACTGCTCCAAGAGTTCAAGGAGCAGCAGCAGGGCGATGCCGATTTTTAGTAGGTCTTAGTCGTGGTAGTCGTTCAACCTATTATAGAGAACAAGATGGTGTCCCAATTGGGGGAATAAGAAACAATCCAAGAATTCGTCCTGAAAGTTTTAGATTAGGGAATGGTTCATCTGCGAGTAGATGGTTTCCTACTTACTTTGACTATGCGGTTGCCTATGATCCTACAACATCATCCACAGCACCAAGACAAGGAAGACTTCGTATCCTTCACTCAGTTGTAAATTCAGCAGATACAGGGGGTGCTACTGGTGCTAATCCTTTCATTAATAGATTTAGACTTAAACCACAAGATATCCCTTATGGTGATGGGACGGGTGGTTCAGCCAATACTGGAGCAGATCCTGCTTTTTTAGCATCTGCGAATTGGGATAACATTCTTGGATATGATTATACAACAAACGCATTAGGTATTGATAAAGTTATCTTTACTTTAGAGGGGGGACGAGTAAAAATTACAGCACAGAACTCTGGAACAGCAACAGATTATGTTATGATAAATTATGATGCTACAAGAAATAAAGATGAATTATTAAAATGTGTAAATATGAATAGTGAATGTCTATTACCACTCGTTGCTCTTAATAATTTTGGTATCACTGATGGAACTGGAAACCCTGCTACAGATAATGAAGTCCTCATAGATAGATTTGATGGGGTGAATGCGAACTGGACTGATTTTAATTTCTTATCAGATGAATTAAGTAAAAATGATTGGGCGAATAGGGTTTATTCTAGTGATTTATCCGCACTACAAGTATACAGACAATTAGATCAAAATAGATCATTCCTTGATTATTCAGGGGTCTTAGCACTGAATAAACCTGGTTTTACATATCCTGGTGCTCAGATAGCATTGGGTCAGGTAGAACAATTTACATTTAAACTACCTGTCATAATTCCTATGCCTGATATGAGATATGGTGGTCATAATGGAATGGCTGTCACTGACGCAAATACAAGTCTTTATTTAGGATTTCCTAATTTAGCACATATAGAAGGAACACTTGATGGTGCGGTTGCTGGAGGATTACAATTCATAGATTCAGTTGAAGTACCTACTCTTATCTCAAGTAAATCAGTATTTGTTAGAATTGAAAATCTAGGTCAAGAGTCTGTCAATGCCTATCAGGGATTACGCAGTAAGATTATTGCTCACCTACCAAGATTTGACGGAGTCCACAATGTTGGTCCGTTATATCTAGAACCTAATAATATGATATATATTGACCTGAAGAACCCTTACCCAATTAGAATTAATTCATTTGATGTATCACTAGTATACACGGATGAAACCTACGCAACCAATTTAACCGGAACGACAATCATATGTTTACATATACGCGAAAAACCACAAACCTCTACCATGGTTAACTAGTTTTTCATCAATTACCTAAATTATGATATCTTTTTTATTACTTTTATAATTACACATAAGTATATAATAGTTTTTTAATGAATAATTTATTATATTATTATTAATATAATGAAATTAGAACAAAGTCTGAATATTGATATTATTGAAGAAAAACCAGTTTTAGCGGACGCAAAAGAAGAGAAACTAGTGATAGATAAAGATGATTTATTAGCAGACGTCCCTCTAGATGATAGTGATATCGAAGCAAATGAAATTGATATGGGCTTTGTAATGAAACCAAAACCCGATATCAGTGATATATTTGATGATAAACCTGTTATTAGTGAAGTAGCAGATGAAGTATCCTCCGTTTCACAAGCAGAACCAGCACCAATAGTCAAGTTAGTAAAAGAAGATGTTCCTATAGTTGAACCAAAAGTTGAACCAAAAAAACAAAAGAAAAAAAGAAAACCCATGTCAGAAGAACATAAGGCGAAACTCGCCATTTCGAGAGAGAAGGCGCTCGCTCGTCGTAAGTATCTTGCCGAACAGAGGAAGATAGAGAAGGCACAGGCACAACTCTTAAAAGATCAAGAGCAATTACTGAAACAAAAAGAAATGGATAAAAAATTAAAAGATTTACAGAATAAAGCAGATTCACTACAAGAACCTACTATTAGTGAGAAAGAACCTCCAAAAACAAAACCACAATCACAATCATTACAAGGATTTAGTATGGAAGATCTAGAGAAGGTACAATTAAATGCGATTATGTCTTACGAAGCAGTGAGAAAAAAACGCAAAGAAGAAAAAAAGAAGAAGCAAGTAGAAGACAAAGCTAAACAGGATATCATGAATACTATCAAGAAAGCATCGCCATCTTGGTATGTAGAAAATAGTCCATATAATGGGATGTTCTAGTAGAACCACCCTGACTTACTTGTTTCTTCGTGTGTTTTGATATAATTAGTGATAAACTCTAGCATAGTTTTTATCTCTTCAACATTCTTTTTTAA
>WLWH01002230.1_pt1 | contig 11184 bp, 6 predicted proteins | sample 6712741 | NCBI WGS metagenome assembly WLWH01 (sample SAMN12718694, study PRJNA515312) | sponge metagenome | isolation source: marine sponge | host: Mycale hentscheli | place: New Zealand: South Island, Marlborough, Capsize Point | collected 2003-05-01 | reverse complement strand
ATCATCTACTAGACATTGAATAAAGAATGCTTTTTGTATTTTAGTTATCATAGTTATTATATTAGTTGACATGGTGAGAATCGAACTCACATTAACCATTATGTCAGATTGTCATGACAGTTTGTCATTACACTAACTCAACACCTCTTAATACAGTAGGTATATTGTTAGTTGCTGTGTAAGATTTGTACTTGATAAAGCAATTCATAGCATTTAGTTTATCTTTCATTATTTCATAAGCAATATCATGATTGTATTCAATAGTGATACCTTTTTTGTTAGTGAATGAGATGATTTGATTTTTACCAATTAGTGATTTTCTGATTACAAATCTTTTAGAATTTAAAGTTGACATAGTTATTATTATTTAAGTTATTATTTATATAGTTATTATCCAGTTAGTTATGAGTTTTGTTTGTAAAGTTTACAAGTGTATAATTATTTATGTATTGTAAAAGTGATGAAAGCTTTAGTCAGTGACTCTTTGTCATGACATTATGACATTATATATTACAAGTGGTAATGTAAGTGTTATTAGTAATTGTAAGAGTTTAATGTGAAAGTTTAATAGTTTGTTTAACATTGTTTAGTTTTTATTAGTTACATTATTATTATCCAAACAGTTTCGAGTTTTGTTTGTAAAAAAAGTGAAACGGTTTAACTGAAAAACACCTAAAAAGGCCCGGAGTGCCAAAAAAAAGTCGGTTTTACTGAGAAAAAGAAAAAAAATAGTGGAGGGGGAACACCATACCCCAAAATATATGACAACTTTTTTATTTTAGTGACAATAGGTAGTTATAATACTATAGTAATACCCTTGTGTCACTATTTGTAAAAATTTCACTTTACCTGTAAGTATATATAGTATAAGAAACTAACTAATTACTATGGCAAACATATCTACTTATCCTATCGGTACTCCAGCTCAAGGAGATTTAATACCAGGAACTCAAAAATATACCGATGCTAACGGCAAAACAGAAAATCTAACTAGAAACTTTACGGTTGCGCAACTAGCAGCGTTTGCTAATTCATATAGTTTAGGTTATACGGTTTATTCAGCACAACTTACCGCTGGAGCTGGAGCAGCACCGACCGCAACTATTTTACAAAACACAACTGGTCTGACATTTACATGGTCAAGAATAGGTTCAGGACAATTTGTCGCTACTGTGGCAGGAACACCTTTTGTAGCAAATAAGTTTTGGGCAATGGTTTCAGCAAAAGGATCTGAGTTTCCCTCTGTAGTACGCACAGGTGATAATACAGCTAGAGTAGATAACATACTATGTAATACCGCTGCAGCTGTAGATGGAATTACTGAAGGATTTATAGAAATTAGAATATACTCATAACACATGGCAAGAATAAGTTCGTATCCATTTGATACAACTGTTACTGACAATGATGCATGGATAGGCACACAATCCAGTAATAGACAAACAAAACAATTCACTGCATCTGCAGTAGCGACTTATCTTAACATTAATGCTAAAGTTAATATTGGTGGACAAATGTCCTTTAAATGGTCTGACACACAAAACGGTGGACTTGGTACAATATCTAAAACTGGTGGCGGTGGATCAGGTGCTGCATTTAACACACTAACATCGATACGTCTTGCTAAAACAGAACTTAACGGACAGAACGTGGTTAAGTTTATAGAGTATATAATCGGTAAACCTATACTTATAGGACAAGGTGATCAAATTAGTCAATTTGGTCATTATACATTAGACACGTATGCAGTTGATCCAGCTGATGCTAATTATTATATTGCTACATTAACTTTTATAGGTGGCAACGGTGTAGTTGCTCAACAAGGTACTCAATATACTATTATACACTTTAACATAAGCGGTGGAGCTGGTTCAAGTGTAAGACAAGACTTTGGTTCTTCTAACCAATGGGTCATTAATAATACAACAGGTAAAGCGACTCCTTCAGTAACACTGGTAAACGCTCAAGAAGAAATTATACACGGATGTGTAGATTATACTAACGCAACAACAATAACAGTAGACTTTGATATAAACGTAACAGGGTCTTCATTTTTAAACTAACTAACAAAATAAATTATGGCTATTAATTATTATTGCTCTATAGCACTGCAAGGATCAAATCTGGAATTTAACAAAAACCAGTTGATACAACCAGTTATGGAAAACTCAGCTGCTCAGCCAGCGTCGCCAGTTGAAGGTCAAATGTATTTTGACACAACTGTTGGTGATAAAACAATGTACTTCTACAATGGATCTGCATGGATAGAAATGGATGGAACCGGTTCTGGTGTAACAAGTTTCACAAATGCTAACGGAACTTTTATATCAGCTACTACAGCTAACACATCTGCAACAGGTGCTGTTACAATGGGAACAATAGATCTTTCTGCAAGTGGATCACCTGATAACACTAAGTTTTTAAGAGGTGATAACGTGTGGGCAGTTCCTGCTGGACAATATACTTCATGGAGCTTAGAAGCAGACAGTGGTACAGCTGTAGATATAACTGATGGATTAAGAGTAGATTTTACAGGTGGAACAGGTATAAGCACTACAGTTGCCTCTGCTACTCCAAACACATTAACTATAGATCTTGCTAATACTGCTGTAACCGCAGGCTCTTATACAAACGCATCGTTAACAGTAGATGCACAAGGTCGTTTAACAGCTGCTTCTTCTGGAACTGCACCGGTTACAAATGTAACAGCAGGTGCTGGTCTTGTAGAAAGTGGAGCTGCAACAACACCTACAATAAGTGTAGATTACGTAGGTGGAGGAAACATTATTGACGCTGCTGGTGCTGGTACTACTATAGTTACTGCAGATAAAATATTATATGAAGATGCTACAGATACAACAGTAAAAGAAATTGCTGTATCTAGTTTAATAGCTTTAGCGCCTAACACACAAGAGACATATACATTACCAGTTGCTGCTGGCGGTGGTAACAGTGCTGTTCTTAATTTAACAGCTGGTGGTTCTGGTTCAGGTGTTAAATCTAGCGTAACAATAAACGGTACTACAAATGAAGTAGAGATATCAGAATCTACTGGTAATAACGGTAGTGTTACTGTTGGTTTACCTAATAGTGTTGTACTTGCTACAGCATTGACAATAAACGGAACAGGCGCGTCAGCGTTAAATATCGGTAGTGGTAAAGCACAAACCGCTGCAACAGTAGGCGCTGATCCTGATGCAACGTTAACAACAAAAGGTTATGTTGATGGATTAGTTTCAGGTGGTTTAACTTTTAAAGGAACATTTAGAGCTGATAGTGGTTTAATATTATCAGGAGATAATAATGGTTCTTATATATACAATTGTCCAGGAGGCGCAGGAACTAGAGTTGCTGTAAGTGTTGGAGATTACTATGTAGTTGCAACTGCTGGTGGATCTTTCTACTGTTCTGGTGACACACTAGATATTGGTGATTCTATTATTGGTGTTACAGCTTCTGCTGCTGACAACTCAGTAGTTGGTGATTGGTCAGTTGTTCAGTCTGATGAAGGTGTTGTTAGTTTTACAAATGCTAACGGTACTTACGTTTCTGCTAGCACAGTAAACACTAACGCTACTGGAGCGGTTACAATGGGTACAATAGATTTATCCGCTGTAGATGGAACTTCAGGAACAGGAACTAGATTTTTAAGTAAAGATAATACTTGGGATGTACCTAGTTATACAACAGCAAGAGCTGCGGGAATAGGTTTAAGTTTAAATGGGAACACTATAGATGCAAACGTTGACGGAACAAACTCAGTCGCGGCTAACGCTTCTAGTTCTACAGCATCTAGAACATATAAAGTTCAAGTTGATGCAAGTGATAAACTAGTAGTTAACGTACCATGGTCAGATACAACAGGTGCTGTGACAAGCGTAGATGAATCTACAACTAATAATCAAAAAGGTATAATAGTTAATCCAACAACCGGAGCTGTAAAAGTTGGTTTAAACATAGTTGGTCAAACAGAGTTAACTAGTTTAGTTGCTGCAGATGATTTCCTTGTGTATGACGCAAGTACAACTACAAACAAAAGAGTTGGCTTTGATACTCTTAAAGCTGCTGTTGGTGGAAATGAAACAATAACACTTTCAGGTGATGTATCAGGTTCTGGTGACACAAGTATTACGACTACTATTGGAGCTGATAAAGTTCTTGGTTCGATGCTTAACGATAATGTTATATCTAGTCAAACAGCTATAGGTACTGTTGTTGCTACTGATGAATTATTAATATCAGACGCTGGAACAATTAAAAGAGCTGATGTAAGCCAATTAGCAGATGTTATACACGCTGCAAACGGTTACGCGGTAACTTTAACTTCATTTGGTAACGTAACTCACAACTTAAATTCATTTGATGTTGTAGTTCAGTTATACGATGATACTACAAAAGAAACAGTACAAGCTTGTGTAGATAGAACTTCTGTAAATGTAGTTGCTGTATCTGGAAGCTCTTTCCCTGCTGGAAACATTAGAGTGCTAGTTTCTAAAGTATCGTAATAAAATTTAATCAAATTTAATTAATAAATAAACTAAATATAAATGGCAGTACAATATTGTAATTATGACATAAAAGGCACTTTAGCTGTAACTGGAACTTCTGCTTTAGCAGGTACTGTTACTATAACTGAATCTACTGTTAATCCATTATTAAACATATACAATACATCAAACGGATCTGGCGCAACTATTAGATTTAGTGATACTGCTGCTCAAAGTCAAGTAGGAAATCTAACGTTTTACCACGCCGACTCAGCATCACAAGGTGGTGGAGCTTCATTTCATTTTGCAAGTGAGCCAGATACTGTATTAGTTGTTGGTAGTAGTTCTGTTAATGGTAGATTTGTAGCTAAGTCTGCTGGTTCTGTAGGTGAAGTTGATTATGGGTTTTATGACGATGTTAATACTGGTATGGTTAGAACTTCAGCTGACAATGTCTCATTAGTAGCAGGAGGAGTGGCTGGTGTAGGAGTAGGTAGTACAGCTGTTTCATTAAAATATGCTGGAACTACTAAATTAACAACTTTAAACACAGGTGTACAAATTGCCGGTGACGGAACTTTTTCAGGTGACATTTACGCTTCATCTAGCTCTAGTACTATTGGCACTCCAAGAATAATAATGCAATCTGATGGTACTTTAGATTGGGGACAAGCATATGACTATGGCACTTTAACTTGGAACACAGGTTATGCTTTAATGTATGGCCAGTCTGGTAAAGGTATTAAATTTGCAACAAACGGTAGCACAACAGCTTTAACTTTAGACACATCACAAAACGCAACTTTTGCAGGTGATATAACAGTTTCAGGAGGAGATATTACTTTAGGTGGTACTGGTAGAATTACAGGCGTTGACACAGTGTCAGCGGGTACAGATGCGGCTAATAAAGACTATGTAGACACTGCTGTTAGTGGTATAAGTAGTGGCGTTACTTCTATAGCTACTACAAACGGTATTACGGGTGGTACAATAACATCAACAGGAACTATTCAAGTAGATAGTACAGTAGTAAGAACTACAGGCGCACAAACAATAGGTGGTGTTAAATCATTTTCTACTTATATAGGAATGCAAGAAGATCATTATGTAAACTATAGTTTTGAAATGATTGATAATGCGACTCCTCAATACATATTGTTATGTAGAAATACATCAAACAATGATATTAATGGTGTTATCCGTATGGACAGAACATCAGGAAATTGGCAATCAGCTTCTGTAGAAGTTATAGTATCAGCGGGAAGTGGAGCAATGTATGGAGGTACTTTGCGTACTCTTCAAGTTACACAAAGTTCAGAAGATTACAGACTAATTTCTTGTACATACAATAGCATTAGTTATATTGCTATTAAGTATTCAGGTAACAGTTATCCAGAAACATCAGGTGCTTATTTTACAGGCCGTGCAAAAATAAGTGCAGGAACACTATTTCAAGTTGTTTCATCAGGAGTTTCAAATGAAGCTTCTTTTGGAGGCACTACCGAGTCTTATAATGAAGTAGACAGTTTTGTAATAAGTGGTGATGCTACTATCTCAGGCGGTGATATTACACTAGGAGGCACAGGAAGAATACAAGGTGTTGATACAGTATCAGCAAGTACAGATGCTGCTAATAAAACATATGTAGACAACGCTATATCTGGCGTACCTCAAGGTACAGTAACTGGAAGTGGTCAAAACTTAAGGCTTGCTTTGTGGGATGGTAGTAGCAGTATAGGTTCTGATGGTGATTTTACATATAATGGAGATACCATATTTACAACTAAACTTAGTGTCCAAAATCAGATAAATACAAACTCTGCTAACTTAGAAATTAATTATGCAAATGGAGATGGAACCACTACTAGTTTCAAAAACTTTGATATTAGAGATGGTAAAAACGGTCAAGTAGCCCAATTTGTTGGGTCTACAAAGCAAACAACGCTTTATGGTAATTTAACAATTGGAGGTTCGGATGTTTTTATGCCGGGAAGCATATTTCACACAGGCGATTCAAATACTTATTTTGGATTTCATGGAAATGATTTATGGAGAGTAGTAACAGGTGGTAGCGAAAGACTAGAAGTAAGTAATAGTGGATTAAAACTAGGTAATACTGGTGCTACAGTTAGTTCAATATTAGATCAAAACGATTTAGGTAGTAACAGTGACACTGCGCTAGCTACACAACAAAGTATTAAAGCTTATGTTGATGCACAAATACAAACAATACCTTCTGGTTTAAATTTTCAAGGTAACTGGAACGCAAGTACAAACTCACCTACTTTAGTTAGTGGAACTGGTACACCTGGTTTTTATTACAATGTATCTGTTGCTGGTAGCACAAACTTAGATGGTGAAACTGATTGGCAAGTTGGTGATTGGGCTGTATTTGTAGAAGCTGGCGTAACTGATAAATGGGAAAAAATTGATAATACTTCTGCGTTAACAGGTGTTGGGGTTTCTGGAAGAGTAACATTTTGGAACGGTACAAACACACTAAGTAGTGATGGTGATTTTACTTATAACAGCACTACAAACGTGTTAACTATAGGTGGATATGATTCAACCGGGTGGAGCGATGCTTATAATAATACAATAACAGCATTTAGCGCAACTAGCGGTTCTACAACTGTGCTTACACTTACACAAAGAGATGGTGGTACTATAACTACATCATTTGTTAATCCACAAGGTACAGTAACAGGTACTGGTACTAATAATAGAATAGCTTTGTGGAACGGAACTACAGCTATTGATTCTGATTCTGATTTTTATGTAGATGGAGATACCATATTTACAACTAATTTAGAAGCTAATGGAAATATTTCCGTAGCAGATGATATAAATATAACAAACGCAGGTGGAGTTGTTAGTTTTACTGGAAGTGGATATATAGGTGCTGCTGATAATTTTTACGTAGGTGGAGCTTCAAATGGAACTGATCATACTTATATAGGAGATAATGGTAGAAATGTTACAATATATAATGGAGCAACTTTAACAATAAGTGGAGCTTTAAATTTACAAACATTATCAAACGCAACAACTGACACAAATGCATTTTTAGTATCAGACAGCGGTGAAGTTAAATATAGAACAGGTTCACAATTACTAAGTGATATCGGTGGCGCACCCGCAACAGGTGGTTCTTACTTGCCATTAGCAGCTGGATCAGGTTCTCCTTTAACTGGAGATTTATATCTTGACGATGGATCAGGAGCGTCTCCTTCAATATATCTTAAAAACGGAAGTGATAATTATTGGAGACTTGTAAATGGCTCTACAGGTATTTTAACTTTAAAAGAAGGTACTACAGATAAATTAACTTTTGCCGCTGGCGGTAATGCAACTTTTGCAGGTGATATTACTAGCAATGGTTTAACAGTTGACTATACAGGTAATCGTACTGGTGATGCTGGTATTTTAGTAACTAACGATGGAAGTGATTGGGGTATAAAAGTAGATAAAGACGGCACAACCGATTATGGTATCTTATCGCAAACAGACGGTGAGAACGCTATTGTTGTAAGAAACGCAGCAGGTACTACTAATATACAATTACAAGGTGATGGTGATGCAACTTTTGCAGGAAATGTTACAGCTACTAACATATTAACAGTAGCAGGCGCGGCAACAGGTAGTCCATTTTTACAATTTACACAAGGAGGAACTCAAAAATCATATATTCAATATGTAGATTCTGGAGATTCTTTTGAATTACAAAGTGACAATCAATTTGTAGTTAGGACTGGTGGAAGCACTACTGCTTTAACTATTAACTCTTCCCAAAACGCAACTTTTGCAGGGTCTTTAGATGTTAATGGAACAGGTAACAATACGTTTACTGGTAATATTTTAATAGACAATGCTGCTCCAATAATCCAAACTAATTCTAGCAACAACGCTTCGGGTCTTAGAATAAATGTTACTGGAATATCAGATAGCACCAACAATTTATTTAGAATACAAAGAGCAGGTACAACTGTGCTTGATATTAGAGGTAATTCTAACGCAATTTTTTCAGGAGACGTAACAGTTGCAGGTGGTATAAACGTATCTTCACCTGGCTCAAGCTTTTATACTACTTTTAAATCTGCAAATGATTATGTTATTGGATTAAAAGATTCTGCAAATACCATGCAATGGTGGTTAAAAACATACACAGACGGTAGGTTTGCATTACATGAAAATGGCGGTAGTGATACATTTACTATAGCAGCAGGCGGCAACGCAACTTTTGCAGGTGATCTAACAGTATCTGGCGGTGATATTTCACTTGGAGGAACTGGTCGTATACAAGGAATAGACACGGTAAGCGCTGGAACTGATGCAGCTAATAAAGACTACGTAGACACTGCTGTAGCAGGTTCAGGCTCAGGTACAGTTACAAGTGTTAGTTCTTCAACTACATCACAACTTACTGTTTCACAAAGCTCACCAGCTCCAGCTTTAAGTATAGTTACTGCAGCTGTTACAAATGGTGGAACTGCTTTAGCAACTGGTAATCAAATATATGATTGGGGTGTTGCTGCGTTTGCACCTATAGTAAGCGGTGGTTATTTACCATTAGCTGGTAATACTACGGCAACAGCTCTAACTGGTGATGTTTACTTTGCAAACCAACAACAAGCAAGGTTTCTAACGTCATCCAACGCCGTTGGTTTAAGACTGCAAACAAGTGGTACCAGTAGCTTTATAGATAATGAAAATGGAGATATGTATATCAGGCAAGAAGCCGACAATAATGATATGATATTTCAAGCTGATGATGGTTCAGGTGGCAATGCTACATATTTTAAATTAGATGGCAGTGCCAGATCTATAGTTGTAACAGCAGATTTAGGAGTGTACCATAATGATGGTATTGCATCAAGATTTGGTGATGCTGGTGACCTTCAAATATATCACGACGGAAGCAATAGTTATATAAAAGAAGGAGGAACAGGAGAGTTAATAATTTCATCCGGAACTGTTTTAAGATTACGATCTGACGCTAGTCCTACAGGTGAAGAGTATATTAATTGCACTAGAGACGGTGCGGTTGCTCTTTTTTATAATAATGTTGAAAAATTCCATACTAGCTCCTCTGGTGTTGATGTACTAGGAGATCTTACTGTAGATACAACCGCGGTTATTGATGGAGCAACAACAATAAATGGACAATTAAATCAAAATGGAGATATAAAACTTGGCGCTTCAGCTAGTATTATATTAGATGATACGCCAACAGGACAAACAACAAGTGGAAGTGGTACAATAGTTGAATGGTCAGTTTCTGAATCAACTACCGCAGGTACTTTATATGTTGTTAAAACAAACGGTGGTTGGACAACAGCTGATGCTGACAGTGAGGCTAAATCAACAGCTATGGCTGCAATAGCGTTAGGAGGAAACGCAACATCTGGTATGTTGCTGCAAGGTTTCTTTTATAAAGCAAGTCATGGATTTGTTATTGGATCGCCACTATATATATCTAATACGGCTGGCGCTTTTTCTAATACTAGACCAACTGGAACAGGTGATTATGTAAGAATAATAGGTTATGCAACAAGTACTAATTATATATATTTTGATCCTGATAAAACTTGGGTTAAAATAGATTAAAATAAAACTATGCCAACAGTAAACGCAACTAAATACGCTATAATAGGAAGTAGTTATGGTAGCAGCTTTACAACAGCTAGACAGACAGGTAACTTTGCTACAAATCAACCTTCAGGATATACATCAGGTGTATTTATGAGTCGTATTACTGGTAAAGCTGGAACTGTATATAGAATATCAAGGTTTTTTATGGCTTTTGATTTGTCTGCATATAGTGGGCAAATTATAACAAACTTAACTTTAACTTTTAGATCAACAACAAATACAAGCTCAGGTGGGTTAGGAATTGCGCTTTTAAAACACACAGCGCAAGGTAGCGGAACTAGTTTTAGCAACGCTACTACAAGTGAGTTTTATTCAGACGTAGATTTTAGCACAATTTATAGCACAGGTATACCTTATTTTAGTGACGCAAACGCTAACAATACACAAACGCTTAGTTCAGGCGCAATGACAGACGCTAGCTCTGGTTCATTAAGAATTGTTATGGTGCAAAGTGATAATGATTATTCTAACTCCGCGCCAACATCTACAACTGATGATAAAGGTGTATTATCTACATCTTCTGGTGTTCAAAGTGGTTATATACCTTATTTAACCTTTACAGCAACACCTGCTGGTTGGACTGATGGTGATGTAAATAATGTTCCTAACGCTAATATTAATACTGTAAATAGTGTAGCTAAAACTGACATAAAGTATGTAAATAATGTACAGGGTGGATTTGAAATAGTTCTTAAAAATAGCGCAACTAATCCTACGCAAACTATACTTGCTTATACAAATATAAATCCTTCGTATAGTATAACTGATGGAGATTCTGTATTTGAAGATGTTAATTTAGACGATCCTTTTGACGGTGGAGATGATACTTGGTATTGGGCTAATCCTAATTGTAGCTTCGGCGTTGCGTATGCTACTATAGATGGAGATGGTGAATTAAGCAATACAGGTTGTATACAACCTTAGCAAGTAAAAATGATATAAAACAAGTGATAATACAAATATACCCGGCTCGGGAAGAGCGATAACCAAATGTTAACTTAAAACCAAAACCAATGACATTTTATTACCAGACTAGTTCGTGGAG
>WLWH01002229.1_pt1 | contig 11187 bp, 9 predicted proteins | sample 6712741 | NCBI WGS metagenome assembly WLWH01 (sample SAMN12718694, study PRJNA515312) | sponge metagenome | isolation source: marine sponge | host: Mycale hentscheli | place: New Zealand: South Island, Marlborough, Capsize Point | collected 2003-05-01 | reverse complement strand
CGGTGAAAGTAACTGAAATGGGAAAGGGTGTCTACCTAGAAACAACCGAAGAAGGAATTGCCGTCAAGGTTAAGGAAGGCGAAAGAATATACCTTTCTGGAAAAAATATTTACCCCAAAAATACTAAACTAGAAAAAGGTAATACTATTAAGTTTAAAATAGATTTAGGTGAAGGGATAGTGAAAAACAAAGTAGATGGACATCAATATCTCGTAGAATTCACCGGTGATCGCCAAGGTCAAACCGGAACTTATCACCAAAATAGTCTGGAATTTATCAGTCATATGACTAGTAAGAATACCGATCTTATCTGTGGTGAAGTTAAGAAATCGGAAACCAAAGGTCTAAAAATAAATGAAAATGCGATCAGAGTGTTAATTCCAAACATAGAACAGGAGGTTCCGCTTTTTATCTTATATCGGGCACTTGGTCTAGTCAGTGATCAAGTGATTATCAACCAGATATTAGGAACTAGCCAAGATAATAAATTAACCGAAAAATATCATGACATGTTGCTACCATCCATTATGGAAGCCCGTTATGTTACTAGTCAACAAATGGCACTTAGTGTTTTAAAGGCCCTAATGAACCAGGTGAGTCTATCAGAAACCAGTAGTGATACATCTAATCAGATATCCAATGATTTAATAGAAACTCTAACGGATTACCTTTTACCACACGTCGGCATTGATTTTAAATACAAGACCTGCTATCTTAGTTACATGGTCAGAGAAACCCTTGATGTTATGATTGGATTGAAAAGGACGACCGATCGGGATAGCTATCTAGTTAAAAGGGTAGATATCTCAGCATTTTTAATTGCTCAATTATTTCGTGATTTGTATTTCCGTCTGAACACCGACATTAGAGATAATATTAACAAAAGTTGTAGTAATTTGGCTAGGGAAAGAGAAGGTAGTGTCACTCTAGAAAATAATATTACCCTTCAAAACATCACCAATCTAGTAAATTACCGTCTAATTGACGATGGGATGATGTATGCTTTTAGAAATTGCTGGGGCATGAAAAATTCTAGGAGTTGTAAAGAAGGGGTCGTTCAGGACCTTGATATTATTTCTGCCTTTGGAACCTTTTCCCATCTAAGACGTATTAATACTCCAATCCCGAAAAGTGCCAAAATGAGAGAACCTCATTCTCTTCACGCCAGTAGTTGGGGTATTATGTGTCCTACTGAAACACCAGATGGTGGTAATGTTGGATTACATAAACATCTTTCTACTTCTACTATTATTACAAAAGGATGTTCTGGAAGACCATATATAAAGTATATGCGAAAATTAGGTGTAAAATTAATCGAAGAATGTTCTTTAAATTATATGAAATATACTACAAAGGTTTTTGTAAATGGTTCTTGGATTGGATGTACACATAATCCATTAAAAATTATAAATATTATGAAATTACATCGTAGAAATCAAATGATTGATATTTATACTAGTATTGCGTTTAACTTCAAGCTTAATGAAATTTCTGTTTGTACAGACGCTGGACGCCCAATGAGACCATTATTTTATTTGATGAATGGAGAGATTTCTTATGAACGAGATAATGTTCTTGACGCATATAAAAATAATCAAATTACATGGAATAATATTATTAAGGGATTTAATAATCAAGGAAAGGATATGTTAGAAGACGAATGTAGTATAAATGTTACAGAAAAATCTATTGAATCTCTTGTTAGAAACGCGTCTGTTATAGATTATTTAGATACTCCAGAAGCAAATGGTATGATGTTAGCACATTCAAGAGACAAACGAGAAGAATATACAATTAAAAGAGTGACACATTGTGAAATACATCCTTCTTTAATATTAGGGTTAATGGCAAATCAAATTATTTATCCTGAAAATAATCCTTATCCTCGAGATGCATTCTCTTGTGGTCAATCTAAACAAGGCGTATCTTTATACAATTCAAATTATCATACTAGATTTGATAAGTCTTGTTTTATTTTAAATTATGGACAAATTCCATTAACTAAAAGTAGATATTTAAAATACGCTACACAGGAAGAACATCCATATGGGGAAAATGCAATTGTTGCAATTATGTGTTATTCAGGATATAATGTAGAAGATGCTGTTATTATTAATGAAGGTGCATTAAAGAGAGGATTATTTAGAACAACATACTATAATACTTATCAAGCTTTTGAAGAAATGGAAAAAATGGGAAGTGTAACTGTAGAAAAAAAATTTATGAATGTTGTTGATAATAATGTAATTGGATTAAAAGCCGGTTATGATTATACACAATTAGATGAAATATCAGGTATTGTAAAAGAAAATACTATTGTTACTGATAAATCTGTTATTATTGGTATGGGAACAAATAGTGTTGATCATATAGATACTTACATTGATAATTCAGTTTATGCAAAAAAAGGACAAGTTGGTATTGTAGATAAAGCATTTATGACTGAAGGAGAAGAAGGTAAAAGGATAGCAAAAGTTAGAATTAGAGGAGTAAGAATTCCGGCGATTGGTGACAAGTTTTGTTCAAGAGCAGGACAGAAAGGTACAATAGGTATAATTCTTCCCGAAGCCGATATGCCTTGTACAGAAGATGGTATTCGTCCAGATATTATTGTAAATCCACATGCAATGCCTTCAAGAATGACTATTGGTCATCTTGTAGAAACTTTAACAAGTAAAACAGCTTGTCTTTATGGAGGATTTGGTGATTGTACTGCATTTACAAATAAAGGTCCAAAACACAAGGAATATGGAGAAATGCTTACACACCAAGGTTATCATTCAACTGGTAATCAAATATTATATAATGGTATGACCGGAGAACAATTGGAAACTGAAATTTATTTCGGACCCACATATTATTTAAGATTAAAACATATGCCCAAGGACAAAATTAATTATAGAGCAAGAGGTCCTAGAACTGCTTTGACTAGACAAACTGTTCAAGGTAGAGCAAATGATGGTGGCTTGAGAATAGGAGAAATGGACAGGGATTGTTTAATCGCACATGGTATGAGTGGATTTATTAAAGAATCTATGATGGTAAGAGGTGATGAATATTATATGGCTATATGTAATAAAACAGGTTCTATAGCTGTTTATAATGAAAATAATAATATTTTCTTAAGTCCTATGGCAGATGGACCTGTTAAATTTGTAGGCAATCTTGTAGAAGATTTAAATATTGTTAATATTAGTAAATATGGTAGAGATTTTAGTGTTATTAGAGTTCCATACGCATTTAAATTATTAATGCAAGAACTTCAATCAATGAATGTTCAAATGAGAATTATTACTGAAGATAATGTTGATCAATTGATGTCATTAACAAAAGGCGATGATATTGAAAAATTAACTGGTAATAGTAGCACAGAAAATCAAGTATTTATTAATGTGGAACAAGTAAGAAATTTTGTTAAATCACAAAATATGCAACTTAAAAATAAAGAAGCTCCTGTTATTAAAGAAAAAACACCAGAAGCAGAGGTTACACCCGTTCCTGATTGGATTCCAGAACAACCTCTTTATGGTGAAACAGAAGACCCAATGGTTGATGGAACAGATGTTCAAGTTGATCTTAAAAAAGGGGAATTCAGATTCAATAATGGCGATGTTGTTGTATTCGCAACAGACACAGAACCTAGATATAGATATAAAATTATTGATTTTGATGAAGAAGAAATGGGATATATTACACAAGCAATTGAAGGTCCATTTGAAGGTAAATATAGAGATTCATATAGTAATGACCTTGAAACTCCTCCAGCAAGTCCTGATTATGGTCCAGTAAGTCCTGATTATGGTCCCGTAAGTCCTGATTATAACCCATTTGAACCACCAAAAGATAAAACTCCTGATAGTCCTGATTTTTCTACTTGGTTAAAAAAAGAAGAAGCTAAAAAATTAGCAGAAAAAGAAGGTTTCAAAGAATATTCTACTGCACATAGAGATACACCAACACCTACACCAACACCAGAATCCAGTGATGTTCCTGAAATAGATGGTAATGAAAGATTAAAACAACAAGAAGAATATACACAAAAAAGACAAGAACGATATGAAAAAGCAGTAGAAGAAGATAGAACTCCTTCAGTTGAAACACCAGAAGAATCATTAGAATATGAAAGAGAAATTGGCAGTGCTGAAGGTGCAAAAGAAGAAGAAACGGAAAAAATATTAAAAACAGTTACATCATTAAGCAAAGAAAACACAGAAGGATTAAAGTTATTGTTACCTGAAAAGGAAGAAGAAGTCAAAAAAGAAGACGAAGATGATTCTAGTGTAACAAAGAAAATTATTTAATTGATATTATATAAAATTGAAAAATATATAAAATCAATTATATTAATATAGATAATGAGTCAGAAAGCCACAAATAGTCAAACGATTTCAAAAATATTTACATCTAGAAAAATAATTTTAGATTTAGCAAAAGAAAGAGGATTTAATATTGATGATTATGAAAACTTTACAATTCATGAAATACAAATTTTGAAAGAAAATAAACAATTAGATATGTTATTAACAAATAATGATACAGGTAAAAAAATATACTATAAATATCATCTTGTAACAAAATTAAGAGGTCCTCACGTTCAAGATTATGTAGAAGATTTGTATCAAGTAGAAGAAATTTTAAGTGAAGAAGATGATTTAGTAATTGTAACAAAGGACGAACCTAATGTAGCGTTAAAAAATTTATTAAAAATGGAATTTACCAAAAATAACTATTATGTTAATGTCTATAATTTTCACAACTATTTGTTTAATATTTTAAAAAATAATTTGGTTCCTCATCATGAAATACTTACGGAAACTAAAAAAAAAGAATTGGCCCTAGAATATAATATAGTAAAGGAATCACAATGGCCAGAAATATCAAGATTTGATCCTCCAGCAATGGCAATAGGATTAAGACCTGGACAAGTAACTGAAATTACCAGAAAAAGTCCAACCTCTCTAGATACAAAATATTACAGATTATGTGTAGACCCACATTTAAAATAAAGTATTTTATTATATAAAATGAGCGAACCGAAACAATTAGAATCAAAGCTAAAAACATTACGCTTTAGATGGAATAATGCAACAAAACAATACATAAATACCTATCCTCAGGCGGCATTAGGATTAGATAAAACACAAAATAGTCGAAATTATCAATCCGTATTATCAACAAAAAAAGATATTAATTTATTACAAGCTACATTAAATGGATTACTTCAAACAACTGGATCTTATATCGAATCACAAGATACTAGGATTAATTTAATGAAAAAAAAATATAATAAGGACAAATTAGAGTTAGTTACGGAAAATAGTAAAAATAAATCGGGTAAGCCAATGAAAATAGATAAATATAATGAAAATAGTAAAGCTTATATCTTATCTAGTTATTATACAATAGGTATATTATCAATTTCTTATTTTATTTATAAACAATTAAAACAATAAATGTTTTTCTGTGTCTAATTTATAAATAAATGTTCAAACAAGGAGAAAAATTTAAAAACTCACAAAAAAAATATAAAGCATTAGTGAAAAAATATCATCAAAATTTAATTTCTTTGAATCAACTTAATATAGTTGATAATCTTAAATCTAAGAAGTTTTCAAATATAAATGAAGCATTTACAGGAGCATCAATGAATAAAGTAGAAGAAAAAAATTTAGCAGAAAAACAAAAAATAACCAAATTAGAAGGAGAATTTAATAATGATATGCAACAATATGTTACAAAATATAAAGTATATTTGAAGGAGTTAGCATCTAGACAAACATCATTAAATAGTAGATTGAAAAATAAGGTTGTCAAATATAATAGTGATTATTATTATATAAATAATACAGGAACAGCCCGCCAATTTACTGATGCTGCTTGGAGTGCTAAGGATAACAGTTGTCCTAATTCAAACACAATTGTCAGTGCTACAGATTTTAGCAGATTATCTTTAGGTCCTCCAATGAATGTTGGAGAATTATGTAGAAGTGGAGGATACAATGCAAAAGACCAAAGTAGTGGTAGTTCAGCATGGGTTGATAATTTAGGATATAAACATCTTTATACTGATTTTATAAATAAAAATAGCACTTGTCCTTCAGATACTGTTACAGTTACAGGTGTGCAATTCAATGCAATACCAACAGGAAAAAATTATGGTCCCTCGGATACTTGTAATACAATGAGTTTAGATTCTCCTGTTTATGACCAATTAGTTGTATTAAATCAAAAAATGATATCAGGTGTTACAGCAATGAAAGGAGAAGTAAATAAAATGGCAGGAGAAGATATAACATTAGATAAAAATATTGAAAATCAAAAAAAAATATTATCAAACACATACAATAAATTAAAGAAAGAGCAAGAAAAAATTAAAAAAATGAAAAATGATATTGCACAATATCGTGCTGAAGTAGAAGATCAAAATTTATCAGTTCCTTCTGTTCAAATGCATCATTTAATATGGGTAGTTATGGGTGGTGCTTTTATAGCAACTGCTATCTATAATTCAAAATAATCTAATTAACTTTTTTATCTCTATATATTAGATATAAAATGGTTTTTAGCAAACTTTTAGACAATTTATCTGCTTTATTATCACCTAATGGTAATAAGGAACCATCACCAAATAATCAATTAAATGTCAAAATAGTAAATGAGTTACAACAAGGTATGGCATTACTAAGTAATAGAAAAGAACAAATTGATAAATTAAGAAATAGAATGAAATTAATAGAAAACTTAGATGGATTTGCAGAAGGTAAACAGCGATTGCAGTCAACATCCAAAAAAGAATTAGATATATTAAAAGACTTGGAACTAAAATACAATCAAAAATTAAGTGCATATTCAACAAGTTATAAATCATTTATGGAAGAATATCAAAAAGGTGTAAATGATGTAAAAAAATGTAAATCTGATTGCATTAAAAATATACCTAGAGGGTCATCCTCCTGGTCTTTTAAAAGACAATCTTGTCAAGCAGGTTGTGATTTGAAAGGACCATATGTTCAACCTTGTGAAAATACATATAAAAAACAGAGAGGAGCAGGTGGAACTTGTGATACTGTAACAAAAGGACGATGTGAAAATGGAAATGTAGTATTAGGAGCAACCGAAGTTACAAGTATAAACTATGCAGATTCAAATAATGTAACAATTAAAGATGGATGTTGTGCGTGTGGTGGTGGTGCGGGTGGACCACCATCAACAATGGTTCGTGGTAAAAAAATAACAAATTGTAATCAAATTTCAGGTGCTCTTGGCTATCAAATAGGACAACCTTGGGTATCTACTGCATGTAATAATGCAAGAGTAGATACTTTTGCAGCAAATAAAAATTTACATACCAAATATACTCAATTATCTGCTCAAAACCAAGAATTAATTGATAGTGCTCAAAAGATATTTGACAAAATTCAAAAATTAAGTAAAACTGATTTAAAAATCCAAAATGATTTGGATACAAAAGATTTTGATTTAAAAAATCAATTAGCAGAATATGGAACATTATACGCAGATATTATTGCTAGACAAGGAAAAAAAGATCAAACTATGGATGGTCAATTAGAAGATATTCGTTACAAAGAAGACAGTCAACAATTACAATTATTGATATGGACAGGTTTAGCAATTTTGACTATTTTATTTGCCATTCAAAGAATGAGAAAATAATTTTATAGCTATTTATTATATACTAGAATGTTTACAAGTACAAATATACCACAAAATATGGATAGATCAGCAATGACAAGCGACCAAAGAACTCAGTTCGCCGCACAGCATCCTGCATTACTTGGTCAAAAACATCAAGTTACTATAAAAAATTTAAAGGACCTACAAGATGTTGAAAAATATATGTTTAATAATTTACAATCTTTAAACAAATCATCGCCTGATTCTGTTCAAGAAAGTCAAATGATAAAAACTCGACTTGATGAACTAAGCACAACTAGAATGGCTTTATTCAAACAACTAAAAACTATGTATAAAGACCAACAAAGACAAACTTCAGATAGTAGAGGAAACTTAGCCGATCAATTAACTATGACAAAGGTTGTAGAAAATGAATTAGATAATGCAAAAAAAGAATTATCTGCTTTAGAACAAGAAAGATTAAATAAAAAAAGACTTGTGGAATTAGGAGAATATGAATATGACAGATATCGTTCACATAAAAATATTATGAAAGTAATTGCATATGGAGCGTTAGCTGTATTACTTTTTGTTATTTTAATGCAACAACCTTGGTTCCCTCCTGCAATAGGTGTTGGTGCTATTGTATTGATTATAGCAATTGTTTTAATTACAATATTTGGAAGACTTGCAAACAACTTTAGTAGAACTAATCTTAACTGGGATAAATTTGATTGGCGTGGTGTTCCTCCTGGTGGTGGAAAACGCGGTCCAAGAAAAGGATGGGATTGGGGTTCTATGTTTAGTGATACTTGTAAGAACATTGAGACTGGGGTGAAATCGGTGAAAGATGATTTATTAAATGTTAAGGAAAAAGCACGAGCCGCTGGTAAAGTAAATACACAAATAATGGCAGGAGCTGATGCAGCAACTGGAGAAAATTTCACTACAATGGTAAACCCATCCCAACCTAAGGGCTCAGAAGCATTCTACAATATTTTTTAAAATTTTTAATATCTTATGATTATATATTAAAAATGCAAGCACAATTAAAAGGTTTAACTGATATGGTAACTAGTATGAATGCACAACAAATATGTGATGCCAAATGCCAAAATGAAAGAAAAATAAATAGTTTGAAAACAACTTATATAAAAGCTCAACAAAATAACCAAAATGCCAAACCAAATTTACAAAGAGCAGAAAAAGATTATTATACTGCTGCAAAAGGGGCTGGATATTATTCAAAAATGCAAGAAACAAAATACAAAAAAGAAGCAGAAGACGCTGTTGCGGGATGGAACACTGATTTAAAACCTACTTGGAAAGATATAGAAAATAAATTAAAATATTATAAAGGTTTATTTTCTTATAAAAATAATGTTCATTTGGTTTATGATAATTATAATGAAAAATACGAAAGTTTGATTGATAATATAGAAGATACCAGAGATAAAAAAAATGTGAACTATAGATTGGCGCATTTCTTAAACTACAATACTACTGTAGTTAATGCGGTTCTTTATTATTTGAAAATATTGTATTGGTTATTTTATACTATAATGGTAATATTCTTTGTTTTGAAAAAACAATATAAAAATGTATTAAGCTGGCCTTTTATTATAATAGCAGGATTATTTCCCATTTTCTTTGAATATGGATTAAAATGGAAAAATCCTTTTAAAAGGGAAATATCCAAAATACCTAGTTTATATGAATCTGTATTTGATAATTTTAAACATGCAAAAATAGATAATATATATCTTATCTTTTTTAGTTTGATAATTATGACTGTTTTAGTTTTTTCATTTTTTACTACAATACCATATAATTAAATTAAAATTTATATAGTTTTATATTGGACTATATAAATATTATGTATACTGTGAAAGACTATGATCCACCAAAACCTTTTTGGGCAATGAATATACCAGAATTAGTAAAATATAATAAACGATGTAATCGAATTGATAAATACTTGCTTTTCAAGACAAAAAAAACAAAAAAAAATCGTAAAACAAAAAATAGAAAAAATAGAAAAACGAAAAGGAAGAGAAGAACTAAAAAATTTCTCTCCAAAAATGAAAAATTAAAAGTAATAATTTAACAAAAAGAGTTACCTATAAAAATCATTCCAACTAATCCTAAGGCAAATCCTAAATGATAATTAAACTGCATAGTTCTATATATTTCTAACCAAGCTTTACGTTGGTCTTCGTCATCTAAATGGACAACCATATAATCGCTTTTTGGATGTAAAATATAAAAGAAATAATTAACAATAAAGGATGTTGCTAAAACAAAGCATGTATTGGTTAATTTAGTAACCTTGAAAAATTTGTTATTGTTTAATACATATAGTGCTAATAGCGATAAAACAAATCCAAGAGCAAAACCTTTGAAATATATCATTTTGCGTTCATTTGCTATCATCATATATCGTTGTTTATTTTCATCATCTAATAATTCCATTAATGGTTGATTTAAAGCTTGTTTATCAACACGCAAGCATACAAAAACAGATGCTGCTATAAATGCTCCAGCAATAAGACATGATTTTTTACAAAACATCTTTTATAATATACATAAATATTTTTCATTTTTGATTTTTTGGAGAGAAAAATATTTATAAAAACAAAAATCTAAGAATATATTATATAATGCCTAAGAAAAGTAGAAGAAAAAATAAGAAAAGAAAGTCAGGAACAAGAAAGAAAAGAGGAGGAGAGAGAACTCCTGCTAATTGGATAAAATATGATGAGATATCCCCATTTGATGTATGTGTATTTTGCGAAGAAAGCTTACTTAATCCCACTTCGCCCGAAAGAACAGCTTATATGTTAGGATGCGAACATGTAGGACATACGGAATGTATTGTAGACTGGTGTAGAAGTCACGCAGATGGAAGATATGATTTAGTATGTCCTGAATGCGATAATGAGATATGGGAAGATTGTACTGATACGGATGAATATTTATTACAAATTCAGGCAGAACGAAGAGGAGAAGAACAAGATGAGTATGCACCACAATATGACATATTTCTTAATCCACATGATTACTGGAGATTACCTCAACTGGTAGTTGAACCGGTATCTATTAGAGTAAGACCACGTAGAAATAGAAATGTAACATCTTCTGTAAAACCAGCAAGAAGTCAGGGAGGACGGCGTAAGAAAAAGACGCGTAAGAAAAGAGGTGCCGTTAAGTTTGGTAAAAATAAAACAACAGTTGAAATAGTGAAAGAAGGTCGAAAAATATTACAAACAACTCCGCAGAAAAAGAAAAGACGCACAAGAAAAAAAAATAGACGTTAATATTATATGGAAAATAATTGGTTTTTATATGCTAGTCTTGCTGGATTATTAATAGGAATAAATACTGCTATGAATAATTATTTTATGAACAAAAATATTAATCCTTATGTTATGCTTATTTTAAAGGCTCTATTTTTCTTGTTTTTCGCATTAATTATTACTATTATACAATCTCAAAATGGTAATATAACACTTAAAGATTGTATTGAATTAGAAATGAATGATGTAGGATTAA
>WLWH01002223.1_pt1 | contig 11214 bp, 17 predicted proteins | sample 6712741 | NCBI WGS metagenome assembly WLWH01 (sample SAMN12718694, study PRJNA515312) | sponge metagenome | isolation source: marine sponge | host: Mycale hentscheli | place: New Zealand: South Island, Marlborough, Capsize Point | collected 2003-05-01 | reverse complement strand
AATCTAAAGGTGGTTCAATTAAACCAAGAGGATGTGGGATAGCCAAAAGAGGTTTTGGTAAAGCTATGAAAGGTAAATAGGTATAGAATGGCAGTAAGAACAAAAAAGAAAAGTGTACGAAAAGGTAAGGGCATGAAAGGAATGACTATCGGTGGTGGTCATAAACGTCCTACTAAATCTGGTGCTGGTCTAACTGCTAAAGGAGTAGCTAAATACCGCAGACAAAATCCTGGTAGTAAACTTAAAACTGCTGTAACTGAATCTAAACCTACTGGTAAGAGAGCAGCAAGACGTAAGAGTTATTGCGCTAGATCGGCAGGACAAATGAAGAAGTTTCCTAAAGCTGCTAAGAATCCTAACTCAAGACTTAGACAAGCTAGAAAAAGGTGGAAGTGTTGAATGGCTAAACAATTAAAAAAAGTTTCTAAGGCTTTAGCTAAAGCTTCTCGTTTACATAAAAGACAATCTAATATTATTAAAAACTATGTGAAAAAAAATGAGAAAAAGAAAAGACCCAAAAGTAGGAACAGGAAAAAAACCTAAAGGTTCTGGTCGCAGACTTTATACTGATGAAAATCCAAAAGATACAGTCGGTATAAAATATGCTACAGTTAAAGATGCTAGAGATACTATTGCAAAAGTTAAAAGGATAAAAAAACCATATGCAAGAAAGATACAGATATTAACAGTATTAGAACAACGTGCAAAGTTTGCAAAGAAACCAGAACAATCTAGGTTAGCAAAATTTGCTAAACAAACATTAAGAAAGAAACATAAAAGTAAAAAGTAAAATGGCATATTTAAGTTCAAACATCCCACAATTTAAATGTTGGGTGCGTAAAGAATTTACTAATAACCACATGGACTATGAAGGAGAATATTTACACGCTTTAGTAATTGCAGTTAATACAATACCAGACAGATCATTAACTTTTAATGTTGTATTTACTGGATGTGATGAAGAAGAAAATGTACATGGTGGAGCAATGTGGGCAAGGATGCCCATTACAGCTTTAATAGCTGATACTAGGTTAGAAGAATGGCCTGTTAAAATGCCCACCCATTTAGCTCAACCTTGGGACTGTTCTTCTAGAAATCATGCTATAATAGTAATGGACAGAGTATCCTCAAGTCCTTGGTTATGTAAGATAGACAATGTTTTTCATGTGGGGAGATATTTATTTACGGTAGATTATACAGATAGTTCTATATCAGATGATCCTGCACAACATAAACAGTCACATGTTTTAGAATTAATTAATGCAGGAGAATATACTGGTAATATTGTAGCACTACCAAACAATAGAGTAAGAGTAACTAATCCTGCTTTATGGGTAACTGGTGAAGGCGCACCAAGTTTTGCACCAAGTCAGTATGTTCATTCAGCAGAAATACATGACAGCTATATGAATCCATATCTAACTTTTAACAACTTGTATCAAAAAGGAAATGAAGACAATGATGAAGAAAAGTAAATATATGTCAAAAGGCGGTGCTATGAAAAATACTAAGTACATGTCTAAAGGTGGAGCAATGAAAGCAACTAAGAATCGTTCAAAAGGCGGTGCTATGAAGAAAAGCAGCAAAGCACCTCATAATCGCCTTTATTAGTAATGGCAATAAATAGATCAAAGGTAAGTCAACAAATTCTTAAACCACCATCTAAAAAGAAAAAGAAAAATAAACTTATTAGATCAATTGCTTTAAAAACAAATAGGCGCATTAAGTCTAAAAGGAGATAAAGATGTCAAATAATCCAGAGGGAATAAAAGAATATACTTATAATTATATTCGTAATCCTCGTACTGCAGAAGATATAGATAAGATGACAGGTCGTCCCACTGGTCAAGGATATGGCGCTGCACGTAAAGGTCCACAGATTAAAGCCAAAGAACAGGATGTTGTGGTGGACTATGATCCAGGTAAAATCATAGAATACAAAGACTAGGAATAACTAAATGGCTACTAGCGGAACATACGACTTCTCAATGGATATTGATGAAGTTATTCAAGAAGCAACGGAGATGATTGGTGGTGAGCAGACACTAGGACATGAACCTAAATCTGCTCGTAGGTCAATTAATCTTCTTCTCCAAGATTGGCAGAACCGTGGCATTCTTCTTTGGACTGCTGGCACAACTGCTATTTCAGTCTCTACCAGTGTAACATCTTATGCTTTAACTTCAAGTACAATTGATGTTACTGAAGCAGTTCTTAGACGAGATGATGTTGATCTTCAGCTTGAGCGTATTACGATGGAGGAGTATTTAAAGATTCCTCGTAAGAGTCAAACAGGAAGACCTAATCAGTATGCTGTTCGTAGAGAAAGAGGTAACCCTGTTTTATTTCTTTGGCCTATCCCAGAGAATACTACGGATATTTTAAAACTAGAAAAGGTTAAGTATACAGAAGATGTGACAAAATCTGCTGGTCAGAATGCAGACATATCTCGTAGGTTTTTACCTTGCCTAACTACAGGGTTAGCTTACTACATGGCTATGAAACGCCCAGGTGTAGATGTAGGTCGTATTGGTCTTCTCAAAGCAGAGTATGAAGAACGTCTTACAAATGCTATGAATGAAGATAGAGAAAGAGCAAGTGCTTATTTTTTACCTAGAATAAATAGGTTATAATAATGGCAAGCAATAAAAACGCTAAAGCTGTATGCGATATATCTGGTTTTGTTTATCCTCACAGGGTAATGAAACTAAATAGCTATGGTTTGCTTGTTGGTCCTGCTGACTTTGATGGAGCATATGATCTAAAGAACCATCCACAGAATAAAGTACCTGATGTAAGAGATGATACAAATATTCGTAATCCCCGTCCACCGTCTAACTCAGATAGGAATCTTGAATGGCAAAATGCCAATACTAAATGGGAAGACACAGATAAATTTTGGAATCTAATATAATGGCAACACTCACTGGCAAACTTATATCAAACACTTATAAAGATTTACTTCAAGTAAGTAATAGTAATGACGGAGTTGATTCAACTGTACGGTTTGTTTCAGATGGTGAAGGGACAAACTCTGCTTTAAAAATAAGTAACTCTGAAGTTGAGACGACAGGTAAACTAACTGTTGGTGCTGCTCTTAGTGCATCAGGAAATATAACTGGTAATGCTTTAACTATACTGGGGCATGTATCAGCATCAACTTATTTTGGTGACGGTTCTAATCTAACAGGTGTTGAAGCATCTATTCCTACATCAGTTGCATCCTTTACAGCTAATCAACTTACTGTTGTAAGTGGTGCAGCATTCACAGGTAAAGTTAGTGGGACAGCCGCAGAGTTTAGCGGCATAGTATCAGCAGGAACATTTGCTGGTGCATCAGGTATATTTACAGGTAAAGTAAGTGGTACAACTCTTGCTATGACAGGAGCAGTATCTGCTTCTACATTCTTTGGTGTTGCTGCTAAATTTACTGGTAATGTAACTGCAGCATCTTATTTTGGTGATGGATCAAACTTAACAGGTGTTGAAGCATCTGCCGCTACGTCAGTCGCAGCCTTTACAGCTAACCAACTTACTGTAGTAAGTGGAGCATCTTTCACAGGAAAAGTTAGCGGCACTGCAGCAGAGTTTAGTGGTAATGTTTCTGCAGCTAATTTATTTGCATCTACTAATGTATTTATAGGGGGTGCTGCAGTTCCTAGTGCTTCTGCTCTAGCTGCTGTTAGTGCGTTAACAAGTGTTAATGCTGCAGCTATTACCTCAGTAAATACGAGAGTTGCAAACACTTCTTCAGCTTTAGCTACAAGCATAGGTAATAGTAATACTAATATTGCTGCAGTTAGTGTATTAACTAGTGTTAACTTAGCAAGAATAGCTAATACTTCTTCAGCTTTAGCTACAAGTATTGGAAATAGCAATACTAATATTGCTGCTGTAAGTGTTTTAACTAGTGTTAATAAAGCAGCTATAACATCTATTAACTCTGCTGCTTTATTAAAAGCAAGTAATCTTTCAGATTTAAGTAATGCTAGTACTTCTAGGACAAATCTTGGAGTAGCAATAGGAAGTGATGTTCAAGCTTTTGATGCAGATATATTAAAAAGTGATACGCCAGATGAACTAACTGCAGGATTTAGTGCTGCTGCTTATAACTGTGGTACAAAATCATCAGGAACATTTACTCCTGACGTTGATGATGGCAATTTTCAGTTTGCAACTAACGGAGGCGCTCATACATTAGCTGTTCCTACTAAAAATTGTACTATGGTTATATTATACAAGAATAATGCAAGTGCAGGAACTATAACTACTTCTGCATATACTGTTAAAGATGGAGATGATTTAACAACTACAAATGGACATGAGTTTTTCTTCTATATTACAAGAATAAATGATGGTTCTACTACATTCTCCTTACTGACTGTGAAAGCACTACAATAAATGTCACTACTTCCTATAGTTCAAGGTGGTATTTCTTCTTCAGGCGCTGCATTTACTGTGGCTACTGGTGGAACAATAACAACGGATGGAAATTTTAAAGTACATACTTTTAACTCTAGTGGAACATTCACTATTACACAATTAGGGGCTGATGGTGTAGTACAATATTTAGTTGCTGCTGGAGGTGCTTCAGGTGGTGCAGGATACTACGGTGGTGGCGGTGGTGCAGGAGGCTACAGAACAGCAACTAATTTTAGTGTAGCTCAACAAGCATATAGCATTACCGTTGGTGCTGGTGGTGCATCACAAACTAGCAATAATACACAAGGCAATAACGGATCAAATAGTGTCTTTTCTTCAATTACGTCGGACGGTGGCGGTGGAGGTGGTTCTGAAGGGTCAGCGGGTGGAATTTCTGACGGAAAAGATGGCGGTTCCGGGGGCGGCGCTGGCGGTTGTTGTGGCTTGAACCTACCGGGCGGCAGTGCAACATCAGGACAAGGTAATGATGGTGGAGATAGTTTAGATGGTAATGGTAATTCACCTGGAGGAGGTGGTGCTGGTGCTGCGGGAGAAGATGCTGGACCAAACCCTGGAAGTGGACCTACTGCGGGTGCAGGCGGCGATGGTTTAGCGTCTTCAATTACTGGATCATCAGTCACTAGAGCTGGAGGAGGCGGCGGTGCTAGTGGTCCTCTATCTGGTGCAGGTGGTTCTGGCGGTGGTGGCGCTGGTGCTAATGCAGGTGGTGGTGGAGCGCAAGCTGGAACAGCCGGAACTGTTAATACAGGTGGTGGAGGTGGTGGAGGTTACTTTACAGGCGGTGCTAGTGGTGCTGGTGGCAGTGGCGTGGTGATAATTAGATATCAATTCCAGGGATAATAAAATGGCACATTTTGCTGAACTAAATGAAAATAATATTGTTTTACGAGTATGCGTAGTAAACGACGAATATGAATCTGATGGTGAGAATTGGTGTAAAAATTTTTGGGGTGGTACGTGGAAACAAACAAGTTATAATAATAATATAAGATATAATTTTGCTGGTATTGGTTTTACTTACGATCCTGTAAAAGATGCTTTTTATGAACCACAGCCATATCCAAGTTGGGTCTTAGATAATAAATGTATATGGCAAGCACCTGTTCCATATCCCGATGACGGTGAAAAATACGAATGGTTTGAACCAATGCAAAAATGGGTTTGATGCTAAACAATTTGAAATTTAATAGTTACCTTTTAAGGTTTGAAAATTAATGTTAAAATACATTATAGTTTTTACAATATTTTATTTACAGGTTTTTCTTTTGTCTCTTCCTGTAAAAGCAGGACATTTACAAAATCCTATACCTGAAGATGTTATAATGTATAAAAGTTTTTGTGAAGATGAGGATGCAATATTAAGAGTTGGTCAAGCATTAGAGATATCAAAAGAGAAAGCAGACCTTATGTTTTTTAGTCTAGCTAAATCAGAAAGATGTTTCGTACATTCTGAAGAGTTAATAGGATTAGTTATTAAAGACATACATACATTTACAGTTGTTTATGGAATAGAAGCAATAGTTTATAAAATTAAAACAAGTTTAGAAGAAACAGGATACATCTTGTTTATGACTTCAGCACACTTAGGAGTTTAAAATGGCGAGTACATTTACAACAAACATTAGATTAGAGAAACAAGGAGATGGAGAAAATCCCAACGCTTGGGGAACAATACTCAACTCGAATGTTATTGATCTAGTTGATCAGGCTGTTGCAGCGTATCAAATAGTTTCTGTTAGTGGGACAACACCTTTAACACTAACTCAAGTTAATGGTGCTACAGACCAATCACGTAAAGCTATCTTGTCTTTTGACGGTACACTTACCGCAGAAACTTCTATTATTATTCCTTCTGTTAATAAGATGTATTATGTGAGAAACAATACATCTGGATCATTTGCTCTTAAAATTAAAACTGCAGGTAATACAGCCGCTACAATAGAACAAGGTTCTAATGTAATGGTAGCAACTGATGGAACTAATGTATTCCAAACTGCATTTCCAACATCAGTAAGTTCTTTTACTGCTAATAGTCTTACTGCTACATCAGTATCTACTAGTGTTCTTAATGCTACTAAAGTATCTACTAGCGTTATGACAGCTACACAAGTATCAGCTACAGCAATACATGCTACATCAGTGTCGGCTGTATCAGGTAGATTTTCAGGCACAGTATCTGCTTCTGCATTTGATGGTTTAGGTAATAAACTTAGTTTTGGAAGTGATGCTCAAGGAGATGTTTATTATTATTCTGGAAGCAGTATTGCAAGACTTCCTGCAGGTACAAGCGGTCAGTTCTTACAAACTAAAGGTTCAAGTGCTAATCCTGTATGGGCAAGTGGTTTAGTAGCTCAAGTTACAGCAGTTAACTTTTCTGCGGTTACTTCTGTAGGTAATACTGCTCTTCCTGAAGATGGTACAGTTCCTCAAATATCAGAAGGTAATAGAGTCAGTGCTTTAGATATTACTATTACACCTCAATCTGCAAGTAATATTTTACTTATTGAAGCAAATCTTGTAGCTGAAGTTGCTGCTGATAATATTAATAGGGGAATACTTATATTTGATGCATCTTTATCATCTGCAATAGGTGGTAATCTTGCTTTTGAGGCTGGTTCTGGATCACTTTCTCGATTAATAGCACAAGCTAAAGTAACAGCAGGAACTACATCTCAAAAAAGCTTCAGAGTGCATATAGGCAGTTCTAATAATGCTTCATGTTTTGTTAACGGAAATCAAGGTGGAAGCTCTACACCTGTTTATGGTCTTACAATACCAATGTCATCAGTTAAAATAACAGAGTATACCCCATAATAAAATGGCAAGTACATCAGCAAACTTATTTAAATTTAATCTTAGACCTGGAATACACAGAGAGTCTACAGAATACTCTGAAGGTGGTTCTTGGTATGATTGTGATCGTGTTCGTTTTAGAGCAGGTAAACCAGAAAACTTACGTGGTTACCAAAAACATTTGTCTACTACCTTTGATGGTACAGGGAGAGACTTGCTTACTTGGCAGAATAATAATACAGAAAAACTTTTGTCTTTTGGCACAGAACAAAAATTATATCTTCTTGCCAGTGATGTTTTACATGACATAACTCCCATTGTAAGTACAGTAACTGTAGGAACAGACGGAACAATAGGTAAGTTAGGAACTATTTCAGGTTCTAATAAAATTGCAGTTAGTCTTAATTCTAATGGTGTTTCAGTAAATGATTTTATTTTCTTTACCAATGCATCTATAAGAAACTTTGCTAGTACTAATTTTGCTGCAAGTAGTTTTGGTGGACCTGTATTTAGAGCAGTCAGCACTAGCGGCACAAATCGTTTTCTTATTAGTACTACAAGTGTAGCAACAGCTACAAGTACAAGTGCTGGTACAGGAATAGTTAACTTTCTTTTAAGAACAGGACAGAATGATAACATTCAAGGTTTAGGTTATGGTGCAGGAGTATATAATGCTGGTGTATCTACAACAGGAGGAAGAGCATGGAATAAACCTGCTACAGCTTCAGGAATAACTTTTGCTGCTAGTCAATGGTCACTAGATAACTTTGGAGAAGATTTATTAGCTGTTCGTAGAGGCGGTAATTTACTACACTGGGATGCTAATGCAAGCCTTGTACCAGTTAGAGCAGCTATTGTAACTACTGCTCCTGTTAGTATTAACAGTATTGTCGTGTCTCCTAATGATAGGCATGTTATTGCTTTTGGAACAAATGAGTTTTCTGGTAGTGCATTTAATCCTTTGTTAATTAGATGGTCAGACCAAGAAGACTTTACTAACTGGACGCCATCAGTTTCTTCTACATCAGGTGAGTTACAAGTAGTAGATGGAACAACTCTTAAAGGTGGTATTAGATCACGTAATACAATTCATGTTTGGTCAGACCAAGCGTTATACTCTTTACAGTATGTCGGTCCACCATTTATATTTGCTTTATCACAACTAGGAACTAACTGTGGGTTAGTAGGTCAACATGGAGCTATTAACGTAGATGGTGTTTCTTATTGGATGGGAGATAATAACTTTTATAGATTTGATGGTAGAGTAGATAAATTAGATTGTACAGTTCGTAGATATGTATATGATGACTTTAACTCAACACAAGGAGATAAAGTATATGCTGCAGTAAACTCAGAGTTTCACGAAATTGTATGGTTCTATCCCACAGAAAATTCATTAGAACCTGATGCTTATGTTCTATATAACTATGAAGAAAATACCTGGGCATTTGGAACTAGTTTCTACACAACCTTTAAGGATGCTACGGTATTTACTAACACCATAGCAACAGGAAAAGTATCTGCAGGAGCAACACCTCATATCTGGGATAACGAACCTGTATCAGTATTTACAGGGGATGGAGTAGCTTTGTCTTCCTTCTTACAGTCAGCAGACTTCGATATAGAAGACGGTAATGATTTAATTTTTGCAGACAGAATTATTCCTGACTACACTATAAATCAAGGTGATCTAAATATGTCTGTTAACTTTAGAGAGTTTCCTGCTGCTAGTGAGGTTGAGAAAGGACCGTTTGAAATTAATTCAGGAACAAAGAAGGTAGACTTCAGAGGTAGAGGTAGGCAAGCAAATGTAAGAGTTTCTTGTAATAGTTTTAATACTTCATGGAGATGGGGTAGTGTTCGTATGGCTATCCAACGAGATGGTAAACGGTAATGGCTTTCCTTTATCCAGAACTGCCTAAGTATCAATCAACAGAAGATTTAACTGAAGTATACAATACTCTTATATCTTATGCTGGCGAACTAAAGTTTCTTTTAGAATCAAGGGATGTAGAAGTAGACTCTACACCAGCTACTAAGATATTTAGTGTTACTACGGTAACAGAAATAGGTAGACCTGCTAGTGGAAATATTGCTTTCTGTGTAAGCGCAAGTAAGTTTAGAGGTTATATAGGTAATAGTTGGGTGGACTTTAACTAATGCACGATTATAAAAAAGTTTTAGAAATAATAAATCAGAATACATTTATTGAGAATGTAAATAAAGGTGTAGTACAACCGCCTGATTTTTTTGGAGCAACCAAGGCTGAAGGTATGGCATATTCAAAAGGTTCGCTGTATAATAAAGAAAATACATTACATGCAGATATGACTAAGGCGCAGTCTAACTACATGGATATTAGGAGATGCTTATAATGATTGATGCATTTGATAGTCTAGCAGATATAAGATTTGCACGTGAGGCTGCTCAACGTCCTCCCGCTGAAATGCAACAGATGCAACCTCCTGCACGAACACAACTGCAAATGGTTTCTCCTGAAACTGGTTTACAAAATATAGTTCCAGGGCAAATAATAGATGGGAATGGTTTACCAGTGTCTCCTAATCCTTCTGATGCTGTTGGTCAAGTAACTAACATAGCCGGTCAGTATGCTATGGCTAACCCACAGAAGACAGCACCATTTGCTGCAGGATTGGCTGCTTTTCATGCGGGTGCTAAAGCAGCGGATATGATAGATAAAGGTATACAGGTTGAGTCAGAAAAGGAAGATTTAAATGTTGTCAAGGATGTGGCTACATCATTACCCAATAGAACTAGAACTAAACCCAATAGAACTAGAACTAATATGCCAGCAATGGCTATGCCAATGGATAGGCCGGTTCAGACGCAAGAAGAAATACAAGTCAGTGAAGTAGCTCCTAGTATTATGACTATGCGCGAGGGTGGAAGAATATCTAGCAAACAGTTAAAACCTTTATTAGATATGGGTGTTCCAGAAAATGAGTTAAGAGAAATTATTTTAAAAGAGTCTTCCAGTAATCCTAGAGCAGTTAATCCTGCATCAAAGGCTGTAGGACTGTTTCAATTTACTAGCGCTGCTATAGAAGATTTAAATACATTTAAGAAGGCAAATGTTACTAAAGATAAAATATTAAAAATGTCTGTTCCAGAGCAAGTTAATTTATATAAAAAATATTTAGAAAGATGGAGTTGGAAACCAGGAACATCTTTAGGAGTAATGCAAGCTGCTCCAGCTTTTGCAAATAGGTCAAAAGATGCTGTTGTTTACAAAAAAGGAAGTAAGGCAGCAGAGGGAAACAAGCAGTGGCAGGACAGTACAGGAAAGATTACTATTGGATCAATAGAAAATTTTTATAAGTATGCTCCAAAAGAAGAAGAAAAGAAAACGCAACCTAAAAAAACTTTGTCTTTAGAAGATGTCTTAGAAGATGAAGGTTGTGAAAATAGAATTGCCGTTGTTTTACCTGAATCTGCTGGGGATATTTTAATTTTAAATTGTTTGATGGAGAACCTAAAAGATACATATCCAGATAAAAATATATATGTCTTCACCAAACCTCAATTCTACCAAATGATAGAAGATAATCCAAATGTCCACAAATTGCTGCCTTACTCCCCCCAAGTTGAAAACCTACTATTCCTTGAAGGAAGAGGAGACCATGAAGGATATTTTGATATAGCCTTTTTGCCAAACATAGGGACACAAAGGCACTTGAATTATCTACATAACGGCAAAGAAAAAACCCAATTTGAATTACGATGAGCCATTTAGCAGAAGAATATGCAAAATCCTGTGGAGTAAAAATCGGGAAACCAGTTTTAAAAACTCATTACTTTCCAATTTTAGAGGATAGATACATAACCATACATAACGATAAGAAAGTTCAATCAAAAGAATACAATTTATGGGCTGACGTTTTATCTTTACTAAAGCCAGAATTAGGAAACATAAAAGTGATCCAAATTGGAGCCGCTGGAGAAGAAACAATTGAAGGA